>ERZ773116.3865-NODE-3865-length-10482-cov-3.788242_pt1 | contig 10482 bp, 8 predicted proteins | sample MGYA00580563_ERZ773116 | MGnify/ENA primary metagenome ERZ773116 (study PRJEB29015, sample SAMEA2737864) | human gut metagenome | biome: human gut; feature: human-associated habitat; material: faeces | place: China | collected 2012 ... | reverse complement strand
TAATGCTCCTTTTTCTGTTTTTCCCATTTTTTTGCCTTCTTTTGTTGTTAGCAATTTGAATGTCAATCCATATGAATCGTCTTTTCCTATTTTACGTATTAGGTCTACTCCTCCTATTATGTTAGACCATTGGTCATTTCCTCCTATTTCTAGTTTACATCCATATGTATTGTATAAATGTAAAAAGTCATATGATTGCATTAACATATATCCTAATTCGAAAAATGTTAGTCCTGTTTCTAGACGTTGTTTATAACATTCTGCTGCTAACATTCTGTTTATTGAAAATAGGCTTCCTATTTCACGCATAAAATCTATATAGTTTAAATTTAAAAGCCAGTCTGCATTGTTTACTATTATTGCTGCATTTTCTCCTTCAAAACTTACAAATTTTTCTACTTGTTTTTTTATGCTTGCTACATTTGCATCTATTTGTTCTCTTGATAGCATTTTTCTCATATCTGTTTTTCCAGATGGGTCTCCTATTGAGGCTGTTCCTCCTCCTACTAATATGATTGGTTTATGTCCACATTTTTGTAGATGACTTGCTACCATTAATGATACAAAGTGCCCTACATGTAAACTGTCTGCTGTTGGGTCTATTCCTATATAAAATGGTACTGATTCCTTTTTGTCAAATAGCTCATACATTTCTTTTGGGTGTGTTAATTGTTCTATATATCCTCTTTCTTCTAGCATTTTTATTGCATTCATTTTTGTTCTTCCTTTCTGTTTTCTTTATATTTTGTGCTTTTGCAATTATTTTTGCATTTTACAATGTTATTTTTCCGTTTTTATTGCTTATATTTATTGCTGTTATATCTTCTTTTATTCCGTCATATGTTAAAAATCTGTTTATGTTTTTTTCTGTTATTCCTGTTTTTCCTGATATTGTGTCTATACTTCCTATCAATCCGTTTTCTTTTATGTATGTTTTAAATGTTGAAAATTCCATGTTGTCCTTTGCTGTGCATCTTGGACATACATTTCCTTCTGTTACATAAAAATTTCCACATCTTGTGCATTTCTTAAATTCCATTTGTGTTTCCTCCTATTTTTTATTTATATTTTTGTGTTTGTTTCCAATTTTTTATTGGCTTTACTTTTTTATTCTTCATATTTGTCTGTTAATTCAGTGATTTTTATAACATATCCGTCACTTGTTGTTACTGTTTTATTGTCTCCTGTGCCATTTACTGTTCCATATTTTGATAATATATTGTCTATTTGGCTTTCTGTTAATTTTCCATTACTGCTTTTTCCTTCTTGTTCTATTATTTCATTTTGTATTTTTTCTTTTATGTCTGCTATTTCTGCTTGCTGTTTTACACTTTTACTTTTTGTAATTATTCCGTTGTCTCCTTTTATGCTTCCTAGTGTTACTCCTGCTAACACTATTAGCACTCCTATTGTGACTACTAATGATATTAATGTTATTCCTTTTTGCTTGTTTTTTGTTTCTGTTTTTCTTTTTTTATTTTTATTTTTCATTTTCTTTTTGTTCCTTTCAAAAGTTTTTTCTTTACTTTTAAAACTTTTTTCTTTTGTTCTATTCTTCTATTTCTATTCTGATGGCTGGTTTTAGGGCAACTAGTGGTTCAAAACCATCTTCAACATTATAAGCATTATTATATAAATGTCCATTATATCCATTCACATGGCACAAATTATTTTCATAAGCTATTGGTGATGCTGTCCACCACCAATATTTTTCTTTACTTCCATTTTTTCCTGCATACATGCTATTATATCCTTTATAATCTAATGAATCTATTCCTGTATAGTAATCACTATTTGATATAGTTGATTTTGTTCCATTTAAAGTATATATATAGCCTGGTGTAGTTGTTTCACTATATTTTGCTCCTAATGTATAATTTCCTGCTTCTGTATGCGGTACTTGGTTATATGAATCTACATACATTTCTATACTTGTAGCTCCCATTACATAATTAGCTTTATCTTTATCTACATAAGCTGTCCATTGGCTTGGTGCACATAACCATGCTGCTGCTTTTTCGTTATTATTCCAACTAGTTGCATCTATTCCTCCTCTTTTTGCTGACCAACTTGGATTCATTCTTTTATATAATATTAAATCTGAATTAGTTAATTTGCTTATATCTGTACTTAATGTTATGCTTTCTGTATAATCTGCTTTTAAATAAACTGTGTTTTTGCCATCTCCGTATTTATTGTCTTTATCTACATAGAAAATTCTGTATGTTAATCCACCTTTTGTGTAATTTTCTGCAACTTTCCCATAATATTTTTCAGGTTTTTCTGCAATTTGTGCTGCACTTACTGTTGTTGTGGCTTTTTTTACTGTTACTGCACATGTTGTAGAAATATTTGAATTTTTTCCTGTTATTGTGATTGTAGTTGACCCTAATGCTATACCTGTAACTATCCCATCTTCTGAAACTGTTGCTATATTACTGTTTGCTGATATATATGCTAGTTCTTCATTTGCTATTGTTGATTCTTTTTTGATATTAATCTTGGTTTTTTTTCCTTTTGCTACAGTTACATTATCAGCTTCTATTCCTGTTAAATTTATTGTATTATATGATGATAGCAAATCAGAAACTTTTATAACATATCCTTCATCTGTTGTTACTGTTTTATCATTTCCAGAACCTTTTACAGTTCCAAAGTTTTTTAATATCTTGTCTATTTCACTTTCTGTTAGCTTTTCGCCATTACCTTTTTTGGCTTCTTCGTTTTGCATTTCACTTTGTATTTTTTCTGATATACTAGCTTTTTCTGCTTGTTGTTTAGCGGTTTTACTTCTTGCTATTATACTGTTTTCTCCTTTTAAACTTCCTAGTGTTATTCCTGCTAATACAATTAATACTCCTATTGTAATTACTAATGCTGATAGTGTTATTCCTTTTTCATTGCCTTTTGACTTTAATATTTTTTCGACTATCATATTGTTCCTTTCCGAAATTTTTTAAAATTTCAAATCTATTCTTTTGTTTATATTGCAATACTATCATATTTGTATGATATTTACAATATTTTTTGCTATTTTGTTGTGTTTTCTAATGTATTTGTTGTATTAGTAGTATTGGTTTGTTTTTCATCTTTTTTTGATTGTTCTTCATTCATTGTTTCTAATGATTTTATTAATTCTTGCAAACGTTTTAAATCTTTGCCCATCATTTCCCAGTCATCATTTTCATTTGATTCTGTTAAATTATTGTTTGCTTTTATTATTGCTTCTATTAGCCCTTGCATATTTTCTGTATTTTCTATTTCTATATCTACTGCATATGTTGATAATAGGTTTTCTAATGATTTTTCTAATGTGTCTTCTATTGCTATTTTGTTTCCTGATGATACTATTACTTTTTTTAGTAATGGTATTTTGGATTCATTTAATTTTGTTTGATATATTGGTTCTACATATAATATTGTGTTTCCTATTGGTACAGCTATCATACTTTTTGTAACTTTTGTTCCAGTTGTATTTAATGCCTCTATTTCTTTTGATATTGCTTCATCTTGCTCTATTTGTTTTTCCAATTGTATTGGTCCTACAACATTGCTATCTTGTGAGAATTTGTATAAATGTAACTTATTTGTTCCATTTTCTACTGTTCCTACTAAATATGATATTAGATTTTGTTTTTGATTTGGTGTGTAAATTTGTACTAAGCCTAACTCATTTTTCCCATCTATTTGTACCATTGTATAATATGGTTCTAAAATTCCGCCTGTTGATTTTGTAACTTTATTATTATTGTATTTTGCAAAATCCCATATATCATCTGCTCTATATAATATATCTGGTTTGGCATTATGATATGATTTTAGTAATTCTGCTTGTACCTTATACAAGTATTTTGGATATGTGAAATGGTTTGCTATATCTTCTGGTACTTCTTCTTTAAATAAGTCTTTATAGGTGTTGTTATATGCCATTGCTATTGGGTCTGTTTTGTCTGTAATATAATAATCTATTGTTCCATCATATGCGTCTATTATTACTTTTACAGAATTTTTTATGTAATTTATTTTTTGCTTTTTGTTGTTGTATTCTATACTTGTATATTGTGAATATGGATAATTACTTGATATTGTATATGCATCTAATACCCATTTGATTTTTCCTTCATTTGTTACAATTGTATATGGTTCATCATCATATAATAGATATGGCATTGCCTTTTTGGCTCTTTTTATGATATTTCTGTTTATTAAAATTTTGCTGTCTTTTGTTATTTCTCCAGAAAATGCTAATTTTATATCTCCTTTGCTTAATGCTAAAATTAGTCTATCTCCAAAGTTTAATTTTAATCCTGCTTGTCCTGAATATGTTGATGTATATTCATTTCCAAGTTCGTCTGTATAGTCATATTCTTTTTTGTTTTTTGCATTTGTTGCTATTGTATCATTTGTTTCTAATCCGAAATATATTTGTTGATTTTCTGTGTTTAATTTATCATCTTTTCCTGATACATCTTTTTGCAAATATTGGACATCTCCATTTTCTGTTGTGTTTGTTGCTGATGTTACTATTTGGCCTATTCCATGTGTGTATTCATAGGTTTTATTTGTATATGTTCTTCCTGAATTTACTATTTCTCTTGGAGATATATATACCAATTGTTCTTTTCCATCTATTTTATATTTTGCTAAATTTGCTTGTCTATATGTATAATATCCTGTTCCTGTTTGCTTTTCTTGTACTGTTGCTAGCACCGCTTCTTTGCTTATAAGTGGTATGTTGCTTATTGTTTTATCATTATTTTTTACTTCTTGTTCTGTAATTGTTCCAGAATATTCTAAACTGTTTTCGTTTACATCTATTCCATATGCACTTTTTGTACTTTCTATGTTATTTGCAATATTTGTTTTTTCTTTGTCTAATCTATTTGATGTTACAAATATTAGATTAAATCCTACAAGTACAATAAATAGTCCTACTAAATATACTGGGATTACTGCTAAACTTTTTAATACTTTTTGTGTATTTTTTTGTTTGAAATATTTTATAGCTATTGCTACACATATTATTATTACTATTCCAAATATTGTGTATCCCCATCTTTTTATTGTTGTGTCTGTATAACTTGCTCCTGTTAATTCTAAATTACTACTTACTCCATCAAATCTTGTTGTTGCTGAATTTTCTATTGTTGTTATTTTTCCAAATAATATATTTTGTGTATTACATATTGTTCCTATTCCAAATACTATTGCTATTAACATTACATTTCTTAATATTTTTTTGATGAATAGACTTTCTCTTAATACGGTTCCATCTACTCCATCAAAATATCTGTTAAATACTATTATATAATATAATGCCATGTATAATGTTAGCCCTATTATTAACCAGAAAGCATATGTTAAAAGTTGGTCTATTAGTGGTTTTTGGAAGAAATAATATCCTATATCTAGTCCAAATATTGATTCTGTTTTTCCAAATGATGAATTACTTAACCCTAAAATTACTTTTTGTACTAGTCCATTTGATGTTATTACACTTGTTATTGCTGAGATTATTAGTGCTAATGATTTGTTTGGTAATTTTGGCATTTCTTTTTTTTCTTTTTCGAAAAATTCTTTTAATCCTCTTTTTATTCCTCTGTTTGTTATATAAATTAGAAAATATAAAAATACAAATATTATTGCCATTATGCTATATTTTACTTTATAGTTTGTTAAAAATTCTTGTACATATTGTTCTCCTAGTTCTTTGTATTCTAAATAACTTCCTCTCATTGCTATATAACTTATTAGTGCAAATAATGTTAAAAATACTATTACTATTATTCTTCTAATCTTTTTATTATTTTGTTGTTTTTTTATTTGTTTTATTGTTTCTTTTGTTGTTTTTTCTTCTTTTGGAGTATTTTCTTTTGCTATATCTTCTTTTTCTATTTTTTCTTTTTCTTGCAAATTCTTCTCCTCCTTATTTTTATATTATGGCTTTTACAAAATCTTCTGCATTAAATACTTCCATGTCGTCTATTTGTTCCCCTACTCCTATAAACTTGACTGGTATTTTGTTTTCTTCTACTATTCCTATTACTGCTCCTCCTTTTGCTGTTCCATCTAGTTTTGTTAGTACTAGTCCTGTTATATCTGCTTCTTGTTTAAATGCTTTTACTTGTGATATTGCATTTTGTCCTGTTGTTCCATCTATTACAAGTAATACTTCTTTATCTGCTTCTGGCATTTCTTTGTTTATTACTTTTTGGATTTTATTTAATTCATCCATTAAGTATTTTTTGTTGTGTAATCTTCCTGCTGTGTCTACTATTAATACATCTGCATTTTCTTCTTTTACTTTTTTCATTGCGTCATATACAACAGATGCTGGATCTACTCCTTCTTCTCTTTTTACTATTCCTGCTCCTGCTCTTTTTGCCCATATTTCTAATTGCTCTACTGCTGCTGCTCTAAATGTGTCTGCTGCTGCTACTACTACTTTTTTTCCGTCTTTTGCTAGTCTGTTTGCTATTTTTCCTATTGATGTTGTTTTTCCTACTCCATTTACTCCTATTACTAGTATTATTGATGGCTTTGTGTTTAAATGTAAGTCTTTGTCTGTTACTTCTAAAATTTCTTGCATTTCTTCTCTTAGTACTCTTTTTACTTCTTCTTCATCTTCTATTTTTTCTTTTTTCATTCTTTCTCTTAGCTTGTCTATTATTTGTGTTGATGTTTCTATTCCTATGTCTGACATTATTAGTATTTCTTCTAGCTCTTCTAAAAATTCCTCGTCTACTTTTCTGAAATTGCTGAATACATCATTTATTTTTTCGTTTATTGATTGCTTTGTTTTGTTTAATCCTGTTTTTAGTTTGTCAAAAAATCCCATTTGCTTTTCTCCTTTTTCTTTTATTTTTTTGCTTTCTTTTTTAATGCCTTTATTGTATCATATTTTTTTGCTTTTTTCCATTCTTTTTTTCTAAATATCTGGTTTTTTTTTATTTTTTATGTTAGAATATTATTTGTATCGTTTTTGCCACTATAGCTCAGTTGGTAGAGCAACGGATTCGTAACCCGTAGGTCAGCAGTTCGATTCTGCTTAGTGGCTCCATTTATAACAAATTATTCGAACATGATAAAAATTTTGACAAAGTTCGACATTTTGTTATATTTTTTTGCATAATTCATTGAAAAGAACTCAACATAATGGTATAATTAATTATGATACAAATAATACGTAGAGTAAGAAAAGGAGAACTCACACATGAAAGACCTGGAAAAAGTAATTGAAGAAGCAAAAAACTTAGACTCAACACAGAAAAACCGGCTTTTAAAAGATGCTTTTAGAACTAAAAACCGCATCTTTCAAGATTTTTCAATCGCATTAAATGCTGGAAGAGATTCAGTTGATAATGAATTATTTTTCTTAGCTGTCGAAAATGGATGTGTAGAAATTGTTCAGTCTCAAATTGATGCTGGAATTGATGTCAGAATAAAAGACAATGAGGCTATTTTTAAAGCTTCATCATATAATCAATTAGAAGTCTTAAAGCTTTTAATTAAACATGGTGCTGATGTCAATGCAACAAGCAATTATGGTGAATGCCCACTTTATAAAGCTTGTGATATGGGGCACGTGGAAATTGCAAAATGCTTGCTTGGCGCAGGTGCAGATGTTTCAGTTCATACCAAAGCTTTATATAGAGCTACTTTCTATAAGCATCCAGATATTGTAAAACTGTTACTTGATAATGGTGCTACTGCAACAACAGAAACAATTGATCTTGCAATTCTTAAAAACAACTCACAAATAGTTAAACTACTATTTGAAGCTGGAGCAGACCCAACCGTCAATTTTTATACCAATTTGGCACAAGCTCGGAAAAATAATAACAGATTAATTGAGAATTTACTTCTCTCTTCTTCAGAAAAAAATTAATCCTATTTTTGTACCTCTCTACAAAAGTCACTAGTTAATCTAGTGGCTTTTTTAAATATTTATCATTTTTTTGGAAATACTATTACAGAGAAGTTCTCTAAAATCTTTTTGATTACAATAATAATAGGTTTATAGGTAAATCCTTTGTTAAAAACTTAAATATTTATACAAGGAAAGTGATTAAATTTGAAAAATCCAAAAAAATCATTATATATGCTAATAGCACTCATTTTATTAATATTATGTATTGGAGCTTTTTTATTTCTTAAAAATGGAAGCTTTAACAAAACAAGTTCAAAAGAAGAAAATAACACAAATCAATATACTGCTGAAAAAGCCTCAACATCAGAATCAGAAAAAAATGGAAACTCAAACAATACTCAAAGCAATTCCAACACATCGGACCCAAGCAATTCTAACACATCAACAAACACAACTAATACTCAAGAACAACCTAGTACGCCTCAACACACAGAAACTCAAATTGCAACATTTTCAACAAAAATCTATACAAAAGATGAAGCCAGGCAAAACAATATGCAAATTACTGCATCAAGATTAAATGGAAAAATTATAAAAAATGGTGAAACTTTTTCATTTTGTAATACTCTAGGTCCTTCTTCAAGTAAAAACGGATACAAAGAAGCTGATATTTTTGATAATGATGGCAATAAAAAGAAAGCTTTAGGTGGAGGTAATTGCCAGATTAGTAGTACTTTATACAATGCTGTTTTATCTGTTTCTTCTCTAAAAATTATTGAACGTCACGAACATAGTAACAAAGTTCCTTATGTAAAAAAAGGAAAAGATGCTGCTGTGGCTTATGGAAGCTATGATTTTAAATTTCAAAATAATTCTGGTAATGATATCAAACTTGCTTTTAATGTAACTGCTGATAATGTAACCTCAACAATTTACAAATTACAATAGTTACTCTATATTAAAATTTTGCATATTAACAATAATATTATTCTCCCCCACTTCTACTATATTAAATCTAATAAGTACTAATATTATTCCCCTTTCTGTTCTATTCCATTTATTCTTGCATATATTTTATTGGTGAATTATTTTGAGAAAAGCAAAAATCTTTATAGTAAATGGTATAATTTTAACTTCATCTTCACTTTTAATACGTGGAGCAGGACTTATTTTTAACATATATGTGGCAAACAAAGTTGGTCAAGAAGCTATAGGCATATTTAGCTTAGTCATGTCTGTATACACTTTTGCAATTACTTTTGCAACTTCTGGAATCAGTCTTGCCTGTACTTGTATTGTTTCAGAAGAATTTGCAAAAAACAATTTTGAAAAAGGCCTAAAAGCTGTAAAAACTTGTATATTTTTTGCACTAATACTCGGAATTACTGCCAGTATTCTCCTATTTCTATTTGCTCATATTATATCTGGCAATTGGCTAAAAGGTAACGTATCTAATCTTCCTATTTACTCAATTTCATTAGGATTGCCTCTTATTAGTATATCTGCTGTTATTGGAGGATATTTAACAAGTATCGGCAAATCTTATAAAAGTGCTTTTGCTCAATGTGTTGAACTAACTGTAAAAATAATAGCTACGTATTTCCTTTTAAGTTTTTCAATTAATAAAGGTATTGATGCAATTTGTACTAGTTTGATTATTGGTGATGTAATATCAGAATTTTTCTCTTTTTTACTTAACCTTATTTTTTACTTTGTCGAAAAAAGAAAATTCAAACCTTCACGTGAATATCATAAAGATTTGAATATAAAAATATTTAAAATAGCTTTTCCAGTAGCTATTACCTCATACATTCGCTCTGGCTTATCTTCACTAAAACATTTCCTTATTCCTATACGTTTACAAGCTTCTGGTTTAAACTATACTTTAGCTATTTCTAAATATGGACTTATTAATGGTATGGTTATGCCTGTTTTAATGTTTGCTAGCTTTTTTGTAACCTCTTTTAGTGGACTTCTTGTTCCTGAATATGCTAGACTTTTGGCTGGCAAAAATTTTAATAGAATGAAAACTGTGTGTTCCAAGATTTTTACAATTACTTTTTCTTTTTCTTTTTTGATTGCTGGTATATTTTTGTTTTTCTCTAATGAGCTAAGTCTTTTAATTTATAAAAATCTTGAAATTGCTATATATCTGAAAATTTTTTCTTTACTTATTATTTTTATGTACATAGACAATGTTATTGATGGTATTCTAAAAGGAGTTGGCTCTCAGTTTGGTGTTATGGTTATTAATATTTGCGACCTTTTAATTACTATTTTTATTATTTATTTTGTTGTTCCTTTTCTTGGTACAAATGGATATATTTTTAGCATTTTTGTTAGTGAAATTTTTAATTTTACAGCTAGTTTTATTTTGCTTAAAAATAAAATTAATTTTTCTTTTGATTTTTTTAGTTGTTGCATTAAACCTGTTTTTGTGGCTTTTCTCTCTTTCTTTATTAGCCGTATTTTACCTATTTCTTTTAACTTAATTTGGCTAAACTACATTACTAAAATATTTTTGTTTGCTTTAATTTATATTGGCTTAATGTTTTTGGGGACGGAGGAAAAAAACACTAGGTATCTTTTCAAATTATATAAATAATAAGTGT
>ERZ773116.3862-NODE-3862-length-10495-cov-3.338027_pt1 | contig 10495 bp, 5 predicted proteins | sample MGYA00580563_ERZ773116 | MGnify/ENA primary metagenome ERZ773116 (study PRJEB29015, sample SAMEA2737864) | human gut metagenome | biome: human gut; feature: human-associated habitat; material: faeces | place: China | collected 2012 ... | reverse complement strand
CGGCGTTATCAGCCGGAGGGCCGGGGCGCGATTTCTGCTTTTTTCCGCAATGAGATAATATAGTCTGGATGGGTGTTTCCGATATTTATCTGCTGCCAGGATATGGCTTCGTCTATATGTGCCAACGCTTTCTTGAAATAAGACTGCTCTTTGGCTGAATCTCCTAATTCGCTTTCTACGATGGCCAGATTACCCAAACATAAATAGCGATCGGCATCATTTTCTGTATATAGAGACAAAGCGGAGCTTAATAACTCGAAAGCTTCTTTATGGCGTTTTATATTCCACAAAATGTATCCTTTATTTTGGATGGCACTTCTGAAGATGCTGTCTTTGCTTGTTGCATGTTGACTGATGGCTGTGTCCAAAAGTGCTAATGCATTTTGGGAGTTACCGGTTTGTGCGTAAGCATTGGACAGATTAATCAGGCGTTTGTCTTCGCCTTTTCTTAAGTTGAGAGGAGATAGTAGCTCGATGACTTTTTCGTAATAGCCGGTCAGTAGATAAATGTCACTGAGATTCAGTAAGACGTCGTCTTTGTAAGGAAAGTTTTTGAACGTATGGAGTATTTGCTCGTAGTACAAGCGAGATTTATTATAATCTGCCGTTTCTTTATAGGATTCTGCCATCACTCTCCATAGGGCTAATTTATGACTATTGGCCTTTACTACCTTTTCTGCCTTTTCGTAATATGGAAGTGCTTTTGTATATAAACCTTTACTACGGAACTCTTCCCCACGGGTGAACAGTTCATTGTAGTTGCTTTGCGCATGTATATAAACATTGCCCAGCAGTAGTAATAATGCAATGAATATTTTCATAATTAGTTGGATGTTATCACGAAACTTATCTCTTTATCGGAAGTGTTTTCAACGGTTATTGTATATATGCCGAAACTATCCATCTCCCAGCAGACCCAAGCGGCGGCTTTTCCTTGAGGAGATGTATCTGATACATGGATGCCGTTTTTTTCGTCGTTGACGTAAAGGTTCACGGTGCCACCATTCTCTGCTACAACCAGAAGTTCTCTCTTTCCGGAACCTTTGGATGAGTATGTACCTTTACTATGTGGTGCCAGCGCGCGATGTACGAGTTTACAGTCGTAGGATGCTCGTAAGAGTAAGGGTTTCTCAATGTAGTTATTGGCAAAGCTTATGTCGTAGACAATCAATGAATCAATAAATTCGGGACGGTATAGTAAGTGTTTGTTTAGCCCCACTTCGTTACTGCCATCCGTTACGGAGAATCGGTCAAAGTCGGTAATTCTGACCGTATCATTCTGATATATGATAGTATTGATGTCACCGGTCCACTCTGCTATACACTCTTTCAAGGTTTGTACATTTTTCAGTTCTACTCCTTCGCGGACTTTCAAACAAAAATTCCGATAGGTTGCCATCTTCTTTGACAATGTGGCTGTTTGTGAAAAACATGTTGTTAAAAAGGTAAGCAAGTATAACATGCTGATTAGGGCTCTTTTCATGGTGTTTTATTTAGTTAATGAATTCCATCTAGCATAATAAAGGCTGCCCAATATTCTGGTTTGTCGTAGATTCCGTTTTGATAGCTACGCAGATATTTTTGGGCATTTAGAAAAGCTGCTCTTTTGTTTTGTCCGGAAACCAAGTTCTTATAGAATTCTGCCATCAGTAGCTGGGTGGCAGTATCATCTACTTTCCATAAACTCATTAAGAGTGTCTGGGCTCCGGCTTTTTTGAATCCTCGTTGCAATCCGAAAACGCCGTCCCCTACGATCTCTCCCAACCCCGTTTGGCAAGCTGACAGGATAGCCAAATTGAGGTTTGACAGATCTAACTTAGAAAGCTCCTTGGCAGTCAATATACCGTCTTCTATATCTTCCGGGATTTTCTTCATGTTAAGGCTGGCGGCTGCTCCGGACAGAAACAGACCAGACCGGCTTAGAGCTTGTTCTTCAAAGCTTCTTTGGGCAGTGTAGTGGCCGGTCAGTGGACTGTAGAAACCATGTGTTGCCACATGAAGCAAGGTGATGGATTGACCGGATAATTGTTTGAATGATTCTTCGGTCCCAGCCATGCCGCTCATCAAGGCTACCGGAATTTGTTTGTTGCGTAATAGGGTATCTATCGTCTGCACTTCTCGTTCTGTTCCTTCCAAAAAAGAGATTCCTTTGCGTAATACTAAAGAGTCTATCTCCGGGACATCACGGAATGCTATTAGGGATTCTGCACTTTGCAGTTCTTTCCGCATGGCCTCAATGTCTCCTTGTCCTCTTTCATATTCTAGACCACCGTAAAGAACCGCTTTTGTTCGTATGTCCTCTCTCTTATTTTTGATGAGTTCGCGAGTAGACGATAGCCTATATGTATTATAGTATTCGGCAAATGTTTTCTTATCTGTTAGTGGTATGTATTCTATGGCAATATTGTTTAATTCTCCTGAGGGTGAGAAATAGACATTCTTTTTTTCAGCGAGATAATGATGTAGAGGCTTCCAAATGAGATTGGATAGCGCTGTAGTATTGTAATAATCGGTAGTTGGAATCGTTGATAACTGCTTTTGAGAAAATAGGCGAACTACGGTTGGATACTTGCTTTTTTTCTCCAATAAAACGGCAGCATATTCTTCAGTATTATTCGAATAGTATGTACAGAATTCAATGGCAATATCATCCTTCTTCAATCCCTTCCATATCTCTTTCCAGGTTGTAGAGTACCCCTTGACATAACTGCCATATTTTTTCGATTCTCTGATGAGGCGATATTCCAGTTCTTGTTCCAGATGCATCAGAGAATCGGAGAATAATGAATCTTGGGTATCTTGTTTTGATAGTCTATCGTTGAATAGACTTAGGTCTCTCCATTTATTATATGCTGTCTGCAATGAGTCGTTGCCAGATTCGTATATCAGTTTTTCAAATTCAATGTCTGTGTTGAGCATTAATCCTTTCAGGAACAGATTTACGTCATAGGCCATACTGCAAAGCTCTTTCATCTGAGTATGTTCGGCAGCTTCTATAATAAAGTTATAAGAGGATTGCATCATTGCGAGATATCGTTCTCTGACAGATTTGGGAACATTTCTGAATGTATTTACTAACATTGACTTATCAATATTATGGCTGATTTTGAGAGGGGTAATCATCTTGTCATACAATCCATACTTGTAGTAGATAAATGCAGCATCAGACAGAATGGATGAGTAAGTCTCCTTGTTTTTTCTTGGTACATATACCATAGCTTTAGTAGCATAGTCTAATGCTTCGTCTTTCATGGATAAAGTGTAATAGGTGGTTGCTAAAGAATTGCATATAGAAGCACGTAAAGTATGGCTATTGCTTGTAGTTTTGGGTATGTTCGCCTCAAAATTTCTTGCACTCTTATTCCATAACCTTAAGAATTCGTTTCGTGTACTGTCCATTTGTGTACGGTATTCAGGATTATTTTCCATATCGGGAAGCGATGTTATGGTATCAAAGATGTTATTGAATACTTGGATGAGGAACAATAACTCTGAGATACGCTTTTCCATCGGCCATTGTAGGTAAGTCCAATGCTGTTCTGTCAGAAATTCGTTATGGGTTATTTTTCTTACTACGGAAGTGAAATAGGCTGCACTTTTGCCGAGGTCGTAGTGACTATATAAGTTTGCCAATGTTGTTTGGTTTCTTAAATAGATGATATCTAATGTGTCTGCATATTGCTGATTTAGCCTCATCTCTTCCTCTGCATATTGTAAGGCACTAAATGCATCTCCCAAGTTATAATAAAGGTTGGCTATGTCATATAGCAATGCCCGATAAAAGGATGAATGTTCGCCATATAGCTTCTTTGCAGGTTTTATACATTGCAAACAAGCGTCAAGTGCTTGTGAAGAATCGATATAGTTGTATGCGCTGGTTTTTAACCGTAACGCATGTATATATATATCGACATCTGGCTGTGTGATAGATAGTATCTCATTGATACATGCTAAACTATTGTTGGTTTGTTCGTTTTCTAAATAGGCTTGTGCTAGATTGAATAATATGTAGGGGTATTTTTCAGGGTATATTTCCCGATTGCAAATCTTTTTGGCTGTTTTAGCATAGTGGAGTGCCTCTTTGTATTGAGAAGTTCTATAGTAGGCTTGCGATAGCTCATAAAAGACATCAAGTATCTTTTCGTTTTGTGTTTGGTTGGATTGAGTGTATGAGGTACTCAGTAAGTTTAAGTAAAAGATGTTTTTTTCTTCATTTCCCAAAACTTTATAAGAATAGGATAGATTTTGTAGTAGTGTCTGGTAGTTTTCACTCTCTTGTTGCCGTATGGGTAGGAAAGCTGCATATAAATCTTCTCCCAATTCTATCGCTTCTTGTATTTTGTTTGAGCGAATCAGGCAATCCATCTTGTATATTTCTAATAGTCTTTTTACGCCTTGGTCTGCATCCGGTTTTTTTTGATATGTTTCAAGGGCTTTTTGGCTATAATCCAACGCTTGTTGCAGCGTGATGGAATCTTGCAGGTATTCCTCTGATTTCTTGTTATAAAAATTAGCTAGGTTGTCGTAAATTAGATTTTTTAAATATCGGTCTTCTTCATTGTCGTTTCTTAGTTCGCGTACAAATACTTCTGCATTTTCAAGATACTTGCCTTGCTCATCGCCGTTGTTTTCTTGTGATTGACTGAAGTAACAGAGAGAGATGCAGTATAGGGAGGAGTTGTAATTGATGGAATCATTGAGATTCTTAGCCAGTTCGTAAGCTTGAAAGTAAGCATTTAACGCCTTGGGGTAGTGATTTTCAAATTGATGGTTGTAGTATTCATGTCCCAAGGCAAAGAGGGTGTTCATTGCGGCATCGCATTCTAAATTGTACAGTTGTTGACAAGCTGCCTGGTGTGCTTCAAAACATTTTATAGCATTGGTTGAGTCGCTTAATTGTGAATAACAATAACCTTCATTGGCTATTGTTGTCATACGCCAGATATGATTTTTACCTAAAATAGTTGCTTCTATAGCGTCACATTGTTTGTATAATTTCAGTGCTTTTGTATAGTCCTGGTGTTCGAATGCTTTATCTGCTAAGGCTGATAGCGAGTCCGATTGAATGGTTAGACGGCGGTCTATGGGGGAGAGCTTGTAGTAATATGGAGATATTTTTTGAGCTTGTTTTTCATCTCCAAGTTGGTAGTGGCAACTTGCAAGCCACATGGCGGAATAGTCCCGTCGATTATGAGTTGAGTCCATCTCTATCTTATCCAATCGGTCGCTCTCTTGGAAAATGGGAATGGCTTCTTTGTATTTCTTCATATTATATAGATGGACTCCTTTAGAAAACAGCTCATCTGATTCTACGCTTTGTGCCATGGTGACAACATTTGGTAAAAGGATGAATAATATGTATATGATATATGATGCTTTCATCGCCATTGTTTTTCTAATTTATGCCATCCAGCATGATGAATGCCGCCCAATATTCTGGTTTATCATAGACTCCATTTTGATAAGTACGTAAATATTGTTGGGCTTTATAGAGTGACTGCTTCTTACTGTTTCCATTTATCAGTTTGTTATAGAATTCGGTCATTAACAATAAAGTTGCTGTATCATCTACTTTCCATAAACTCATCAATAAAGTTTGTGCACCTGCTTTTTTAAATCCACGTTGCAGACCGAAAACTCCTTCACTGGTAATGTCTCCAGCCCCGTCTGACAAGCAGAAAGAACGACTAAGTCAAGTCCTCGAAAATCAAGGCGTGACAATTCTTTAGCAGTAAGAATTCCATCTTCCATGTCTGTAGGGCTATATTGATTGTTATCGGTTAAATAGTCGGCAGCTCCAGTTAAATATAGTCCGGAGCGTGAAAGAGAGTTCTCTTCAGTATGTTTAGTTCTATAATCATTGTCATACGGTGATGTTGAGATGAATGGTTGTGGCTCTTCATAAAATCCATGAGTGGCAATATGTAATAAGGAGATTTGTTTGCCAGATAATGCTTTAAATGATTCTTCAGTTCCATCCATACCCATTTGCAACAGTGTAGTTATCTTTTTGCCTCTTAATAGTTGGCTTATAGATAATACTTCTGTTTCTGCTCCATTTAGATAGCTGAGATTACTGCGTTTTTGCCGTAAGTCTTGTATATTGGGAGCATCTCTGAATACTAAGTCAGGAGTGCTTTCGCTATTATAATAAGCTAATCGTATCCGGTCACGATCTTTTGCCCCCATATTATATTCTAATCCTCCGTAAAGTACTGCTTTCTTCTTGATATTATTCTTATGTGCCAGTGCCAATTCTCGCGTTGAAGAAAGTCTGATCATGTTGCGTTGTTCTGCCTTGGGTAGGTATTCAATGCCGACTTTGTGAAAGATACCGAATGCAGAAAAATAGATATTTCCATTTTCAGGCATGTATTCTTCGATAGGTTTCCATACGAGGTTGTAAAATGCCGGTGTTGAATAGGCTTCCTTTAGGGTAGCTTCATATTCTTTTTGCGTACCTAGTATGACCATACGGGGTTGATGGAGTTTATCAAGGACATAGGCACAATAAAGTAAAGAGTCTGGTTGAGTATAAAAAGCCGCGAACTCAATAGCAATATCATTTTGACCGAGACTGTTTTGTACGTCTTCGTATGTTATTGCCAATGCACGAGTGTAATCTCCAAATTCTTTGGAAGAAGATAATAGGTCGCGTTCTATTGCATTAGCTTCAGCAGTAAGCTTTTCGATGATTTCAGGTTGAGGTCGTGAGGTTTGTGAGGATAAACGGTCAATTTGCATGTTCAGTGAGCGCCATTTGTCCAGTTTTTCCCTTATATTCTTATTCCCTTTGCTTTGAAGGAGCTTGTGCAACTCTATTTCCGAATTGAGTAACATACCCTTGGATAAAAGTAGGGCATTGTAGCTTAATGGTAGGAAGCGTGCATACCCTTGAGCTTTATAGGACATGGGGATGATGTTTTCAATCATATTCTTGTATCGTGCCCAATATAAGGCTCTTTCATTGGCAGTAAGCCATCGAAAGTCAGAGAATATCTGTTGTTGTGTTTGTTGCAGACAGCGCTCAAAGTAGATACAACTGTTGGAAATATCGTTGTTGTATAAATAGTATGTTCCGATGTCTGCTAAATTACTGCTACTAACCGTTCCATATATTTTTTTTGAACTCTCAAGTAGTTTTTCTTTGATTAGGATGGCTTCTTTATAATTTCCTTGAAGAAATAAGATATGGGCCAAATCATTTTCGTACTGTATGGTGATGGGATGTTCTTCTCCTAAATTCGGTGTTAAATCATTCTTTATTAGGTTGCTGATAAATTCCTTAAGGCTTTGTATTTCTTGTTGAGGAGGGGCGTCCATTAAATATAGATGTAGGAATTTCTCTATTGCCATATAGAATTTGTCCGGATCTACTTCTTGAGCTATATCAGTAGGTGATAGTGAGCGTGCCTGGATATCAATAAAGACTTTTTTTACCCGATTTTGAAATATGGCCTGTTTATTTGTGTTTCCGATATTCAAGAGTATATAGGGTTCTATCCATAGGATGATTGTACATAAGTATTGCAAATGTTTATCTCCCCATATTGTCTTAGTGAGCTCTAATGATTTTTCGTATAGTTGTACTGCTCCGGCATAATCGCCGATATCTGTGAATAGTTGAGCCTGATTGTTGAGTGCAGCTATATAGCTTATCTCTTGTAACCATCCTTTTTTCTCATAAAACTCCAAAACTTTGGAATTAAGGCTGATGGCTTTCTGCTTATTTCCGGCATTGGAATATATTGTTGACATAATTCCTAGAATATTGATATAATCTACTTTTGCCGTGCCATATTGGCGCATTATGTTTTCAGCCTTTTCTATTTGAATTAGGGCATTGTTTATATCTCCCTTGGCAATATTGGCTTGGCTTATTTTTACCATAATAAATGCCGGTATTGAATCGCTGCGATTAGCTTGGTTACAAGCCTCTAAAAAATCTTGTCCCAGAGTGATAGCTTCGTCATATTGTCCGAACATTTGGTATAAGTCAATGGTATTGGACAATAAAATCTCATAATTGTTTGATGTTTTTCCTTCTGCTAGTTCACATAGAGATAATGCTTGCATCATCAAAGTTTTGGCCTGTTCGTAGTTTTTGTTCCTGAATGCAATGACCGACTGTTGGTTGACAATTTGTGCTTCGAGTAAAGGGTATCGTTTATGAGCTATGCTGTAGGCTTCATCTAGATAACGAGTAGCTTTGTCCAATCCGTCTTTCATTGAGAAGTCTGTATTTACAGATGCAAGCGACAGAAGGGCATCAACATATCTTTCAGAGTATTCACCATAAGTATGCTTGCATATATTTTTATTTATCAGGTAGTTTTCTTCTGCATTGATAGAGTCCCCTAATGCATAATATAGGTTCCCTATGATAATGGTACTGTTTCCATACCAAATATGTTCTTTTCCTGCTACTTGTTTTTCTATGTCTGCACAGCGTAGAGCATACTCCAATGCACGTTCCAGATTTCCAGCTTGTGCAAACATGTTGGATAGTTCAGAGAAACGGTCTGACTCTACGGTGAGCCTCCTATCTATAGGAGGTACCATGTAATAATCGGGGCTAATGGCTTGGGCCTCCTTTATTTTCCCTAATTGCATATAACAGCTGGATAGCCACATCTCTGAGTAATAGCGCCGGGAGTTAGTCGTATCTAATTGTGCTTTGTCAATATTGTTGCTTTTGTTGAAATAGGAGATGGCTTCATTATATCTCTTAAGATTGTACAATTCTACCCCTTTGGAAAACAATTCATCCGATTCGACACTTTGTGCTTGAAGAGATGTAGTGAAACTTAGAAAAATGACCAAAATGATAATACGGTTCATATGCATTCCTATTTTTGATGCTACTTATGAGTCTTATGCTACATAAAATAGGTTTTTATAATTGTACAATTATTGGGGGATAATGATGGGCAGAGGTGAACTGATATTTCTAATAGCTTGTTTCAGCCTCGAGTCCCAACTTGTCAATTACATCTTGTGTTATAATATCTGCCGGTGCCTTTAAGGTTGTAATGACCCATTGTTTGGTCAGCTCATTCCATTGCTGGCTGGAGACAACTTGCCAGCTACGTGTCATAATGTCTTCGGATGGTTCCAACTTTTTTCTGCGCTTCCGGTCTTCTTTCCAGTTCTTCCGGTATTGGTCTGTAGCGTCGCAGGTTTCTTTCAACTCGATGGATAGTTTGTATTCCCCAGTACCGAAGCTGATTCTGTATTCGTCATTTTCATCACGGAAACCCATGTAAGAGCGAGGAACGATAAAACTTTCGCCTCTGATTTTGTATTTGGCGACTTCATTGTCTTTTCGTATATAACGGAAGAAGCCATTGCGGTCAAGCTGGCTGGAATCTACAGGTATTTCTAATGAAAATTGTCCTAATTCCTGGTCTTTTTGTAACTGTACGATTTCATTCATCCAAGAAGAAGTCAACTTCATTGTCATAGAAAAGCAGAAATTCTTTCTTTCTTCAAATGAAAAAGGAATATTTAAGACAGAGTTAGGCAAGTTAGAGCGGGTTGGGCAGATGATAAGGGTGTCGAGTGCTAATTCAAATTTAGAGTGGTTTATGATACGGTTAATCTTGTTACGATCAATATGACATGAAATGTAAAAGACCGTATCATTCCCTTCTTTTCGCAGGCATCCTATTCCGTCAAATTTCATGCCTTTAGGGTCTAACGCTCCGTCGAACGAGGTCTCTTTATAAAAATCGTTTATTTCTGATATAGTGCTGATATTAGTGGTATAAACATTTTCAGTACGTATAGTTTCTTCCCACTCATTTTTTAGGCGAGAATTCCGTGTCAATAAAGAACCTATGGCATTTACTCCTAAATCAATGAAGGATGTCACATATCCGGATGCAATGCCTTTGACAGACTCTTTACTGGCATTGAACAAATCTCCCATATAACTGCGGGTGGAATTTCTTTCTTCACACAAACTTTGAATTTCATTAGCTAAATCATCGTTCGTGTAAATAAATGTTTGATATTCTACTGATTGTGCCAATATTACTATGGAACTAAATAAGAATACTAAAATGGATAAAGTCTTTTTCATATTTTAAAAGATTACATTATTTGTATATATAGAAGTATAACATGTTTTACAAATTTATGAAAATGTGTGTAGCCCTACAAGGCTGTTTTAGACGCTAATGTACTATTTGTGGCATTTTGCGATTATGTGGTCGTAATATGTGATTAAGTGGGTGAACATTCTTTTCTTGTTTAGAACGGTAACCGTTTTATTCTAAACTTTATTCATTTGAATATTTATGGCTGAATGTCATTGATAATGAATGGAATTTTTTTTAAATTGGTTATTTGTTCTTAACTTTGTCAAGCAAAAAGCAATTAAAAAGAGAAAAGATGAATGTAAGAGGAACATTTATGTGCTTGCTATGTGTCGGAGCACTGTTTGTGGCTTGTGGTAGCAAGAGTGGAAAGACTGCGGAAGTTGCTGGACAAG
>ERZ773116.3857-NODE-3857-length-10498-cov-4.175907_pt1 | contig 10498 bp, 5 predicted proteins | sample MGYA00580563_ERZ773116 | MGnify/ENA primary metagenome ERZ773116 (study PRJEB29015, sample SAMEA2737864) | human gut metagenome | biome: human gut; feature: human-associated habitat; material: faeces | place: China | collected 2012 ... | reverse complement strand
CAGCTTGTATTTCATGCGCTCGCCTCCTTGCAGCACAAACATATACCACAGTTCGACGGAAATAGCTACTGAAACTTTTTCAGAAAAATAGCGGCTGGAACATTGTGTTTCAGCCGCTATTTGCGATGCGGGGTACTCGTGGTGCGGGCTCGCAGGTTAGCTATACCCCCATAGGTCATATTGCCAAACATCTTCATTGATGCACTAATCAACACCAAGTAACACCAAGAGAGTTGATTATATAAATACTGTGCACAAACTTTCTCCTGTAATCCTGTGTTATACAGTTTTTAAAGATAAAGCCTTATAAAAAATGGTCTTCAACAATGCGATTAAGCTGAGCAGATATTTCTGAAAAGTTCTTATTCAAATCAAGTGTTTTCACACTGATTTGATTACCGCTCATCCGATAGCGGTTGTCCGGCTGGATTGCTTCGTCTGTTGCGGCATACAGAAGCATGCCGGATACCTGATGCGGTTCGTTGCCGAACTCCGCCGCTTTGTTCTTCACATAGGTGAAAATCTGATACAGATTACCGGAATGCAAGGTATGCACATCATACTGAGCTTGCGTGGTGTGTGTATAGTACTTGGCATCAATGATGAGGACCTCATTGCCTCTGGTCAGCATAATGTCGCTTTGCATGACCGGAAGCATGGTGCCAATTCCATCGTCCAACGCCCACGGAATCTGAGATGCCGTTGCCGTTACCTGTGGACATTCCTTGGCGTAATACTCCAGTATAAATTTCTCATACAGGCGGTTCATGCGCTGCTCGTCAATGAAGGAAGCCAGTCGGTATTCGCCGGAGTCCGAGGTCAACAGCATTCCTTCGAGGATCAGTTGGCACAAACTAATGAGCATACGATAGGTATTGTTGTTCCGTTGAAACCGAATGGCCGACCAGTGAATTGTGCCAGGGTCAATGGTATCAATATTTGAAAAGAACAACATTTCCTTCTTCAAATCGCTTTTGTATGCTTGATCCACCCTTACATGACGGAGCAAGAGCATCACGGTCGTTTTAAGAATCTGGTTCAGCAGATTGTTTTCGGAAAGCTCATCATATTCACAGGTCAATATCTGCCTCCTTGCGAGGCGGTTCTGTATCGTTCCGGGCATGTCAATTTTGCCGCGAACAGCAGTGACCGTCTCCTTTTGGTTCAGATACTCACGGTAAAGGCCCTGTTTCAGCTGTCTACCGATACCCTTTGCAAGAATCGCAGCAAACAGGTTATGTATGTTCTCGAACTCTTCAGTAGCAATATCCTCATAGCCGCCCTGATTCAGAGTTGTGAAGGCATACGAAAGCATATAGTATATGTTTTTGATGAAGATGCTTTTATCCTTAATCATTGAAACACACCCTGCAGAATATTTTCCCAACGCTGGAGTTTGTTCGGATCATCAAACCAGTATTCGCTGAGCATTGGCAGAATATCATAATCAACGATGGAGTGCAGCCATTCGTCCGTACAGACATCTTTGCCGCAAAAATAGCTGTGACCAATACAAAAGCCTTTGCCCAAAGATTTGTCTGCGACAATTTCGCAGTTCAGCTCCTTCACCTTGGACACCAGTTCGTTCAGCGTTTCATTATTCAACCCATTCTGATAATGGATGAAGCCCTCGGAATCAAACCCAGGTTCGATCTCAAAGAAGCTGAAACGGCGGCGGAGCGCATAATCGATCATGGCAAGACTGCGGTCTGCCGTGTTCATCATACCGATGATATATAGATTCTTGGGAACGGAGAAAGGAAGTCCGTTATACGCCAGTGTTGCCTTGATGCCACGGTAATCCCTTTCAATCAACATAAGCAGCTCGCCGAAAACTTTGCTCATATTGCCACGGTTGATCTCATCAATAATGAAGAAAAACTCCTTGTCTGGCTGGTTGGCAGCTTTCTGGCAAAACCGATAGAAGATTCCGTATTTCAATTCAAAGCTATTCTCTACAGGCTTGTAGCCCATCACAAAATCTTCATAGGAATAATTCTGATGGAACTGGACGAACTCAATGCGGCTGTCATCCTTCTCCCCCATCATAGACCATGCCAGACGCCTTGCGGCGAAAGTTTTGCCGACGCCGGGGGCGCCCTGCAGAATGATGTTTTTCTTATTGTGCAGAACGGCCACAAGGTTCTCGTAGCGCTTTTCGCTCATATACACTTCATCCAGAAAATCGCTTTTTGTGTAAGCATCGATGGATGCCTCCGCGGTAATCGGGTTTTCTTCCCGAATCATATCAAGGATGAAGTCGTATTCGCCTCGGGTGAGCTTGAACAGGCTGCCCTGCGGATTCTGGAAATACTCCATGCGCTCCAGTTCCGGGCATTCCTTCAGCGTTGTATAGTCAATGGGGGAGGTCAAGCCTTCTATTTTTTCAAAGAACAGCTTTTCACCGTCCTGTTCTGCGCTGATACGGCCAATTGCTACAATCTGCTTTACTGGATTGGATTCATAGCCAATGATCATGTCGCCAACTTTCGCATCCAGGAAGTTCTGGAAAATACGCCGCTTGTTCCCGTTTTCATTGTAAAGCGTATAGGACTGCACCTCTCCGACAGCAATGTCGGAAAAGCTCCAGATTCTCGGATTCGCATTCAACCACCAATAGCCATGGTCTTCTTCGGGAGCGGCAGCTGCACACAGTTCAATATTACTCAAATCTGTCTGATCAAGTGCTTCAGAAAGTTCATCTCTCAGTTTCCAAATAAAGCTGCCATCCTCGCCTTTGTCTGCATCACGCCCAGTGTAAAGGACCGTCCACCATTGTGTGGAGCCATCTTCTCTTGTTGCGGGCTTGATTCCGGCGGCTTCACAGACACGATGAGCCAGTGCAACAGAACCGGAATTATAGAAGTTTTTTGTCTCACCATATTTGACCGCAAGTTGTGTGCAGGAGGCCTGACCACCATAGTCTTTGATCCGCCTCATAATTTCAAGTGCACTGGTAGTGAAAATAGTTCCATCCTTTAAGAGTTTTTTCCAATCTTCGATGGTAAGCCCAGGATTATAATCTGTACCGTACCATTCGGTGGCAGCTTCAGCATTCTCATCCTGCTGAGAGTAAAATCTGCTGATATAAAATCCCACATCGATGGTCAATGTTTTGAGCTCAGGGTCGGGGTAGCAAGTATCCGTCAGCTGTGACTGAAACAGATTGACGAGCTCTGTGTCCTCTTTGAGGGCAAGGCTGATTTCGTTATAGAGCCGCAGAAAGTTGCGGATATTGTCTGCGTAAGCACCCTTTTTGAAGCGGTAATCAGTCTCAAGCTCGTTTGCAACATTTTTCACCTCGCCGAACTTATAGATGTAATACTTATCCGGGTAGCGCAACCAAAGATAAGTGCTGATAGCATTTTCATATTGGTAGTGCTGTGCGGCACCGTTTCCATATCTCTCCAACAAGATGGAAGCCTGCAATTTGAAGACATTCATGCGCTCATACACATCCTTGTTCTCGTCAAACAAGGCAATAAACATTGCCCGGACCTCTTCCGGTGCCGCTTTGGAAAAACTTACAATCATGCGTCTCGGGAAATTGTTGATGGAAGCCAGCAAATTGAAGGTTTTATCGAGGGAACGGCTCAGCATTTCAGGAAAATTTTGAGCGTTCACGTCCCAATTGTCCTGAAACCATTTGACAGCTTCCCATTTGTATTTTTCGTTGCCCCACTGCGTGGAGACAAAATTCTGCTTGTAGTGCGCCAGTACATCTTTCAATCGAAATTGGTCAAACATGATGCTACCCCTTTATGCCTCTCTCAGGCTTTTATAAATCTCGTCTGTAAAGATACCAAGGACCTGTCGCTTGATCTCATCGTTGCTGAGAAGAAGCGAGAAGAAATCCTGATTCTGCTCCAAGCCCTCAATCAGTGCATCGTCAATGTCATCAAAATACGAAAATTCAAAATCTTTGACGGTATTATTCCGTGCGCTGGTTTTCAGCTTGTCGGACTTCAGCAGAATATCCCGAATCTGCAGCATCGCTTTGACCGCCACATCGTTATCGTAGGCTTTTCCTGTGCGACTGTTGATCTCCGCAATAATCTGGGAAAGCCGTTCTTCTTTTGCTTCGGTCAGGCCAAAACTCTCAGCGGTCGGCAGCTTTACCACAGGCTGTGCGACAAGGTTTGGAGTAGTATGTTCCTCCGACTTTTTCTGAACGAAATTGGTAGCCTTGATTTTACCGTCCAGATTATATCCGCCGCCCGGATGCTTGATATTGATGTAAGCCAGCAAATAAGTGATGAAGTTATATTTCTTATGCAGGTCGGTATCCTCGAAACAGGACACCTGTAGCAGGAACTCATAAAACCGGACGAAATGGCGCATCATGGACACGATCTCGTGCTGTTTGATAAGTTCGTATTGCTCGATCCTATTTTTTGCCCGCTTGAAGTAGAACGTCAACTTCTGCTTATCCTTCGAGGAGATATTTCCCTTGTAGAGCAGCTCGTTGGCCTTTTCGATATCATCAGGGTCAAGAACGGTGTACGCATCGATCTGTGCCTCCAAATCATAGATCGCCGTCGGCGTTACGGAAGTGGAAAGCAAGGTGGTCGTATAATACGGTGCAAACGCAGCCTTGATGTCCTCATATGTATTCACAAAGTCCAGCACGAAGGTCTTCTTCTCAAACGGAGGGCAGATACGGTTCAGGCGGGAAAGCGTCTGAACGGCGGAAACGCCCTTCAGTTTCTTGAGAACATACATAGCGCAGAGCTTCGGTTGGTCGAACCCGGTCTGATACTTGTTGGCAACCAGCAACACCTGGTAGTCGTCCTTGTCGAATTCCTTTGTCAACCGATCCTCAGGGAAACCGTTCATGGAAGCCTCAGAATATTCGGTATCATCGTCCGGAAGCTTCACCTTGCCGGAGAAAGCGACCAACGCCTTGATATCGGTGTAGCCTTTTTTCTGAGTGTAATTCTCAAATGCCTGGCGGTATTTGACCGCACCCTGTCGGGAAGCGGTGATGACCATTGCTTTTGCCATACCACCGAGTTCCGGCATAACCGTAGTGCGGAAATGCTCCACAATGACCTCTACACGCTGTGCAATGTTTGTTTCGTGCAGTTCCACAAAACGGGCAATTTGTCTTTTCGCATCAGCAGTCTTGCAGCGAGGATCTTCTTCGATTTCCTTGTTCAGCTGATAGAAGGTATCGTAAGTGGTGTAGTTCTGAAGCACGTCGAGAATGAAGCCTTCCTCAATGGCCTGCTTCATAGAGTAAATATGGAATGCCTCACGCTGACCTTTTGTGTTCAGGCGACCGAACAGCTGAATGGTCGTAGGCTTCGGTGTGGCAGTGAAAGCAAACATGGACACGTTGGCCTGTTTACCGTTTCTACGGATTTCATCCGTAATCATATCTTCCACATCGGCAGCTTCCTGCTCTCCGGCACCAAGCGACTTTGTGACCGCTGCCATGTCCTTACCTGCGGTGGAGGAATGTGCCTCATCGATAATAACCGCAAAACGCTTGTTTTTCAGCCCTGCAACGCTGTCCACGATATACGGGAATTTCTGAATCGTGGTTGCAATGATTTTAGTATTGCCGTTCAGAGCAATCGCAAGGTCAGCGGAGTTGCATTTATCGTCCATCACACGGATAAGTCCAGCTTTGTGCTCCATGCCCATAATAGCCCCTTGGAGCTGACGATCAACCACAACACGATCGGTCACGATCACAACATTGTCAAAAATAATCTTATTATCTGCATCGTGCAGTGAAGTGAGCCGATGCGCCAACCATGCAATAGAGTTTGTCTTACCGGATCCTGCGCTGTGCTGAATCAAGTAATTTTGCGCAGATCCATTCTCGCACACATCTGCCAGCAATTTGCGGATAGCATCCAACTGGTGATACCGAGGAAAAATAACACTTTCGGACTTCTTTATTTTTCCGGTCAGCTCATCTTTGGTTTCCTTGACTTCAATAAAGATGAACTTGCTAATGAGGTCAAGCACTGTGTCCTTTTTCAGAATGTCCTCCCACATATAGGAGACACTGTATTTGTCTTTGAATGTGGGGTTACCCGCACCGGCATTGACACCTTCACCGTTTCCCATGTTGAACGGCAGGAAGAAGGTGGCGTTGCCTGCGAGCTTGGTGGTCATATAAACCTGCTCTAAGTCCATCGCAAAGTTCACAAGGCAGCCTGCCTTAAACCAAAACAGGCGGGTCTTGGGATCACGGTCAACACGGTACTGATAGATGGCATCCTGATAGGACTGACCGGCGGCATTGCATTTCAGTTCAAATGACATGATGGCAATGCCGTTCAGGAAGATGACCATGTCAATGCGCTCATCATCGCTTGCCCAGACCTCCTCCATAACGGAGAAAATGTTCTTTTCGTACTTTGCCAACAGTTCCCGGTTAAAGGTGGTGGCAGGCTTGGTGTACATAAGCTCCAGCTTCATATTGGAGATTTCAATGCCGTGCTTCAGCACGTCCAGCAGGCTACCGCGCGCTTTTGTGACCTCAGAGTTGATGAAACTGACGAGGGTATCCTCCAGATCGGCTTTGTAGATTTTGCGGAGCGCCTCCATTTCCTCCGGCTGGGTATCGTTCAGAAACTGAAGCAGCAGCCCCCGATCCATAGCAAACAGGCGGTCATAGCTGGTTGCCTTGCGGATGATGTAACCGTTGTCCTGCGAGAGCCTGTCCATGATGAAATGCTGATATTCTTTTTCGGAGAGAATACTTGTCATTTCTTTCGTTCCTCCTTGTGCCGCTTTTGTATGGCTGCAACCGCTTTTGAATTGAAATGTGCATGGCGAATCAAGTGATACCCATCCTCATCGGCGTAAAGCACACGTTGCGGTTGATTGTCGTTCGACACTTGAATTTCAACCCATCTACGTTCTGGATACTGCGAGGAGCCAATTGAAAAAATAACTGCTCCGTTTTTCTCAAGCGCATCCAAAGCTGCATTGTATTCGCTCCGTGCGATGGTATAATCCACGTCAAATAGATTTGCAAAAGCGGCTGTAGCATGAGCCAAGCTGTCGAACTCAGCATCCTTTGTTTTAGCCAATTTAAAATCGGCTTCCGCAACAAGCAAGGCTGCGCCCCAGAACTCAGATTCTATGAATTCAACCTTCATGAGACGGGTACCTCCTTCTTGCCGGTTACATACTCGAAAATCAGAGATTTTTTGTATTCGTCGAGTGTTGCAAGCTGTGCTTTTTTATCAGCGATAACAGCGTCTGCTTTTGAAAGCACAGAATCGATGTGCTTTACGATGGCATTCTGCTCATCAAGCGGCGGCACCGGATAGGAAAGCTCCGCCAACTTGTTCCACCGAAGGTCACAGGAACGCACACGAATACCGGTTGCCAAAGCAAGAAACACATCACTGTAAGCCATACTGCGAAGATAATACATGATGTACCGCTTGCATTGGTCGGTATCCAGCACATTGAGCACCGGAGAAGCCTTACCGCGTGAATCAGAGATGCCGATAGCACCAGCAAAGCCGTCCATACCGTGAATAACCAAGTCGTCAACATCGATGCCTTGATATCCGATTTCCTTGTCGGACATTGTAAATCCGTCCTCACGGCGATTGCTTCTGAGAGTAACCTCACCATCACGGAAACAAGTGATTACACCATCATCCTCGCGCACGGGCTTCTGCATATAGTGGAGAATGTACTTGCCACGGATAACATTCCAGTGTACCGGCATATCACCGATCCACTGAATCCCGCTGTCCTTCATCTCCGCATTTGGGTTCAGTCCCTTTGTGACGGTTTCGGTGATGACAGACCGTTTGTACTGTTCCAGTGTGTCGATTTGGGTCTGAATATCTGAAATAATTTTATCCACTTCAGCTGTTGCTGTATCAAGATATTGTGTGACTTTATCTTGTATTTCTATCGGCGGCTCGAACACCGTAAGGCGAGAAAACTCCGAAAAGTTCAGCCCTTGTCGCACACCATTCCCCATGTTATAAAAGACCTTGGAGATGTCATAGGCGTGTAGTAGATATCTAAAGAATCCACTATTGAGTCTTCTAATCGGACGCAAAGCAATATATGCAGAAGTAATGATACCTCTTTCCAGGCACAAGCCAGTACGCAGGCTTTTCTTGTCGTTTTGGAGATCTGTAGGACGAATAATTATATCGCCCGCTTCAACGATATTGTAGGTATTAAAACTTTCCGGAAGCAGTCCACCATTGGTGTTGATATCTTTCCTGATGACACGGCCATAACTTAGTGAAAGCAAATTATCCTCTTGTCCGAAGATGTTTTTATTTTTCCTCTCACCAAAATAGTAGTAAACGGGATGTGCCACCCAGTCTGAGGGAATTTCTCCTACCCAAGATAGGCCGCTATCTTTCATCGTTCTCATATCATCACCGCCTTACTCAAACAGTTTTGCGACATAATCCGAAACCGAACGCTCCAAATCCATGAATCTTACTTCCAGTTCCTCACTGGCTGTCGGTTGCTGATATTTGTAGAAATATCGTGTGAACGGGATCTCCGCGCCGGTTTTGATAACAGGCTTCTTTGCACCGAGGTTCTCCTCGAAGAATGCGGCGGCATCCGGGATGTGCGGCAGAACCTCTCTTGCCATATAATCCTCGATGCTTTCTTCCCATTTCACCAGTTCGATGTCCTTGGTTTCCTTGTCATAAATGATGTTGCCCTTGCGGTCGCGCTGGATCTCGGCACCCTTGTCCATAACGGACAGACCGTCCGCAATCTTCTCCAACAACTTCTTATCTGTTGTAGCCTTGCTTAATACTTCGGTAAGATGCGGCATAAAGGCGTCCGGCGACATCCACACAGTATCGCTGATGGCGTGGTTCAAGTCCGCAAGAATCGCATCGTAGATCGGCTTGCCGACAAAAAACTTATTCAACTGTTTCTGGGCTTTACCGTCCCGCTCTTCCATCAATTCCAAGTCTGCAAATTTTACTTCGTTGTAAAGGCTGTCAAGTGCGCCTTTGCCCACCATCGCCTGAATCCGTTCCTCCGTAATGGCGTAACTGCGCTGGAGGGGCTGCATCACCGTGTATTCCCGGTAAATGAACTCCTCGTTCCGATAGATTTTGCAATATTCATTTTCTGTGAAGTCCGCATACAGCTTGGTAACGGCACTGCGGTCTTCAGGAGAAATCTCATTTTTCTTATCGCCCAAAGCTTTACGCAGCTTTTTGAAGAAAGTAGATGCGTCAATCAACTGAATCTTGCCTTTGCGCTCCGGACGCTTATTCTTGGAGAGGACCCAGATGTATGTAGCGATGCCTGTGTTATAAAACAGATCGGTGGGCAGCGCAATGATGGCTTCAATCAAATCGCTTTCCAGCATCCAGCGTCGAATCTGACTCTCGCCGGAAGCTGTTCCACCGGAGAATAGCGGGCTGCCGTTTTCGATGATCGCAGCACGACCGAAGTTATCGTCCATCTTGTCAATGGCAGACTGAAGGAACAGCATCTGCATATCGCCGGAGCCGGGCAGACCCGCGCCCCAGCGACCGTCAAAGCCTTTCTGATATTCTGCGTTGACAGCATCTTCGACCCCTTCGGCAGCGTCCTTGCCGCCCCAGGCGGTGCCGAACGGTGGATTTTCCAGCACGAAGCGCATCTTCGTGCCCTTAAATCGGTCGGCTTTCATGGTGTCCTGATAGCAGATATTTTCGGCATTCTGTCCCTTGATGAGCATTTCGGCAAGGCACATAGCGTAAGATTCCGGGTTGATCTCCTGACCAAACAGGCGCACATCCGCAGAAGGATTATAACGCTTGATGAAATTGTAGCCGGTGGAGAGCATACCGCCCGTTCCGCAGGCCTGATCCAATATGGTGATGACCTTGCCATCGTCAAAGATATCATCGCAGCCTTCGGCAAGCAGAATATTGACCATCAGCTTGATAATGTCGCGCCCAGTGTAGTGATCACCGGCTTCGGCATTTTCAGAGAACTTACGGATCAGTTCCTCGAAAATATATCCCATCTTCACATTGTCGATGGTACGAGGATCAAGGTCAAGTTCGGAGAACGCTTTGATGACAGAGAGCAGCCGGTTATTCTTGTCCATCTTGTCGATTTCTTCGCCAAAGTTCAGACCGCGCTCCTTGGACATCAGAATTTCCAGCACATTTGCGGAAAATCCCTGCAGATAACTCTTGAAATTGGCGGCAATGTGGTCTGCGTCATTTACAAGCTCTGCAAGGTCAAATTCACTGGTGTTATAAAACTGGAAGCCGGAAATGCGATACATCGCCTTTGCCGGGAAATTCGGGTTTGCTTTGAACTGGTCGACAACCTTCTGCTTGGTGGGCGCAAGCGCACACTCAAAGCGGCGGATAATCGTCATCGGAATGATAACATCCTTGTATTTGTCGCTGCGGTATGGTCCGCGCAGTTTGTTCGCGATGGACCAGATAAAGTTCACTTCGGTGGAAACATCGAGATAAGGTATAATAAAATGCGCAAATTGAAAAGAGCATAAAAAGTAGACACGGCT
>ERZ773116.3851-NODE-3851-length-10511-cov-7.927314_pt1 | contig 10511 bp, 8 predicted proteins | sample MGYA00580563_ERZ773116 | MGnify/ENA primary metagenome ERZ773116 (study PRJEB29015, sample SAMEA2737864) | human gut metagenome | biome: human gut; feature: human-associated habitat; material: faeces | place: China | collected 2012 ... | reverse complement strand
TGTAGATCTCCTTGAAAGCGGCCTTGCCGTAGTAGTCGTCGGCGTTGATGACGGCAAAGGGGGCATCGCCGATGGCCTCCCGGGCGCAGACCACCGCGTGGCAGGTGCCCCAGGGCTTGGTGCGTCCTTCGGGGACTGTGTAGCCAGCGGGGAGCTTGTCCAGCTCCTGATAGGCATAGCGGATCTCCAGGGGAGCCTTCTCCAGTCTGGCCCCTACGGTCTCCATGAAGTCCTTTTTAATGGCTTCCTTGATAATGATCACGGCGGTGTCAAAGCCAGCCTCGTGGGCATCGAACAGGGAGTAGTCCAGGATGGCCTCACCCTCGCAGCCTACGGGATCGATCTGCTTCAGTCCGCCATAGCGGCTGCCCATACCCGCAGCCATCACAACCAGAATGGGTTTCTTCATTTTCTGTTTCTCCTTTTACTTTGTCTCTTCTTCTACGATCTTCGCCATCTCATCCCAGTGCTTCTCCATTTCGGAGACAAGCTTGAACTGGGTGCGGGCGCGGTCCAGATTGTGGTCGGGATAATGGATACCGAAATAGTGGTCGCCGTCTAAGTAGTCCGTCAGGAAGCGGACGCCGCATTCCAGGGTCATGGTCAGCGCGCCCAGAGGCAGGGCCTTCCGCTCGTTCTCGGTGAGGCCCGGGCAGGCGGTCAGGAAGCCCCGGGTAAAGATCCGGTACAGCTCCAGATCGATGGTCATCTTGCTCAGGTCCTTTTCGTCCTCGGCAGCGGTAGCTGCGCCGAAGCGGATGGAGTCGCCGAAGTCATAGGCGCTGAGGCCGGGCATGGTGGTGTCCAGGTCGATGACGCACAGGGGTGCCCGGGTCGCTGCGTCCAGCATGACATTGTTCAGCTTGGTATCGTTGTGGGTGACCCGCAGAGGCAGCTCTCCGGCACGAAGCATGGCCGCCAGCTTGCCGCCCACGGCCTCGTGGGCCAGTACAAAGTCGACCTCCGGCTGCACGGAAGCGGCCCGGCCCATGGTGTCCTTCTCCAGGGCCTCCCGGAACAGACGGTAGCGGTCCGGGGTATTGTGGAAGTTGTGGATGGTCTCGTGCAGGGTTTCAGCAGGAAAATCCGCAAGCTGCTGCTGGAAGGTGCCGAAGGCAATGGCGCTCTGGTAGAAGTCCTCGGGGCACTCCGGGGCCTGGAGGCACAGGCTGTCCTCCACAAAGTCGTACATCCGCCAGTCGCTGTTTTCGCCCATATGTACCCAGCTCTTGCCTTCGTCCGTGGGGATCAGCGTCAGAGCTGCCCGGGGATCGGAGGACTTGCTGTGCAGATGCTTTGTGACGGCCTCAACATTCTCCTGCAGACCGGCAATATCCGGGAAAGCCCGGTTGCTGAGCTTCTGCAGAATATACCGCCGCCCGGTATCCGTCACGGCCAGGTATGTCTCGTTGATGTGCCCGCAGCCATAGCGTTCACAGGAAACGACCTCTCCCTGGGTCTGAAAATGGGAGAGCACTTCTTTCAAACTTGGTTCCATTTCTTTTCTCCTTTTCCGCTGAACAGTATATCAGCAAGTGCGTAGTGTGTAAAGCTCCATTTTCTTTTTGAAAAAAGCCACCTGTGCAAGCAGGTGGCTTTCGGTTTGCCTTTTACGCTGCCTGCAATGAGGCGGCAAACGGTTACGGCAGGCTTGCTTTGCATAAATCAATTATATCAAGCATACTTTCAATGTCAAATTAAATTTTGCCGTTTTTTGGTAATTTTGCCTGCTATTGCGCAAATTTGTTAAAAAGATACAATTTCTTGTCGTGTATTTTGTACATTAATCATTTCATTCTTGGGTTCGCTCTGCCGAATGTCCGGAATGTTCCGTTTATCAAAAAAGCCTCTGCCTGCGCATGCTTTACCATTTTGAACTCTGCACGTGCCAATCTTCTAATTTTAAAAAGCCACCTGCGCGAACAGGTGGCTTTCACTTAGCCCTTTACGCCGCCTGCGGTGAGGCCGCTGGTCAGGTTCTTTTCGATGGACATGAACAATATCACCACGGGGATGATTGCAAAGATGGAGGCTGCGAAGAGATACTGCCACTCGATCATATTGTAGCCGTTGAAAATGTTGATGCCAACGGTCAGCGGTTTAAAGGTATCGGTGGAGATCAGGCACAGGGCCACGGTGTATTCATTCCAGGCGTTGATGAAAATGAAGATCAGGGTGGTGACAATGCCGGGGGCAGCCACGGGCAGCAGGATCCGGAGCATGGCCTGGACACGGTTGCAGCCGTCAATGGTGGCCGCCTGCTCCATCTCCGCAGAGATGCTCATAAAGGTACCCCGCAGGAGCCAGATGGTAAAGGCCTGGTTAAAGGCCGCATTGATGAAAATCAGGCCAAGAATGGAGTTCGTCAGGTTCAGGATCTGCATGACCTTGTAGATACCGATCAGCAAAACCACCGGGGCGAACATCTGGGACACGATGATAAAGCCCAGGAAGGCCGTCTGCCCTTTGAACTTCATGCGGGCCAGGGCGTAGGCCGCCGGAATACCGCAGAGCATGGCGATGACGGTGGAGCCGCCTGCAATGAGGATGGAGTTCAGCATGTATTTGGCCATGGGCGCTCTGGACCAGATGTCCACAAAGTTCGACCACATATATTTAATGGGGAACACGGTACCGTTGATGCTGAAAATCTCCTCACGGCTTTTCAGAGCCGTGCAGAACATAACAAAATAGGGGTAGAGAATAAACAGGCAGATGAGCACCACCACAAAGTAGAGGAGGATCCGGCTCAGGAGCTTTTTCCAGTTAACACAAACATCGTCCTTCATAGCTTAATCCTCTCCTTTCTTCAGCGTGGAGACCATGTAGCAGCTGGCGCAGACCAGCAGAATCAGGAAGCCGATGACGGAAACCGCGGCGGCCTCGCCCTGCTTGCCATTGTAGAAGGCCAGCTTGTAGAGGTAAGTAACCAGGGTATCGGTACGGCTGGCAGGGTCGCCCTTGGTGATGGTCCAGACGATGGGGAAGGAATTGAACACATAGATGATGTTCAGCACTGTGGCCACGGTCAGGCTGGGCTTTACCAGAGGCAGGGTGATGTGGAACAGCTTCTGCCAGTAGCTGGCGCCGTCCACAATGGCAGCCTCATAGAGGCTGCTGTCGATGCTCTGCAAGCCGGACAGCGCCGTGAAGCACACGAAGGGAATGGTTACGAAAATACCGCAGGCAATTTCCCAGGCGAAAAACGCATCGGGAGTGGGAGTCCAGTTGACATTGGACTGGATGATGCCCAGGGTTTTCAGCAGGGTATTCAGTGCGCCGTAGTCCGTATTGATGATGAACTTCCAGGCGCTGGCCTGAATGACCAGGGTGGTGGCCCAGGGGAACACTACAATGGCCCGGGCAACCTTGCGGCCCTTGAACTGGTTGTTCAGGATCAGGGCCAGAATAAAGCCAAGCACCGTGGACAGAACAACCACCAGGACCGTCCAGACAACGGTGTTTTTCAGCACCATGGTAAATTTGCTGCTGCCAAGGACCTTGCTGAAGTTGTCAAAGCCCGCAAAGCCCTTAATAAGGCCGGCCTTGGTCACCTGGCTGAAGGCCATGCGGAATACGAATCCGATGGGGACAATGATGAAAATGGCCATGAGGATCACGCTGGGCAAAATCCAGATATAGGGCTCAACCGTGCTGCCCAGGCGACGGGGTGTGTTCTTCTTCACGAAGCAACCTCCTTCTGTTTGGTTCCTTGTCCCCTCAAATGCCCTGCCTGAAAGCATTTCAAAAAACAAGGGTCTGCCGCCTCTCCCCGGGGATGCACGTCCCGAAAAAGGGGCGGGAAAAGCGGGCCGAGCCTCGCAGCTCGGCCCGCTCTGGGTTTACGTAGGATACGTAGGAATAGAGTGCTTAGCCTGCAACTTCAGACTGCAGCTCGTCCAGCAGCTGCTGTGCGTCGCCGCCCAGAAGCACCTGCTGCTCCACATCGATGACGCCCTGCTTCACGTCTGCCCACTCAGCCTTGGCGGTGGGGTAGAACTTGGAGGAACCGACAACGTCGATCCAGGCAGTCATGCCGGGGTTGGCCTTGGCACACAGCTCAGCACCGGTGGAGGTAGCGGGCAGGAAGTCTTCCATCAGAACCCAGTCAGCATAGGGCTCGTCATCATAGAAGGCATCGATCACAGTGGAGATCGCGGCCAGCTCGGCATCGGTGTAGCCGTTGTCGAAGCACATGAAGCGGTCCATAACGCCGACGGAAGCGCCTTCCTTATCGCCGTTGGTGGGCAGAGAAGCAACACCGTAGTTGATGCCGCCGTTCTCCTCGCAGTACTTGGAGATCTGGTTGGGTCCGATCATCATAGCCAGCTTGCCGGAGGCAAACATCTCCTGCAGGTCGTAGCGGGTCTCGTTGGTGGGATCGGTGTTGGTCAGGCCGGACTTAATCAGGTCAACTACATAGTTGACAGCTTCCACATTCTCAGCGGAATTCAGAGCCCAGTTGTTGTCGGCATCCACGAAGCCGCCGCCGTTGTTCCAGGCATAGTAAGCGAAGCAGGCCTGGCCTTCGTCGGTGGTCATGTCAACGCCCCAGGGGTAGACATCGGGGTTGGAAGCCTTGATGGCCTCGCAGGCAGCCTTCAGCTCTTCCCAGGTGGTGGGAACGTCTACGTTGGCAGCGTCCAGGATGTCCTTGTTGTAGTACAGAGCGCGGGCGGAAGCCAGATCGGGCACAGCCCAAACGGTGCCGTCAACAACGGACTGCTCCAGGAAAGAGGGGTAGAACTTGGCGTAGGTCTCCTCGGAAACCCAGTCGGAGGCGGGCAGCAGCAGGCCGTCAGCCTGGAAGTCGGCGAACACGTCGATGTTCAGCAGGTCGGGAGCTTCGCCGTTGGCAACACGGGTGTTGACCACGGTGTAGATGTCGTTCCAGGACACGCAGTCCACAACGACCTCGATGTCGTCATGCTCAGCGTTGAACTTGGATGCGAAGTCAGCCCACCACTGGGTGGTCTGCTTGCCGTACTGGGCGGTGATCATGGTGACGGTGACCTTCTCGCCGGTAGCGGCGGGGGCCTCGGTCTCGGCTGCCTTGGTGGTCTCGGCAGTGGGGGCAGCAGTTGTGGCGGTGGAGCCGGAAGAACCACAGGCGGCCAGAGCCAGAACCATGGTCAGAACCAGCAGCAGGGAAACAAGCTTTTTCATTTGGTTTTCTCCTCCTAGTTTTTCAGCATTTGCGCAGACCCGATACACAGCGGGTTTGCTTTGCACAAATAAATTATATCAGGTATGACAACAATGTCAAATGATTTTTTGCTCATTTTTGGCATTTTTGCCTATTTATGCACAAGTTTGTGAGATAACAACAATTATACAACACCGTTTTTGTGCATTATTTACATCATTCTTCCCTTGCTACCGTCCCATATCTATGGTATAATTTTTATGAAAAAGCTGGGAATTTGGCCTGTTTTTATCATTTTGAATTCTATGTTTGTCCATATTCCGGTTTTTGGAAAAGTCCAACTTTATTTCATTTCTGCAATCAATGCTCTTTTGGAGGAATCGAACATGAATTATCTCGGCGTTACCTATTCCATCGGGGCCAAGCCCGAGCTGGACCCCGGCTTCATTCCCTTCGGCGTGTGGATGGACGCCTATCTGAAGGATGCCAAAAAGCCCATCGCCATCGCCATTGAGCGGGACCGGGGCCAGGTCTCCGTGCGCAAGACCTTCATCCACGGCACCCCCGACATGGCCAAGGCAGACTACCGCTATGTGGAGCGGCTGGTCAAGTTCCTGCTGTGGTCCAGCGGCGGCTTCAAGGTCTATGTCTGCGGCTGCGACCATATCGCCAAGCAGCTCCAGGCCGACTATTCCGAGAACGGCACGCGGGCCTTCGACTACGACTTCTTCCACAAGCTGTATGAAGTAAATCTGGAGATCATCGACCTGCCTCTGGACAAGTGCCCCGCCCCCAATGAGTCCACCCAGCCTCTGGGCGGCCACATGGACGGCTGCCGCATCGGCTTCGATGCAGGCGGCTCCGACCGGAAGGTCTCCGCAGTCATCGACGGCGAGTGCGTCTATTCCGAAGAGGTCGTCTGGTTCCCCAAGCTGAACGAGGACCCCAACTATCAGTACAATGAAATTCTCACCGCCTTCCGCACCGCCGCCTCTAAGATGCCCCGGGTAGACGCCATCGGCGTTTCCTCCGCCGGTACCTTTATCGGCAACGCCCCCATGATTTCCAGCATCTTCTATAAGGTGCCCCGCAGCCGCTGGGACGAGGTCAAGACCTGCTTTGACCGGGCCGCTGCCGCAATCGGCGATGTGCCCATCGTGGTTGCCAACGATGGCGACGTGTCCGCCCTGGCCGGTGCCATGGGTCTTAACACCGGCAACATCATGGGCCTGGCCATGGGCACCTCCGAGGCCGTGGGCTATGTGGATGCCGACAAGAACGTACTGGGCTGGATCACCGAGCTGGCCTTTGCCCCCGTGGACCTGTCCGAGGACGCCATGCAGGACGAGTGGTCCACCGACTTCGGCGTGGGCTGCAAGTACTTCTCTCAGGACGCCGTCATCAAGCTGGCCCCCAGAGCCGGCATTGAGCTGGACCCCGCCCTGTCCCCCGCCGAGAAGCTGAAGGTCGTTCAGGCACTCATGGCTGAGGACGATCCCAGAGCCGCCAAGATCTACCACGACATCGGCGTATATCTGGCAAATGCCGTCGTTCTGTACTCCCACTTCTATGATATTGAGCACCTGATGCTCATGGGCCGGGTCATGTCCGGCAAGGGCGGCGACATCATTCTGGACGTGTGCCAGAAGGTTCTTGCCGCCGAGCATCCCGAGCTTGCCAAGCACTGCCAGGTCATGCTGCCCGACGAGAAGACCCGCCGGGTGGGCCAGTCCGTGGCCGCAGCCAGCCTGCCGGAGATCCGGAAGTAAAGTCTAAAAATGCCAACCGGGCCGCCCCGCAATGGGGCGGCCCGGTTTCAGCTTGTCAAAAAAGCCTCGCAGAGTTTGGCGGCGTAAGCCGCCAAATAAAATCAAATCATTTTCTGTCGGGGCGTGTACCTGAGACGAAATTTGTCAAGGGTGTTTTTTGCTCATCCGTCATAGTTGCAACCAGATATTCCTCGTGCGTCTGTGGTCTCCACAGGGAACTGCGGACGTGCGGCGATTTTTACGCGGCCAGACTGTACAGCACTACCCCTGCCAGGGCCGCTCCGGCCATGACCTTGATGGGGCTGGGCTTCCATTTGCGCAGGACGAAGAAGCCGGCGAGGAAGATCACCAGGGCGATCAGGTCAAAGCTGCCCAAATCCGCCGGGAGGGTGCGCTGGCCGTAGAGGGCCAGGATCAGCAGGGAAATGCCCGCGGAGGCGATCATGGCGATCACCGCGGGACGAAGGCCCGCCAGAACGCCCTGCACGATGCTGAGGCCCCGGAAGCGGTAGTACACATAGGCCAGGGTCATGACAATGACGCAGGAGGGGAAGATACAGCCGATGGTGGCGATCAGCGCTCCCGGCAGGCCCGCTACCTGAATACCCACGAAGGTGGCGGCATTCAGAGCGATGGGGCCGGGAGTCATTTCGGCGATGGCCATAATGTCGGCAAAGCCCGTCATGGTCAGCCAGGGGTGAATGTCCACCACCTGGTTCTGAATCAGGGGCATGGCGGCATAGCCGCCGCCGATGCTGAAAAGGCCCACCTGGAAAAAGCTCCAGAACAGCTCCAGATAGATCATTTGGCCCCCTCCTTCTTTTGCAGATACAGGGTATCCAGCGCACCGATGACCCCGCAGACCAGGATGATCACAATGATATTCACGGAGAAAAACCGGGTCGCCACGAAGGATGCCAGCATGACGACGATGGGCAGCCATCGCTTCTTTTTGAGGATGGGCCAGGCCATATTGATGACCACGTCGAAGATCACCGCCGCTACCCCCGCCAGCATTCCGGCCATGGCCATGCTCACATACCTATTGGAGCGGAAGGCCTGGTAAAAAGCGGAGATGATGGAAATGATGATCAGCGGCGGCAGGGCCGCACCCACCACGGTGATCAGCGCGCCGGGGATCCCGGCCACATGGTAGCCCACCAGAATGGAGGCATTGATGGCGATGGAGCCGGGGCTGGACTGGGCAATGGCGGTCAGGTCCAGCATTTCCTCCTCCTCAATCCAATGCAACCCTTCCACAAAGCGCTTGCGCATCAGCGGAATAATTATAAAGCCGCCGCCGAAGGTGCAGGCGCTGAGCTTGAAGGTGGAGAGGAACAGCTGCCAGTATTTTTTTCGTTTGTCCAATGGAATCAGTCTCCTTTGAAAACTGCTCCGCGATCAGCGGAGCAGCCGCAAAGCCTGCGCGATTTCGTACATTCTGGGCAGCGCATAGGGGAAAAAGCGCTGAAAAGCCTTGCAGTAGTAATTGGAATTGTCCGCGACGATCCGGTCACGCTTACAGCCTCCCCGGCACAACCGTACCCATTCACAGGAGCGGCACGCCGCAGGGGTTTTCCAGCCGTCGGTGAGAAAGACGCGCATTGTTTCGCCGGAGAGCATGGCTCGGAAGGAATCTTCCCTGACCGTCCCAAGCCGGTACGCATCCAGGCAGAAGAAGTCGCACGGGTAGACAGCGCCGCCGCCCTCTACCACCAGATAGGCCCCGCAGGCACCGGTGGTAGAGCAGGTGCTTGCCGGGCTGCCTATGAGCAGATGAATGTAGTCTTCAAACAGACGGATGCTGACATAGCTGCCGGATTTCCAATCCCGATACCATTCATCAAACAGGCAGCACAAGAACTGACCGTACAGCTCCGAGGAGAGGGAATAGTCCTCCTTTCCCCGGGGGACATTCAGCGGATCCAGGCAGGCGATGAACTGGAAATAGCGGATTCCGGTTTCCTTCATGGTCCGATAGGCACCGGCTGCCTTTTTCGCCAGCCGCTTGGTGACAACGCACAAGAGGTTGCACGGGACCTGGTATTGATTCAGCAGGGTCAGAGCCTGCGAAACTCGTTCCCAGGTTCCCCCACCGCCGGCATCCAGCCGCAGCGCGTCGTGGACGGAGGGAATGCCGTCCAGGCTGACACCAACCAGAAAGCCTTCCTCCCGAAAGAACGCGGCCCAGTCCTCCGTAATGGCAAGCCCGTTTGTCTGGATGGCATACTGGACGCGGACGTGCTTCTGATTGTATTTCCGAACGGTCTGCGTGAAGAACCGGAAGAAGTCCAGCCCCGCCAGGGTAGGTTCCCCGCCCTGGAAGGCGAGGGAGAGGCTGCCGCCCGGGTTAAGCTCCGCGAAGCACTGGCGGATGAGTGTCTCGGCTGTAGAAAGCGACATCATGCTGCTGTCTGGACAGGCGCGGTTTTCCTGTTCGTCTCGGTAGAAGCAGTATTGGCAGCGCATATTGCAGAAGCCGGAGGCGGGCTTTACCAATAGCTGGAGCTGCCTCATAGGGAATTAGTATGGGCCAGTACGGTCAGAGGCGGCCGCCCTACAATGAGGGAGGTTCCGTCCGTATAGCCCTCTTCCCTGCCCTTCAGCGCTTCAATCAGCTTTCCGCGAAGCAGGGCCACCCGCTGGGGATGGGACTCCAGCACGTTTTTCGTCTCGTGGGGGTCCTCCCGCAGGTCGAAATACAGCTCCTTCCCCGTCTGGGAGTACCAGATGTATTTGTCGTCCTTCGTTACGATGAAGTGCATGGAATCCTGCCCCAGTGTGTGCTCACCGTGAAGGTATTCCCGGTCTACCGGGTGCAGGAGGCTCTTGCCGTCCACTGTCTCCGGAATCGGCGCGCCCGCCAGCTCCAGCAGAGTGGGCATCACGTCCCGCAGCTCCGCCAGATCATTGTGGATAGTGCCGTGCTTGCCCACATACCGCTCCGGGCCGGAGAGGAACAGCGGCACCTGAATACCGCCCTGGAAGGGCTTTGCCTTCTGGAACATCAGGTGGTCGCCCAGCATCTCCCCGTGGTCGGACACAAACAGGATCACCGTATTATCCATGAGCTGCTGCTCTACAAGCGCGGAGATCAGCCGTCCGATCTGGTGGTCCATGTGGGTGATGGCGGCGTAGTAGCCCGCCCGCAGCTGGTGAATATAGCTTTCGTCCGAGGGGCAGGATTGGGCGTGGTAGCTGTGGCCGTCCCGGAGCCAGCGTGCGGTGTCATTCCAGTCTCCCCGCCAGGGCGCTGCCAGCGGACGATCCTTGTACAGATTCAGATAGTATTCCGGCGCGTCCAGGGGCGGATGGGGCCGCACGAAGCTGGCCATCAGGAAGAAAGGTTGGGACCGGTCTCGGCGGCGCAGGAAATCCAGACATTCGCTGGCGACCCAGTTGGTGGGATGGTATTTCTCCTCGTAGATCCAGGGGCGCACCACCCAGCTGTTGCAGTCCAGCCCCGTATCCACCGGGTCCGCGTCCGCGCCCAGCTGCTGCTTGAGCCACCAATAGTAATCATCCGCGACCCGCTGGTCCTCAAAGCTGGGGGGGGTGGGCCTGCGGTAGGCGTGCAGATACCCGTCGTGGAGCCG
>ERZ773116.3841-NODE-3841-length-10535-cov-11.616412_pt1 | contig 10535 bp, 10 predicted proteins | sample MGYA00580563_ERZ773116 | MGnify/ENA primary metagenome ERZ773116 (study PRJEB29015, sample SAMEA2737864) | human gut metagenome | biome: human gut; feature: human-associated habitat; material: faeces | place: China | collected 2012 ... | reverse complement strand
TGGCCACACAGTGCGGCGTGCTGGTGCAGAATTTGGGCGCACTGCCGCTCAGGGCCGGGCAGCGGGTGGCGTACATCGGCGCGTTTGCCGAGACCCCGCGCTATTATGGCGAGGGTCAGCCCACCCCTGCGGCCATCGGTGCGCTGGACGCCGCGCTGCTGAAAGGCCGCCGCGTAGGGTATGTGACGGGCTTTCCCGCCAACAGGGACGAGCGGGACGAGGGCGAATTCCTGCGGGCAGTATCGGCGGCGGTGCACGCCGATGTAGCCGTAGTGTTTGCGGGCCTGCCGGAAAGTTTCGTCAGCCCCGATGCCGACCGCCGCACCCTGCGCACCGGTATGGACACGGCGCAGCGCAAGCTGAAACAGGCCGAGCAGACCGTTGCCGCCGCCGAAGCCGCCGTGGAGGCGCTGACCGCACAGCAGACCGCCGCCCAAAAGGAACTGCCCGCCCGCAGCGCCGAGGAGCTTACCGCACAGCAGACCGAACTGACCGCCGCGCGGGAGACCCTACGCAGCCGGGAAAAGCAGCTTTCGGCACAACTGCTGCCCAACCGCAAAACAGCGGCGCAGTACCGCGCTGCCGCCGAGGCGCGGCAGACGCTGGAAAGCCGGTGGCAGTGGGTCAGCGCACTGGCTGCTACGGCGGGCGGCACTCTGACCAGCAAGCAGAAAATCAAGCTGGAAGCCTACATCCAGATGAACTATCTGGACCGCATTCTGCGCTATGCCAACACCCGGCTGATGCAGATGACCGCCGGGCAATACGAGCTGGAGCGCATCGGCGCAGAGAACCAGCGCAGCCAGTCCGGGCTGGACCTTGGCGTCATCGACCACTACAACGGCACCCGCCGCAGCGTAAAGACCCTTTCCGGCGGCGAAAGCTTCAAGGCTTCACTGGCGCTGGCGCTCGGCCTTTCGGATGAGGTACAGAGCAGCGCCGGGGGCATCCGGCTGGACACCTTGTTCTTAGACGAGGGCTTCGGCTCGCTGGACGAGGAATCGCTGGAGCTGGCCATCCGGGTGCTCTCCGGCCTGACCGAGGGCGACCGGCTGGTGGGCATCATCTCCCATGTGGGGGCGCTCAAGGACCGCATCGACCGGCAGGTGGTGGTGCACAAGGCCCGCACCGGCGGCTCCACCGTAGAGCTGCGGGTGTAAAACGCCGCCGGCGGGGCACACTAGGGGCGGAGGTGAATTTGATGAATTCTCTGGAACCCTTCATCCGCCACGAACTGGAAAACCAGCCCGGCACCGCTGCCGCCCCGCAGGCAAACAGCACCCGCAAATCCCCGCCGCTGGGCAGTATGCCCCTGCAGCCCCCGGCTGCGCCGGACACGCCCAGCACCCAGCTGCCCCCGCCGGAACTGCCGCAGCCGGAAAAGCCCGGCGTCCCCATGACAGACGGCACCCCCATGGCCTGCCGCCAGAAGAATGCCGCCGCCTTTCTGGCCGGGGACGTGCAGACCAGCGTGATGGCGCACTACGCGCCCGAGCTGTTCAGCACAAAGCAAAAGCTGCACAGCCGCCACCCTGCCCCGGACGAGGACACCGCCGCCGTTTTGGAGCTGGTGGAATGGCGCGAGGACGCCCCTTACGGCTGAGCGTAACAAAAATTTTTTAAAATATTTCAGTTTACCTGTTGAAATCTCGCCGCACTTCCCTTATTATGGTAGCATACAAACATAAAGGCAGGTTTTGCAATATGGCAGAGATCAAATACGAAGTTGTCCAGCGTGTAGCCGTGCTGAGCCAGCGTCCCCGCGGCTGGGAGCGTCAGCTGAACCTTATCAGCTGGAACGACGGCGAGCCCAAGTACGACATCCGCGACTGGTCCCCGGACGGCACCCGCATGGGCAAGGGCATTTCCCTGAGCCACGACGAGTTGGCCATCCTCAAGGGCATTCTGGAGGACATGGAGCTGTGAGCGGGGGCGACCGCGCAGAGTTTCTGGACATCTGGCAGCAGCACGTCACCCGCCCGGGCAGCGAAAAGCTGCTGGACTGGCTGGACAAAAAAACGGATTTTTTCACCGCACCGGCATCCACCCGTTTTCACGGGGCCTGTGAGGGCGGACTGTGCATGCACAGCCTGAACGTCTACCATGCACTGCACGACAGCTTTTTCACCGAGGGCGAAAGCGAGGAGAGCTACGCCATCTGTGCCCTGCTGCACGATTTGTGCAAGGCCAACTACTACAAGCTGGGCACCCGCAACGTGAAGAACGAAGCCACCGGACAGTGGGAAAAAGCGCCCTTTTACAGTGTAGAGGATCTGTTCCCCTACGGCCACGGCGAAAAGAGCGTGTTTCTCATTGAGCGGTTCATGAAGCTGAAGGTGGAGGAGGCGGTTGCCATCCGCTGGCACATGGGCGGCTTTGACGATGCGGCCCGAGGCGGCTGTTTTGCCATCTCGGAAGCCTACGACAAGTACCCGCTGGCGGTCAAACTGCACATCGCAGACCTGCAGGCTACCTATCTGATGGAGCACCGCACCAGTAATATGCGCTGAATAAACTAAACAGGCGGCTGTACAGCATTTTGTACAGCCGCCTGTTTGTTTGTAGAAATTTTCAGCAGCCTTCTCCGGCGCAGAGGGCTTTCACCTTCTGCACGGCGGCAGCTACAAGGTTGCCGATGGGCTGGTCGGACACGCCGACGATATAGTTTTCACAATGGTTCACCGGGATCAGCACCCGGGTGGCGCTGCTCTGGCACACTGCCGTGGCCATGGCGGGGGTGATCTCCCCTAGCAGCGCGTCTGCAATGACGATGCCGATGGGCCCCACGATGATATCCGCGCTGCGGCAGTTCACCACCACGGCGTTCTCGCCGGTGGCGGCGCGCTGCGCCCCGGCCTTGTGCATGGCCTGCGCGGCGACACTGTTGGTGCCCACGGCCACAAGCCGGATGTCCGGGCACTGGGCGCTGAGGGCAGCTACCAGCTGGCGGCCCAGTCCCCCGCCCTGTCCGTCAATGACAAGCACGTTCATGCCGTACCTCAGAAGTCGATCTCTTCCAGCCGCAGCAGCGCCAGAATGTAGATCTTGACAGCCTCCAGCAGCTTGTCGATGGGAGCTGCCTCGTTGGCACCGTGCATCGGGCCGCCGAACTCCGGCAGCTTCACATCCTCATGCTCCGGGCCGAAGCTGACAGCATAGGGGAAGTGGCGGGCATAGGTGCCGCCGCCCATGGTGAAGGGGGTGGCATTCTCGCCGGTCACCTCGTTGTAGGTGTCGATGCAGGCGCGGATGGCGGGGCTGTCGGCCTCGATATAGAACGGCTCGGCTGCGTCCACATCCTCCAGCTTTGCGCCCTCGCCCAGTGCAGCAGTGACCTGTGCGGTCAGCTTTTCACCGTTGGTGCAGGTGGGGAAGCGGCTGTCGATGGTCTGCACCAGCTTGCCGTCCTCCATATAAATGCGGCCGCCGATGATGGTCAGCGGGCCGAAGGGGCCGTCGGCGCAGTCGATGCCAAGGCCGGTGCCTGCGGTGGAGCTGTGCAGCTTGCGCAGTGCCTCCAGATAAGCGCGCTCGGCATCGTTGCACAGGCCGTTATCCAGCAGATAATCCACCACCAGACCGATGGCGTTCACCGTGCCCTCCGGCATGGCGGCGTGGCCGGATTTACCCCAGCCGCGCACCCGCACGCCGTCCCCTTCCGGTTCCAGCGTGATGTTGGGGGCGTTCTTCAGCTTGCGGATATCGGTCTTAACCAGTGCGCTGGCGCGGTCCGGCACCGCGTTGTTGGCAACACCGCCCTCAAACTCTGCAATGACGCCGTTGCACACCGGGCTGACGATCTTGCCGCCGAAGTGGCCCTTTTCGCCGTTGCACACCGGGAACTCCGCATCCGGGGTAAAGCAGAACACCGGGGCGGGGTAGTTTTCCAGATAGTACTTCACATCGTTCATGTGGGTCTCCTCGTTGTCGCCCACGATGGCACGGATGGGGTAGCGCAGCTGGTAGCCCTGCTCCTTGAGGAACTTCAGCGCGTACAGAGTAACGATCATCGGGCCCTTATCGTCCGAGACGCCGCGGCCCAGCAGCCAGCCGTCCTGAATGCGCATCTTAAAGGGGTCTGCCGTCCAGCCGTTGCCCACGGGCACAACGTCCACATGGCAGATGGTGGCCAGATATTTTTCCGGGTCTGCACCGGCCAGCTCGGCATAGCCGATGTAGTTTTCGCAGTTGCGGGTGGCAAAGCCCATGCCTGCTGCCAGTTCCAGCGTCTTGTCCAGCGCGGCCCGAGGGCCTACGCCGAAGGGTGCGCCCTCCTCCGGGGTGCCCTCTACGCTGTCGATGGCGACCAGCGCTGCAATGTCCTGCAGCAGCTGCTCCTTGTTTTCCGCAATGTATGCGTCAATTTTCTGATTCAGTGCCTGATCCATGTTCTATAACGTCCTTTCTGACCGGGAGCAGATCCCGGTTTTCACAACTGTTACCCAGTTTAACACACTCCGGGCGGAAAAGCTACCGGCATTTTTCACGACAAAAGCGTCCGCGTTTTGTCAGCCTGCCGCAAACAGCCCGCTGAGCGCACCTAGCAGCCCGGCGCTTGCCAAGCCCATGATGATGCCCGCCAGCAGCACACCGCCCATGCAGGCGATCAACACGTCCTTGAATTTCATATCCAGAATGGATGCTGCCAGCGTGCCCGTCCACGCACCGGTGCCCGGCAGCGGGATGCCCACGAACAGCAGCAGTGCCACGGTCAGGCCCTTGCCGGCCTTGGCCTCCAGTGCGCGGCCGCCCTTTTCGCCCTTGTTGATGCAAAAGCGGCAGATGGGGCCGATAAGGGGCTTGTGGTAGCCCCAGATGAGGAACTTGCGGGCGAACAGGTAGATGAAGGGCACCGGGATCATGTTGCCCAGTACGCACAAAAGGTAGGTGGGCAGCACCGGCAGCCCCATGCCCAGCCCGATGGGGATAGCTCCGCGCAGCTCAATGATGGGCACCATGGAGATAAGGAAGATCAGAAGATAATTTTTCAGCATTGGCTTCTCCTTATATTACAGGTCGATCTGCAGCTCCACCGGGCAATGGTCGGAGCCGAAGATCTCGTTGTGGATCTCGGCGGCGCGGATGCGGTCTGCAATGCGCCGGGAAACGATAAAATAGTCGATGCGCCAGCCCGCGTTCTTTTCCCGCGCGTGGAAGCGGTAGCTCCACCAGCTGTACTTCACCTCGTCCGGGTGCACCACCCGGAAGCTGTCCGCAAAACCCGCCGCCAGCAGCTCGGTCATTTTGGCACGCTCCTGATCGGTAAAGCCTGCGCTCATGCGGTTGGTCTTGGCGTTTTTGATATCCATCTCGGTGTGCGCCACGTTCAGATCGCCGCACAGGATCACCGGCTTTTTTGCGTCCAGTGCCAGCAGGTACGCCCGGAAGGCGTCCTCCCACTCCATGCGGTAGTCCAGCCGCTTCAGCCCGTCCTGACTGTTGGGGGTGTAGCAGTTTACCAGATAAAAGCCGGGGTATTCCAGCGTCAGCACCCGTCCCTCGTGGTCGTGCTGTTCCAGCCCGATGCCGGTGGTCACTGCCAGCGGTGCCGTTTTGCACCAGCAGGCTGTGCCGGAATAGCCCTTTTTCTCGGCAGAGTAGGTGTATTCGGTGTAGCCCTCCGGCGCAAAATCTGCCTGTCCCGGCTGCATCTTGGTCTCCTGCACCGAGAAGATGTCCGCGTCCAGCGCGGCAAAGCTCTCGGCAAAGCCGTGGGTCAGGCAGGCGCGCAGGCCGTTCACGTTCCAGCTGATCAGTTTCATGCTTTTCTCCTTATTGTTATGCCTGATATTTTGTTTTCCATGCGCCGCTGCGGAAGCGCAGCACAAAGCAGGTCACGCGGCAGGTCCAGTCGATGACCATAGCCACCCACACGCCCACAGCGCCCCAGCCCATGCGGACGCACAGCAGATAGCTGAAGCCCAGCCGCCAGCATGCCATGCTAAGGATGGACACCACCATGGTAAATTTCACATCGTTTGCCGCGCGCAGGGCGTTGGGCAGCACGAAGGACAGCGGCCAGAAGATAATGGCGCAGCCCGCATGGATGGTGACCAGCGTGATGGCCAGCTCCATGGTCTCGCCGGAAAGGGCATAGATGCCCACCAGCTGCCGGAGGAACAGCAGGATCGCTCCGTTGGAAAGCCCCATGGTAATGTAAGCCCACAGCAGCAGCTTGCGGGTGTAGTAAACGGTCTGCTCGTGGTCGCCGGCACCGATGCAGCGCCCCACCACCGTGATCATGGCAAGACTGATGGCCTTGCCCGGGATGACGCCCATGCCGTCCAGATTGTTTGCCACGGCGTTGGCTGCGATCTGCACCGTGCCGAAGGTGGAGATCATGCTCACCACCAGAATGCGCCCGGCCTCGAACAGGCTGTTTTCAAAGGCCGAGGGGATGCCGATGCCCAGAATGCGCTTTGCCATGCCGCCGTCCAGCCGCAGGGTCTTGGGCACGGTAAGCACCGCATCCTCCCGGTAGCACTTGCGCAGGATCAGCGCCGCAGCCACCACGCGGGATACCACGCTGGGCCATGCTACGCCGTCCACGCCCATTTTGAAGCCGAAGATGCACACCGCGTTGCCCACGATGTTGATGATGTTCATCAGAAAGCTGATCTGCATGGAGATCTTGGAGTTGCCGATGCTGCGGAACAGTGCCGCACCGCCGTTGTACAGCGCCAGAAACGGGTAGCTGAGGGCGATGATCTGCAAATACTTCACGCCCGCGTCCAGCACGTCGGTATCAATAGAGCCGTAGAACAGCCGGATCATAGGGCGGGCCAGCACAAAGCATACCGCGCCGATCACCACACCGGACAAGCCGCTGAGCAGCAGCAGCTGACCGGCGCTTTTGTCGGCATTCCCGCGCTCTTTTGCGCCCAGATACTGGCTTACCACCACCGCGCCGCCGGTAGCCAGCGCCGCAAACAGCACGATGATAAGGTTATTGATCATATCTACCAGACTGACGCCGGAGATGGCCGCCTCGCCGCAGCGGGACACCATCATGGTGTCGGCCATGCCCACCGTCACTTCCAGCAGCTGCTCCACCAGCAGCGGAACGGCCAGCACCAGCAGTTCCTTCTGGCTGAACAGCGGCTCCCGCCCGCCGTTCAGCCTGTTTTTTTCATTGCCATGCAGTAGCTTTGTCATTCGTTTCTCCCCTCCCGGCGCCGGGCGCTTTTCCGGTACGCCGCCGCTGCCCGGCGCGTGCATTTTTCCGGTTGCAGCAGATGTGTCCATCTTAACACACCACCGGCTGCTTGTAAAGCGGTGCAGGCTACATCCCGCGAAAATCAGCTTTCCATGCCTATCTCCCATTGCCTGCCGGTTTTATAAAGGTATCCTGCACGGTTTTCCGGCAGGCTTTCCGTTTTTATGCTTGTTCGTCAGTTTGCTGGGAACTTTCCGTAAAATTTGTGCGTTTCTACAAAAATGCGATTTCCCGCGTATTTTTGGGGAGAAATTTTAAAAAACCTCTTGCAATTTCTGTTCCAAAGTGGTATGTTGTATCCAACAAAAGCGAAACTTGGATACATCTTCACTTTGGAGCAGCAAATTCGGCTCTGCACACGCTTTTGTTTTTAACCTTGCTATTTTCTTCATTTACCTTCTTATCATTTACCCTGCCTGTCCCGCAAGGGACGAGAAAAGCGATGACCCACCTGCACGGGTCGTCGCTTTTTCTTTTGCCCGCAGGGGGCAGAGTACAAGCCGCAAAAGCACTGCTCTACAAGATGACGTGCCGCAACTGCTTTTCCCTGTCCCGCCCCCAGAAAGTTTGTTTGAATAAACATCCCTGCTTTTTCTTGACATCCCTTTGTATGCATGTTATCTTAATTTCCGTCAATTAGCTTGCCCTAACCATCTGAGGGGCTTTGCCCCGCAGGTTTTTCTTTGCGCGCAATGTTAGGTTCGGCTAACTATATGGCAGTGCTTTTCTGTCATTGTGATGAAAGGAGTATTTTTCATGAGAACAAAGAAATTTCTTTCCCTGCTGCTGTCGGCGGCTATGGCGTTCAGCCTGCTGACCGCTACCGCCTTTGCAGCAGCCCCTGCCGAGGAGGAAAACGGCTTTTTCGATTTTCTGCTGGGCAAGAAGTACACCTATCTTTATGCTGCCCTGACTTGGGACGAGTATTGGGCAAACGAGAAGGTCTACGCCGCCGGCAGCACTGCCGCCTCTGCGCAGCTGGACAGCCACGAGGAGCAGGACCTTGGCGCGTTTGACGCCGTTTCCCGCGCAACCGTCAACCATGGTCTGCACCGCGGCAGCTTCCAGAGCACTGCCGTGATCTACGCCAAGGACGGCAGCAGCTACACCGTTTCTCACTGGTCGGACGATGGCAAGACCATCTATCTGGCCGATGGCACCACCGTGGGCTGGAACCGCGGCACCATTACCAAGGCCGACGGCTCCACCGTGCAGATGGACCACTACGAGGTGCTGGGCACCAAGTATGTGCCTGTGCGCGTAGCTACCAGCGACCTTGCAGATTTCTGCTCCAAGTACACCGTGGTGGAAAACGGCGGTCAGCTGGTGGGCGGCTACTCTGAAAAGAACCTGACCGCCTATGCCCTGACCGCTGCGGTGGACAAAAACACCAACGGCCTGAAGTACGCGACCAAGAGCGGCGACGGCTACACCTTCTCTGCCGCACACACCGGCACCGGCTCCGGCGTGGCAGAAGCCGCCCAGAAGGCCGCTGAGGGTCTTACCGTGAACCTGCGCAGCGGCAGCGACGTGGGCAGCTTTGGCGAGTTCATCCGTGTGGACCTGAACGGCAACTACGGCGAGCTGGGCTCCCGGATGCAGTCTGTGGTGTGGACCTACTACGGCAACGACAGCACCTACACCCACGCCAAGGCCTCCTATGGCACCAAGTTTGCAGCTGACAACTGGATGCACAAGTCCATGGGCATCCAGCTGGGTCTGAGCGATTCCGCCCGCTGCCAGCTGCCAGAGGGCACTGACGGCACCGGCTACTGGACCATCACCATCCGCGCACTGGGCTACGCCGATACGGTGGTCAAGTTCCAGACCACTGCCGAGAACCTTGCCAAGCACGAGCTGGCAAGCGATGCCGACCGCGCCGCCCTGCAGGCTGTGGTCGCCGAAGCACAGAGCAAGGCAAAGGCCGCTTACACCGCCGACAGCTATGCCAATCTGGAGACCGAGCTGGCCGAGAGCGTGGAGCTTTTGAGCCGCGAGACCCTGTATAAGGCCGCTGCACTGGAGCAGGTGACCCACCTGACCGATGCCGTGCAGAACCTGAAAGCTGCCTGATCCGGCAAAAACAGAACACTAAAAAAGCAAGGTCGCTTTATGCAGGCGGCCTTGCTTTTCCGTGTCAGGAGGAGTTGGAATGAACAAAAAACGATGCAACACACTGCTGCCACTGGTGCAGCTGCTCCCAGCGGTGGCGGCAGCGGCAGCCGTGCTGTTTGCCCTGCCCCGCACCGTGCCAGTGCTGGCTGCCGTGCCGGAAAAACTGACAGCCGTGGTGGAGCAGCAGGTGGAAGCCGCTTCCGTTGAAGCGGAGGAAGAAGCCCTGCCCAAGCTGCCCTATGCCGATGGCGTTTACGTCGGCTCTTCCCGGGGCTACGGCGGTGCCGTCCGGGTGCAGGTGACCATGGAAAACGGCAGCATCACGGAGGTGGAGGTCCTGGACGCTTCCCACGAGACAAAGCAGTTTCTGCGGCGCGCCAAGCGGCTTCTGACCACCGTGGTGGATGCCCAGAGCTGGGAGGTGGACGCCGTTTCCGAAGCCACCTACACCAGCCGGGGCATTCTGGGCGCGGTGCAGAACGCCCTGACCGGCGAGGTGGTGAATAATCCCCTGCCGCCGCAGCCGAAGCCTGCCGCACCGCTGGTGGTGGAGGAATTTACAGCACCCTCCACCTACCTTGACGGCATCTACACTGCCGAAGCCATAGGCTTTGAGGGCAAAATTACAGTGCAGGTCACAGTGGCAGAGGATAAGATCACGGATATCACGGTTCTGAGCGCCGAGGACGAGGAGGAATATCTTTCCCGGGCAAAGCGGGTCATCCCCGCCATTCTGGAGGGGCAAAGCCCCAATGTGGATGCCGTTTCCGGTGCCACCTACTCCTCCAGCGGCATCCTGAACGCGGTCAAGCTGGCATTGGCAAAGGCAGCGATTGCCCCGGCGGAGGAAGCCGCCCCGGAGCAGGCAGCCTCGGAAGAAGTGGTAGAAGAAGCCGCGCCGTCCGAAGCGGCAGAACCCGAGGAAACGCCGGTCACTGCACCCACCGTGGAGGTGGTGCAGCCGGAGGAAAAGAGCGCTGTTTCCGCGTGGTTCAAGGAAGTGTGGCAGCAGCTTTTCCTGGCAGAAACACCGGACGATTCTGAACCGGAACCGGCATCTTCTGCGGAGGTGTTGCCGACATCCGAGGCGGCGCTGCCGCCGGAAGAAACCGAACCTGAAACGGAAGGAGCAGCGGAATGAAATACAAGAATTTTCTCCTCCGGGCGGTGAACCTGCTGCTGATTTTGGGGGTACTGTGGCAAT
>ERZ773116.3836-NODE-3836-length-10544-cov-20.877300_pt1 | contig 10544 bp, 9 predicted proteins | sample MGYA00580563_ERZ773116 | MGnify/ENA primary metagenome ERZ773116 (study PRJEB29015, sample SAMEA2737864) | human gut metagenome | biome: human gut; feature: human-associated habitat; material: faeces | place: China | collected 2012 ... | reverse complement strand
TGGAAAAAGGAGAAAAAACGAAAAGGGTGCGCCATAGACTTATGACACACCCTCACATTTGTGCTTATGACACAAAAACAAACATTTTGATAGACGTTTTTCTCAATGCTGTAAAACGTCTAAATCCCAATATGTCCAGTTCTGATGCATCCATGCTATTTTCAAAGATTGTCAACATGTCAAACAATGATGATTTAGGACGAGAATTCTACCAATTGCTATCTGCCAATAGCGGCATCAAACTAATTGATTTTGAGAATCCCGACAATAATGATTGGCATGTTACTACAGAATTCACATGTGAGAATGAAGACACAGAGGATGAATTTCGCCCAGACATCACTTGCTTCGTAAACGGACTTCCACTTGCTTTTATAGAGGTTAAAAAGCCAAACAACCATGAAGGAATATTGGCAGAAAGAGAACGAATAAACAAAAGGATGAGCAAATCATGCTTTCACCGTTTCTTCAATCTTACTCAATTGATGATATTCTCCAACAACCAAGAATACGATAATGAGAGCAGAGTACCTATCCAAGGTGCATTCTATTGCTGTACAGCAAAGACAAAAGCGTTCTTCAACGTCTTTCGCGAGGAAGATAAGCAATATGTAAGTAGTTATCCATATAAAAATCTTGATGACGACACAGATTACAAAGTGCTAAAGCATCGCAACTGTATTGTAATCAAGAACCTACAAGAGTATCAAACCAACAAAGCTGTTGATACCCCTACCAATCGCATATTAACTTCTATGTTAAGCAAGGAACGCTTTCTATTCTTACTTCGCTATGGATTTGCATATGTTGAGCGCAAAATAGAACTTGATGACAATACACAAGGAACAGAACTTCAAAAGCATGTCATGCGCTACCAGCAATTGTTTGCTTCATTCGCGATACGCAGAACTCTAACTAATGGGGTGAAAAGCGGCATTATATGGCATACACAAGGAAGTGGAAAAACTGCACTTGCATATTACAGCGTTAAAAGTCTCACCGACTATTTCGCAAAACGTAATGTGGTAGCAAAATTCTACTTTATAGTTGACAGAATTGATTTGATGGAACAAGCCACAGACGAATTTGCGGCTCGTGGTCTTGTCGTTCATAACGCAAAGAGCCGTGATGAGTTGATGAAAGACATATCCAGTCGTTCCATAACCCACAACAACGAGGGAAAATTAGAGATAATGGTTGTCAACATCCAAAAATTCAAAGAGGATAAGGCAAAAGTCAATGTCGATGATAGCTACAGCACCCAGCTACAGCGTATTTTCTTCATTGACGAGGCTCATCGTGGCTATAATACACAAGGTAGCTTCTTGGCTAATCTCTTGGAAGCCGACAAGAATGCTGTTAAGATTGCTCTAACGGGAACACCTTTATTAAAAGAAGAGCGAGAGTCTTGGAGAGTCTTTGGTGATTACATACATACCTATTATTATGACAAGTCTATTGCAGATGGTTACACATGCAAGCTGATGCGTGAACCTGTGGAAACTATCTACAAGGAGAAAATTGAAAATATTCTCGACAAATTAGCAGGAGATATTCAGGTCAAAAAATCCGATATTGACAGAAATAAGATAATTGAGGATGATAGTTATCTGAATGCGCTACTCGACTATATCATTTCCGACTTCCGTAGATTCCGCAAAGAGCAAAACGACTACTCCGTTGGTGCGATGATTGTCTGCAAGACCAATCCACAAGCCAGAGAGCTATATCGTCTTTGGCAAGAACGATTTGGATTCGCATTAAAAATCAACAAGCAAAATGAAGAGATGCTTGGCATAGCTGCAGATCCTATGCAATTCCGCAACGACTACAAGCCTCTTTCCGCATCCTTGATTTTACATGATGAAGGCGACAAGGAAGAACGTAAAGAATATATTGAGGGATTCAAAAAACTACAAGAAGTAGATGTTCTCATTGTTAACAAGATGTTGCTTACAGGATTCGATGCACCAAGATTAAAAAAGCTCTATCTTGGTCGTTCATTAGACGGTCATGACTTGTTGCAAGCACTGACACGTGTCAATCGACCATATAGAGACTTCAAATATGGATATGTTGTTGACTTCGTCAACATCAAAGAGAATTTCGATGCAACAAACGATCGCTATCTGAGAGAATTGAATCGTACAACTGATGACTCAGGGAATACTCGTACCGGAAACATTGGTAATGAGATATTGGTAAGCAAGGATGAAGTGGAATCAAAAATCAAGCAAGTAAAGAATATCCTCTTCAACTTTACAACCGACAATATGGAAGAGTTCCGCAAGGAGATAGACGAAATTGACAACAAGGATAGCTTGTATGAATTGCGCAACACACTATCTGAAGCCAAAGCTATAGTCAACCAAGTGCGCTCATTTGGCGATGAAGAGACCAAGAAGAAGTTGGAATCATTGCCAATGGGAACCATTTCTACTCTCATAACAGAGGTGAGTCATCGCATCGAACGCATTAACTTGTTAGAAAACACTGAACACAAGTCTGATGTAGCAGGCATTATCAACGTTGCATTGTCTGAATTGGAATTTGAATTTAAGAAAGGTGTCTCTGAGGAATTGCGTATTATTGTGAACGACATTCGTGAACGATGCGAACGTGTACAAGCAGAGTTTGAAGCAAACTTCGATACAAAAGAAGACAAATACGTTATTCTCGCAGACGAGTTTCGAGAGTATTTTCGCAAGAAAGGTTTTGTGCCACAAAGCACAGAAGAGGCTAAAGCCAGTATTCAATATATGGACGAAGTGATGAAGAAAATACGTGAAATCAACCGCCGCAATAATATGCTAAAAAGAAAATACAAAGGTGACGAACGATTTGTACGTATCCACAAACGTATAGAAGAGCAGAACAAGAAACGTGAACGTCCAATCATTTCTGCCCAAGAATACGAAATAGCAGAGAATCTCTCCAAGATGAAAGATGGTATAGACAAAATGCTATATCTTGACATCAACATTCTTGACAATGAACCAGCTTTCCAAAAAGATGTTTTGGCTATTATAGGCAAAGAATTGCTTAGTATGAATATTCGAGCAGACATCAAGGACAGAAAATATATTAACAATCTAATTACATCAGAATATTTGCAACAACATAATTACGCATATTAACGAGTATGAGCAATATCAATATATCAGAGGCAACCATAGCCCTCATCGACTCACTGAAAAGTACAACTGGTGCTTTCGGTTTGGCTGGAACAGGTAGTGAATATAAAATCGTTACAGAGATGTTTCTTTATAAGTTCTTCAATGACAAATTTGGTTACGAAGCTAAACGTGATCAAATATATGGAGAACGTTTGTCCAAGGCAGAGAAATGGGATGCAGAATATGACAAATTCACAGAAGAAGAAGTTGAAGATCTTTTCAGCTACTTGCCAGCTTCCGTACCTCTTTTGAAACCGGAGCACACACTCTCACACTTGTATAACTCTGCAACAAAAGGAGATTTCTCGACTATACTTGATGCGACATTAGTAGATATAGCCTCTCTTAATGCAGATACATTCTCTGTAACAACTTCTGGAAAGAGCAAAGTTAATATATTCTTTCCACTGACAACTTTTGTAACTGACACGCAGAAACGTGACGAGTTTGCCAAGTCATTGATGCGTAACGTGGCATCCTTCAATTTTGAGGATGTATTCGATGAAAAGTATGATTTCTTCTCTCGCATTTTTGAGCACTTGCTAAAAGGATTCAACAATGCAGGTGGTGGAAAGTATGCCGAATATTACACACCTCGTGCCATAGCACAAGTCATGGCTCGTCTATTAGTTGGCGATAATTCTGACTTGCGTGGCATTACTTGTTACGATCCATCAGCGGGTACAGGAACTTTACTTATGGCACTTGCCCATCAAATCGGTGAAGATAGATGTTCTATTTTCTCACAAGACATCTCAGAAAAGTCCTCAGAGATGCTTCGCCTCAACCTCATCCTCAATAACTTTGCGGCATCTTTACCAAATGTTGTACAAGGAAACACGCTCACAGAGCCATCTCACAAAGAAAACAATGGTACGTTAAAGAAGTTTGACTTCATCGTCAGCAATCCTCCTTTCAAGCTTGACTTTCCTGAGTATCGAGACACATTAGCATCCGACACCATTCGTTTTTGGGCAGGTGTGCCAAATTCTGTGAAGAAAGTAGATCCGATGAAACCAAAGATGGCTATATACACCTGCTTTATCCAGCATGTACTCAACTCTCTAAAAACTACAGGAAAAGCAGCTATTGTTATTCCAACAGGATTCATCACCTCCAAGAGTGGTGTAGAAAAACGAATCTTACAGCGTATCGTTGACGAGAAATGGGTTTATGGCGTTGTTTCCATGCCAAGCAATGTCTTTGCGACAACAGGTACTAATGTATCTGTCATCTTCTTTGATAAGTCTGCAAGTTCAGACAAGGTTATCTTAATTGATGCCAGCAAACTTGGTGAAGAATACAAAGAGGGAAACAATCAGAAAAGACGCTTACGTGACTTTGAGATAGACAAGATTGTCAATACATTCCAAAACAAGGAAACAGTAGATGATTTTTCTGTTTCAGTAACTTATGATGAAATAAAGGAAAAAGGTTACAGCCTCTCTGCAGGTCAATATTTCGATATCAAGATTGATTATGTTGACATTACAGAGGAGGAGTTTAATAAGCGAATGAGCAATTATAAGAGTACTCTTGTACAACAATTTGAGGAAAGCCATCGTTTAGAGAAAGAGATTCTGGAGCAATTGGGTAACCTTAGCTTCAATAGTCAAATTGGAAAAGAATAACATTATGAATGAGACAACAAAACAGAACAACGGATTGTTGCCTAATGGCTATGACCTATGGCGCAAAGACATTGAGGCATTGATTGACACAGCAAAACTGCAAACAGCAATCAATGTAAATCAAGGTATGTTGTCGCTGTACTGGAGTATTGGCAAGCAAATTCTTGACAAACAGGAGAAACTGGGTTGGGGAAAGCAGATCATTTCCCAATTATCAAAAGATTTAAGCTTATGCTACCCTGGTGACAGAGGATACTCAGAGCGCAATCTACGAAATATGAAAAGATTTGCCTCAGAATACCCAGACTTTCCTTTTTTACAAGTGCCACTTGCAAAATTTAAGGAATCAACAATTTGGCAAGTGGCACTTGCCAAATTAGAAAAAGCCAACAAAGAATTTGTGCAAGTGCCACTTGCACAAATTACCTGGTATCACCATATTTCGCTTCTTTCAAAAGTGAAAGACGATACGGAGCGCGCCTATTATATTACAGAAACGGCACAAAATGGCTGGAGCCGTGATGTCATGCTCATGCAGATTGCCAATGGTTACATCTATGCAAAAGGGCATGCTATCAACAACTTTGAACAGACATTACCTCCACCACAATCTGATTTAGCAAAGTACATTTTCAAGGATCCGTATAATTTTAGCTTCTTGGGGACGGTTGCCCTACAGAATGAACTCGATATAGAGAAGTCCTTGACTAGTAAGATAACAGACTTTCTACTTGAGATGGGGCGTGGCTTTGCATATATAGGTAGGCAATATCACATTACCGTTGATGGTGATGATTACTACATAGACTTGTTGATGTATCATCTAAAGCTCCATTGCTACGTAGTTGTAGAATTGAAAGCCGTAGAGTTTAAGCCAGAATTTGTCAGCAAACTCAACTTCTACATCTCAGCTGTAGATGATTCTGTCAAGTCGCCAGAAGACAAGCCAACTATCGGTCTTCTCCTCTGCCGTAGCAAAAGTGACAAGAAAGCAGAATTCTCACTTCGTGGAATTACCCAACCAATGGGCATTGCCCAATATGAGACAGAGAAACTGTTTGCCGATGTTGCTTCTGCACTGCCACAAATAGAAGAGTTAGAAAGAAATATTGATAACGTATAACAAGAATATAATGGAATATAAAACATACAAACTTGGCACCTGCTTTTCTTTAATAGAAAATGGCGCTATCATCAAACAAAGAAAAGAAGCCAAAGGTTTCCCTATAACTCGCATAGAAACCTTATCTCATGGCAAATTTAATCGTGACAAGTTAGGTCATCTGACATTTTCGACACAACACCTTACAAACGATATATCTTAGAAGACAAGGACTTGATTATGTCACACATCAATAGCCGTGCCTTTCTTGGAAGAACCGTGCTTTATAGAAAGAAAGGAAATGAACAAATTATTCATGGAATGAATGTCTTGAGGATTAAGACGAATGAACAATTTTTAGATCCTGTTTTTGCATCTTATTTATTCAAAACATCACATTTCAAAAAAGCAATTGATAGCATTCGTAAAGATGCCATCAACCAGTCTAGTATAAACATATTTGACATATGCAACATACAAATAAGCCTTCCTTCAATTACAGAGCAGAGAAAAATTTCTCATGCCCTGCAACTGATTGATAAAAAAATTGAAACTAATCATCTGATAAATGATAATTTACCGTGGCTTGACCGTTCATTAAAAGGGGCAGGAGTTCGTCGCGCTGCTTAGTAAGTTTTAATATCTCTTGTTGGTTAGAATATATTAAATCTTGTAATTCATTAACTATATGACAAAACTGATTGATATGTTTTTCCGACATAGGAAAGTACAAATGTTTTAATGCCTCATGTGTTATCAGAGGTTGGGATGACCCTCCTTTATTTTTTGACAAGTTGTATAATTTCAATGAATAAAATAAGAAAGGTTGCCAATCATCATTTTTAGAACATATAGATATCGCATTGTCGCTCACCCAACAAGGAACTTTACTATAATGTATGCTTCCACAATTTGCACCAACACGACCAATTATTATGCAAGCTGGATAATTGCTTATCTCTACCATTTTAACTATACCATTACCACCATATGCAGGAACCAATCCTTCATTTTGTGGCATTGTTTGCCCATTACCTATGGTAAACAAATCAGTATAGTTTGATGCCATCCACTCTTTCGGTATCTCCCGCTTCAGCTTCTCATTCCAAACCATAGCTCCGCCACTCGACTTATACGGCTTGCCCTCCTCATTCGGGAAGTCAAACTGTACAAACCAATAGTCGTAAAGCTGCTTCGCTATCGCCTCTAAATTATCATTTATGAATTAGAAAGATTAAGCCAGATACTTTAAAGGAGAGTCTAACTATCTAATAAGTCTATCACAGTTTGTAATAGTCTCTTAACCATGGAACATTCTGGACTCAACAAAGAAGTACCCTATGATGATTTACTTCTACGAAAAGCGTTCGGAGAATCTGTACAATTATATAGAACCACGCCCAAGCCGTTCTACTGTGAATATTCCGTTCTATTGTAGTCGTGGGTGTGTGGTCTTTGTTCCAGATATTGTCTACAAGGTTGGACATCCTGGTGAAAGTGCATACAATTGTACCGTATCAGGTGCCAAGTCGATGTGCCAGCAGTTCCAGTTTGTTGATAGTACCAAGATGGCAATACAGGGACAGAGTTGGGGAGGTTATCAGACAGCCTATCTCGTAACCCGCACCAATCTCTTTTGTGCAGCAGGCGCAGGTGCCCGGTCAGCAACATGACTTCAGTTTACGGAGGAATCCGTTGGGGCTCTGGTATTTTCCGCCAGATGCAATATGAGCACGGACAGAGCCGAATCGGTACAACGCTCTGGAATAAAGGAGGTCTAGATCTCAATCTGGAGAAATCATCTTGGCATCGGTGGGTGATGAATTGTGCCTATGTGATTGGAATGAAATGCCATGTGTTGAGAACAATAAACTTCGACTTTTGAGGTATATGAAGGCTGAGTTCAAGATAGAAACATCTTCTATCCTGGTACAGACCAAAAAGCAACTGGATGAATATTTTACCGGCAACCGCAAGACATTCGATATTCCGTTGCATCCTGTAGGAACTGATTTTCAGAAAAAATTAGGGTTCCACAATCTGCTTCATTTTAAATAATTTTCTTTCAAGAATTGCCATATTGCCATACCACCCAGTAATCTCTCTGATTACAAAGCTGTTAGGGGTATAGCAATTCTTTATTTTTAGGGGTTATCTGCCATATATTGCCATGAAATCTGCCATATTCGGGCGTTTTTGAGGCATTTTTTGAGAAAAATACAGAAAGTATTGAGCAAAAAAGCATTTTTTCGGTTCAATGCTTGGGGAATTCAATCTTTTTTCGTAACTTCGCCATTGATGCGGAAGAAATTACGTCCCGACGTAGCATCTGATACATCGCGACGTAACAACAACTGCGTCACGACGCAGCATCAGATACGTCGCGACGCAGTTTCAGATACATCCTGGCTTAGCAAGTAATGCTTTCCGAAATCCAAGTGAACCTCTTTTGAACCCCAAATGAGCCTCTTTTGAACTCCAAGTAAGCCTACTCAAACATTACGTAAGCCTAACTCGAAAAAGAAATAACTTTTATAACAGGACAGATGAGAATAACAGTCATCAGAACCAACCGGCAACACCAGCTTTGCGTTACCAACAGAAGTATCGGACACCTTTTGGAGCGTATGCTCAAAGATGATTCCAAGTTTACCATCCAGAAATTCAGAGATATGGTTCCTTCCATGAATTTCGGTTACGATGGGTATAAAGACATGCCCACCTGGCACCGGGTATACCCTGCCGCCGAGTTTCAGAAAGAGGAGAACGGGAATCTCAGGATGAAGGCATTCAACGGCCTCTTGCTCCTATCGTTCAGGAATATACTGAAACCAGAAGACGTCCTGCTCGTGAAGAAACAAGCTGCCTTTCTCCCCTCCACCCTTATTGCCGTGACCGGAGCCGATGGCAGAAGCGTGGAAATACTGGTGAAATTCTCCGATGAAAAGGGTGAACTGCCTACAGATGAAGAACATGCCGACCGACTCTACCAAAGTGCCTACCGACACATCCTGCCCATCTACCAGTCTGTCATCCATGCCGAGATAGCCAGCCAAAAGCCTTCGATAAGAAGCTATTTCCTCCTTACGCTCGATACCCAACCCTATTATAATCCTCAGGCTGTCGCCTTGAAAGTAGACGAAAAACTGATGCTTCAGGAACCAACCCCATCCATACCTGAGGCTAAAAGCGACCCGACTGACAAGAAAGAAAAAGGCATGAAAGGCTCGAAAGAGAACATCGAGAAGATGATGAAATATCTGAACGAGAAGTATGACCTGAGATACAACATGGTGATGAAATATACCGAATATGTACCGAAGGACAAGGAATGGATTGGATTTCAAGCCGTGGAACCGAGAGTACAGAAGAGTCTGACACTAGAAGTGCAACTGGCAGGTATCAACGTCAGCATCAAGGACGTTAGAAATTTCCTGGAATCCAATTTCATCAAGAACTATAATCCAGTAGAGGAATTTCTGTTCACCTGTTATGACAACTGGGACGGCAAGGACCATATACGTGCCTTGGCACGTACCGTGCCTACCAACAACCCGCACTGGGAAGACTGGTTCTACACCTGGTTTCTAGCTATGGTGGAGCAATGGCACAACCGCACCGGCAGACAGTATGGCAACAGCGTGGCTCCCCTGCTCATTTCCAAACAGGGCTACAACAAGAGTACTTTCTGCCGCCGACTGATTCCACCCCAGCTGCAATGGGGCTACACCGATAATCTGATTCTCTCGGAGAAGAGACAGGTGTTGCAGGCTATGAGCCAGTGCCTACTCATCAATCTGGATGAATTCAACCAGATTTCAGCCAAGGTACAACAGGGATTCCTGAAAAATCTCATCCAGTTGCCAAACGTGAAATACAAGCCACCCTATGGCAGCCATGTACAGGAGTTCCCCCGCACCGCCTCCTTCATCGCCACAAGCAATATGGACGACATTCTGACCGACCCTTCCGGCAACCGCCGATTCATCGGCATCGAACTGACGGGTCCTATTGATGTAAGCGTGCGCCCCAACTATCAGCAACTCTTTGCCCAAGCAGAAAAGGCAATCTGTAATGGAGAAAAGACCTATTTTGATGCAGAACAGACGGCTCTCATCATGGAGAACAACAGGCGATACCAACAAATAGATCCAGTCATGCAATGCTTCAGCGAGAGTTTTACGCCAACAGAAGACGAAAATGAGGGTACTTTCATGACTGCCGCCGCCATTTTTAGCGAGTTAAAGGCGAAATATGGGGCATCATTGGAAGCAAAAAGCCTTCTTTCGTTCGGTCGATGCCTGAAGAACATCGATGGACTAAAGAGAAAAAGAACGATGAAAGGTACTGAGTATCTGGTTATAAGGCGAAAATAGCATTAAATTCTCACAATGGCAATATATGGCAATTCCCGGCGCTTTTCCGAGAATTGCCATACGTACTTTTACGCTGAGTATCAACCATTTGCACATACAATATGGCAATATGGCAATTAAAACAACGCATTCAAACTTTTTTTTTATTTTTTCTTCACCAGTCTAATGACATACCCAGACCAAAGGCACCATACGGCAAGTATTCCCATCACGAAGATAAATATATATGTAGCAATACTACCTATGAAGATTCTACCGC
>ERZ773116.3832-NODE-3832-length-10551-cov-3.853373_pt1 | contig 10551 bp, 10 predicted proteins | sample MGYA00580563_ERZ773116 | MGnify/ENA primary metagenome ERZ773116 (study PRJEB29015, sample SAMEA2737864) | human gut metagenome | biome: human gut; feature: human-associated habitat; material: faeces | place: China | collected 2012 ... | reverse complement strand
TAAAGGTAGTGTGCGCCCGCATAGGCTCGTTTTGCCTGTATTCGATATTCTCGTTTTCAAGAAAATCCGCCAATGCTTCCGCGTTCATAAAGCCACTCCCAAGGTTTAATTATTTGTAAAGGTCGCAAAGGTATGCCGCACCGATGATTCCCGCGTCGTTTCCGAGAGCCGCCGCCTTTATCTGCGTTTTCTTTGCGATGTGACGGGCATAGTTTTCGCCCTCAACATAAGCCACAATCGGATCGATAAGGGTGCTGCCCTCTTTGGAAATGCCGCCGCCCACACACAGAACATCCGGCTGGAAAATATTGATATTGTTGGAAATACCTATTGCGACATATTCAATATATCTGTCAACCACGCGCTTTGCGGTATCGTCGCCCGCGCGCATGGCATCAAATGAGGTTCTGCCGCTGACCTTGCTTATATCTCCGCCGCATATCTCCCACATTTTGGATTTCGGGTATCTTATCATAGCCTGCTTTGTCTGGCGGATGAGCGCCGTAGCAGATGCGTATGCCTCCCAGCAGCCCTGTCTGCCGCAGGTGCATATCTCACCGTCGAGGTTGATTACAACATGACCGAGCTCCGCGCCCGCATAGTTTGAGCCGGAGTATATTTTACCGTCGATTATAACGCCGCCGCCAACGCCGGTGCCGACGGTGATTGCTATAAAATCGTTCGCTCCCTTACCCGCTCCCGCAATATACTCGCCGTATGCCGCAGCGTTGGCATCGTTTTCAATGTAAAAATCAACGCCTAATTTTTCTTTAAGCATAGCCGCCATGGGCACATCATGGAAATCAAGGTTATTGGCATAGCAAACCACACCGTGAACAGGGTCGATTGCTCCCGGTGTTCCTACACCCATAGCCTCAATATCCGAAAGCTTAAGTCCGGCGTTTTCAACCGCCCGCTGTGCGGCTGCAGCCATATCTGCCACTATTTCCTCTGCGGGGCGGGGGCAATTTGTTTTAACCTGCGCGGTTGCGACTATCTTATAATTATCGTCCACAACTCCCGCAACAATATTCGTTCCTCCGAGGTCAATTCCCAATTTGTACATTTTTGTTTACACTCCTGTTTTAATTTAAGATTATCAGAACGGGTTAACCGTTTCGTTTGTATTTGTATCCTCCGGCTCATCGGTCATACCGAGGCGTTTAAGAAGATCCTTCGCCGCGTTGTAGCCGAGTTTTTTCTGCCTGCTGTTCATTGCGGCGACCTCGATTATAACCGCCAGATTGCGCCCCGGCTTTACCGGAATGGTGAGCGACGGTATTTCAAGCCCCAAAATTTCCGTCGTCTGATTATCAAGCCCCATGCGGTCGTAGATCTTGTTTACATCCCATATTTCCAGGTTTATTATAAGGTCTATCTTCTCGGTAAGCTTAACTGCGCCCGCGCCGAAAATACGGCTCGCGTTAATAATACCTATTCCGCGCAGCTCTATAAAATGCCTTATATTATCGGGCGCCGTGCCGACAAGCGATTTGTTCGATACACGTCTGATTTCCACCGCGTCGTCCGCTATAAGGCGGTGACCGCGCTTTATAAGCTCGATTGCGGTTTCGCTTTTACCTACTCCGCTTTCACCCAGCAGCAGTATTCCCTCACCGTAAACCTCCACCAAAACGCCGTGGCGCGTAACGCGCGGCGCAAGGCTCAGGTTCAAAAACGCTATTAAGGCCGATGTGAAATCGGAGGTCGTTTCGGCGGTACGCAAAAGCGGCACTCCGTATTCCGCGGCGATTTTGGCATACACCTTATCTACCTGCATATTGCGGCATATAACCACCGCCGACGGCTTATGGGAAAAAAATTCTCTGAGCCGCTTTTCAGCTTTTTCGGGCGTAAACCGCAGCAAAAAGCTTTCCTCGCTCTTGCCTATTATCTGTATCCGTTTCTCATCGAAAAATTCAAAATAGCCCGCCATGTGAAGTCCGGGTCGGTTGACCTCGGTTGTGGTTATCTGAATTTTTTCGGGATCGGACGGCATATTAAGGGTCTCAAGAGAAAACTCCGAAATAATTTCAGAAAGGGATATTGTATAATTAGTCCGCATCTTTCAGCGCCCCCTTAAAGCAATATACAGTTATTATAATATAATTTTTTCCAAAACGCAAAGGTTTTTATAATAAAACGCGGCTTTTTTTACCGCAGCGCAAAAAGAGACGCCGCGGAAGCGGTAATTGTGAGTCGTCACCCATCAAAAACCGCAATATCCGCAGCGTCCGATAAAGCTGTAGTTAATGCCTTTTACTCTTCAAAGCAATTGTATTTTGTGAGAATAAATCTGCCTATATCATAAAGAATAGATTCGTATTTCCTGCGGAATTCCACAGGCAGCTGCAGGCATCTTGTATCCTCCTCGAATTTACGGCGCCTTGAAGCGGAGGCGGGCATATTGTCGGCCTCAAAGGTGAAATAGCCCTTATAATTTATATCCCGCAGTCCGTGCATTATCGAATCAAAATTCAGCGTTCCCGTAAACGGGAAGGTGTGGTGATCGTCATTCCCCATGTTGTCCTGTATATGCAAAGCGCGTACCTTGTCGCCCAACATTTTCAGCGCCTCATGCTGCGGCAGCTCCTGCAGGTTTCCGTGACCCACATCCCAGCACGCCTTAAGCAGCGGATGATCTATATATTCAATCAATTCCGACAGATCCTCCGCAGAGTCCACCCAGTAATAATGCTCATCGAACATCTTATTGAAATTTTCGGTCAGGACCGTAATGCCGTGCTTTTCGGCGACCTTAAGAATATCCTCATAAAAAAGCTTGTTTTGCTTAAAGGTATCGGCCTTGGGCATATCCTTTGCATAGCCCGAATGCACAACGATATTCGGTATTCCGAGGTAAGCTGCGGCTGTAATGCTCTGCTTTGTGAGACGGATGAATTCCTCATGCTCATCATCGAAAACGAGCGGTCTGCCGAGCGGCGAATGCGCCTGAACGAATTTAAGCCCGCGTTCGTCCGCCAAAGCAAGCAGCCTTTCGGCATAGCTCTGCCAATCGTCCCCGAGCAGCCCTGTCTTTCCGTGAAAATCATAGCCGAAGCTGTAATCTATGTATTTAAAGCCGGCGTCCGCAACGGCGCCGACGCTCTCCTCCCCGTTCAATCCAAAGCACATAAAATCACTTGTGGTGGTGGCAAGCTTCATAACGAATCCTCCGATACACATATAATATATTGTTTCCAAGGCAATTATACCATGCGGCAATACCGTTGGCAATGCGTAAAATTAAACATAAGATGTAAAAAAGTAATTTTTTGTACCGATTGGAATAATATTTTACTTGCTTTTTGGGTCGAATATTGTTACAATAAGTAAAACAGGCTATGGAGGTGTTTGTGATGGCTTATGTTATTTCCGATTCTTGCATCAGCTGCGGAGCTTGCGCTGCCGGATGTCCCTGCGACGCTATTTCCGAGGGTGCGGAGCATTACGAGATAGACGCTGACAAGTGCTGCAGCTGCGGAGCTTGCGCTGCCGGATGTCCCGTAGAGGCAATTGCCGAGGACTGATAAATGTCAGAACATAGCGAACGCCTGCAGAGCCTTTCCGCAGACGTTCGTTTTTTTCGACAATATTCACTTGAAACACGCCTGCGTCTGTGCTATACTGAATTTCACGGGAGGTGCGCCGATGGAAAACACAAAAACAATAACCACCAACAAAAAAGCCTTTCATGAATATTTTGTGCTCGAAAGCCTTGAGTGCGGCATTGAGCTTTCCGGGACGGAAATAAAGTCGATCCGTCAGGGCGGCGCTAATCTTAAAGACGCCTGGTGCAGTGTGGACGGCGGTGAAATGATAATAAAGCAGCTGCACATAAGTCCCTATGAGCATGGAAACATCTTTAATAAAGACCCTTCAAGAAACAGGCGCCTGCTGCTTCACAAGCGCGAAATAATGCGGCTTTTGGGAGCAGTAAAGCAGGAGGGACTGGCGCTCGTTCCCCTGTCTATGTATTTCAAGGGCTCACTTGTTAAGGTTCAATTGGGACTTTGCAGGGGTAAAAAGCTGCACGATAAGCGTGAAACGGCGGCAAAACGCGATGCCGCAAGAGCAATTGACAGAGCAATGAAGGAACAAAACAGATAATACCGCAGCTTTGCGTATTATATATTCGGGGGCGTAAAGGTTTCGACAGGGATCTTGAAGTATCGGAAGCGAGCAGCGGTGCGGAACCGCTATAAAATCCGTAAAAAAAATTAACTAACAACAATAAAGTTGCTTTAGCAGCCTAATTTAGGCTGCTCATCCGACCCGAGAGTACCGCGGCTCGGCAAGGGTGTCATTTCAGCGGTGAAAGTGAACAGGGAAGCGCTCCTGTCCCTGTCACGGATTCGGAGCTACCGAACACATGAGTTTGACATTTAACGCCTGTGTTAGGGAATTTAAAGAAATGTCTGCGCTCGGAGATGCCGATACGGATTGATTTTTGGACATGGGTTCGACTCCCATCGCCTCCACCAAACACTCAAAGACCCGCTATTTCAGCGGGTCTAGGTTTTATGTGTACGAATGATGTACGAATTTATGCTTCAATATGCAAGCGAGCCCCTGCAGGCGAAAACCTACAGGGGCGATTTTGATTTTTACTCCTCCGTAACCTCCGGCAGGCCGGCAAAGCTGTTAAGGACAGACAGCACCCCCGCAAGTAAGGAGGCGGAAAGCACCACCCTCCAATCAACAGAGGAAAGCACCGCCGATGTGCCTATGGTGGCGACGGCGGTCTGACACACCGTTTTAAGCGAACGGATTCCCGCCGCCTTAAACCATTGCTTTGTAAATATCTTTTTCATTTTATCACCTCACTTCTATTTGAATAGCGTCTATTTCCCGACCGAGAATACCCGCGTAGCCGTTATTGCCGTCCTTTGAGTTATATCCGGTCACCCAAGGCAGCCAATTGCCGCGGCGCGGGTGCGCCCTGTAGCGGATTATTCTGCCGGTATCGGTCTTCATCATAATCCCGTCAATCGGCTTGTTGTAAAGCCCCGCATAGTCCTTTCGGTTTGTGACCTCGGGCAGCCATTTGCCGCCTTTATAATGCACGGCGTAGGTTATATTGCCCTTTGAAAGATTTGCAAACACACAGCATACATCGTGACCGAAGATACCCGCGTAGTCCTCGGTGTTTTTAACATTCGGCAGCCATGCGTTTTTAACATCGTCCCACACCTGATAGATAACATCGATTTTTGAAGGCTTCGGGACGGGCTTCGGCTTTTCCTCTGTGAATATGCTGTTATACATTACATTCATATCCACATTGCCGCTTATGCCGTCTATGCGCCCTTTTGATGTGCGCTGCCATATATCGTAGGGGCGGTTGAAATCATTTACCTTATCTCCGTATTCCGCCACCCACTTGCTGATTCCGTCATACCATTTATCGCTCATCTTCTCGTTCCAAAAAGCCGAGCGGGAAGAATATATTCCCATTTTATATCCGAGGGTGTTAAGCTGCTTATTAAACTCCCGCAAAATGCAAAGCATATCCGCGTTTGAAATGGTGCGCCAATTTAAGCCGTTTGTGTTCTCAATGTCAATGTAGACAGGGGCGTTTATTTTCTTGCCGTTAAGCAGCCTTTTGATATGCGCAATTTCCTTTGCAACCTTCGCCTTATTCACGGCATATGAGAAGAAGTAGACCGCAAACGGAATGCCGAGCCTTACGCATTCCGAATAATTCCGCTCAAACTGCTTATCGTCCTGCGATTTAATATCGTCGCCGAGCCCCATACGCAGGATTGCGAAATCTATCTGCGGCTTCACCTTCTCCCAGTCTATCTCTCCCTGATAGTGCGATACGTCTATTCCTTTTGTTGACATTTTGTTACCTCCGTTTTTAAAAGCATATATCAAAGCAAGCCGTATATCATCCTTTCACGGTTGATTTTTGCCTTGATTTTATTCATTAGAAAGTAAACAGTATGCTATATTGTAAACCTGAAGCCGTAAAAAGCTTTCTGCAGTTGATTATTTAACATATATTTGGTATAATGCTTAACAGGTGATTAAATGACAAATATTTATATGGTGCGCCATTGCGAAGCAATGGGCAATGTTAAAAGACTTTTTCAGGGATCGACTGACCTTGATATAAGCGAAACCGGAGAAAAGCAGCTTGAATATTTAAAACGCCGCTTTGAGGAAATCAAGCTTGACAGGGTATATACAAGCCCGCTGATACGCGCATACAAAACCGCGCTTGCCATAATCGGCGAAAGGAATTTAAAGCCGGAAATCAATGACGGCCTGCGTGAAATGAGCGGCGGTATTGTTGAGGGAAAGCCGTTTAAGGAGGCGTTTAACGCAGAACCCGGGCTTGCCGATGCATGGGACAACCATCCGCAGGATTTCGCGCCCGAGGCTATCGACGCGTTTATTGCCCATAAGATGCTCTACGCTCCGGGCAAGGCGGCCAACGCCGGCGGCGTCGCCACCTCGGGACTCGAAATGACCCAGAACTCGATACGCCTCACCTGGTCGCCCGAGGAGGTCGATGCGAAGCTGAAGTCCATCATGCAGAACATCCACGCGGTTTGCGTGCGCTACGGAACCCAGTCCGACGGCTACATCAACTACGTCGTGGGCGCCAACATCGGCGGCTTTATGAAGGTCGCCAACGCCATGCTCGCCCAGGGCTGCGTCTAACAGGCAGTACAACTACGAAAAACCGGCCGGAAACAGTTTCCGGCCGGTTTTCATTTTTTCGGGACGATTTACAGAAAAAGCACCGCGAGGACGGACACGGCGAAACCGCCGCAGAATCCGGCCAGCACCTGCCAGCCGTTGTGGCATCCGAGGTAGAGGCGCGCCGACGCGAGCGCCCCGGCGCAGAGGATGGCGACCATGAGGGGAACGAGCATGTTGCCCACGCCCACGACATTCATCACCACCAGCAACGCCACGACGGCCCCCATGCCCGTCAGGTGAAGGCTGATCTTCCAGTAGAACGACACCACGAGACACAGCACCTCGCAGCAGGCCGCGGCGACCATGAATTTACGCAGGAAAATCGCCGAAGGAATCTTCGCGATGGTGATGGCGCACAGCACGTAGCAGACGGCCCCGACGAGCAGCGGCAGGAAGCGTTCCCTGCGGTCGTCGATCCGGTAGTCCGAAATGCGGCCCAGCGAGCGCAGCACGCCGAGCGACAGCAGCGGAATGACGATCGCGTAGAGCGCCACCACCCACAGCAAATAGAACTTCACATTGGGAGGATAGTGCGAAAAGGCGGTCATCGTCAGCAGCACCGCCATCAGGTAGACGGGCAGCAGGAACGGATGCAGGACCCAGGATATGCCGGTAGCGATTTTTTTATAGTTCATTTCCAATTCTTTAATGCCCGCCGTTCAGACGGGCGTCATTGCGAGGAGGACTTTCAGTCCGACGCGGCGATCTGCGGATCATGTCGGAACCTCCCGACTATCCATCGGATTGCCACGCTCATTGCATTCGCCCGCAATGACCCGCCCGCTTAAAAAACGTTTTTCAAGGCAGGCAGCGCAGACCCGAATCCGATATCCGAAAGCCTGCCGCCTTTAAATCCCGCTTCTTAAGCGGGCTATATCTGTTTCCGAAGCCTTGCCACCGGTATTCCCAGCATCTCACGGTATTTGGCCACGGTGCGCCGGGCGATGCGGTAGCCCTTCGAATTGAGGATGTCCATCAGCGTCTCGTCGGTCAGCGGACGCCGCTTGTCCTCCTCGTCGATGCACTGCTGCAAGATGTTCTTGATCTCGTAGCTCGACACCTCCTCGCCCGAATCGGTCTGCATGGCCTCCGAGAAGAGCGATTTGAGGAGGATGATCCCGAACTGCGTCTGCACGTACTTGCTGTTCACCACGCGCGAGATGGTCGATACGTCCAGCCCCGTGCGGTCGGCGATGTCCTTGAGGATCATCGGCCGGAGTTTCGACTTGTCGCCGTCCTTGAAATACTCCTGCTGGTAGTCCAGGATGGTCTGCATCGTGCGCATCAGCGTGTCGTGCCGCTGCTTGATGGCCGAGATGAACCACTTCGCCGAGTCGATCTTGTTCTTCACGAACTGAATGGCCTCCTTGTCCTTCTCCCTGACCCGCCCGTCCGAACCCACCATTTCGCGGATCATCTCCATATAGCGGCGGTTGACGCGCACCTCGGGAACGTTGTAGGAGTTCAGCGAGAGGTTGAACCGCCCGTCCTGATAGTCGAGGATGAAATCCGGAATGATATAGGGCGTGGTGTCCGTGCCGCCCTCGGCGTAGAGGTTGCCGGGCTTGGGCGACAGGTGGCGGATCTCGGCGATCGCGTCGCGGAAATCGTCCTCGGATATTTGCAGCCGCGCCATCAGTTTCTCGTAGTGCTTCTTGACGAACTCGTCGAAATAGCTGGTCAGAATCTTCCTGGCCAGCCGCCGCGGACGGGTGTTGACCGGCATCTGCGCCATCTGCAACAGCAGGCATTCGCGCAGGTCGCGCGCGCCGATGCCCGCCGGCTCCAGTTCGTGAATGATTCCGAGCAGGCGTTCCAGCTCCCCGGCCGTCGTTTCAAGCCCCATCGTGAAGGCGATGTCGTCGGCCACGGACTCCAGATCGCGGCGCAGGTAGCCGTCCTCGTCGATGCTGCCGATCAGGTAGACCGCCAGCCGCATGTCGCGCTCCGGAAGATTGCGGTAGCCCAGTTGCTCGACGAGATATTCCTGTAACGACCGTCCTTCGGTCAGATAGACCGGACGCTGCTTGTCGTCCTTCGAAAAGTTATTGATGCGGCTCTTGTACGACGGCGTGTCGTCCTCCCGGAGGTATTCGTCGAAGGAGATCTGCTGGGGAGGCTGCTCCTCGTCCTCGGCCGAACGCTCCTCCTCTTCCAGCACGATATTGTCTTCGATCTCCTGTTTGATACGCTGTTCGAGCTGCACGGCAGGCAGTTCCAGCAGCTTGATCATCTGTATCTGCTGCGGAGAGAGCTTCTGCTGAAGCGAAAGTACCTGTTTCTGATTAATAGCCATATTGGGTCCAAATTAAGAATTGTTCAGCATTCCGAATTTGGTCTCTTCATTTATCGGGTTTCAGGGTTTTCGAAAGTCGTTCAGGGCGGGCGGATTCCGGTTTTCGGGAAGTCGGGCGCGGCAGGAGCACACTCAAGTATGTGGCTGTCGCGGACGGCGAAGGAAGGCCGGAAGGCGCCGCACTCGGACGGCTTTCGTTAGAAGTCGGCGTGCTGGGGCGTCCGCGGGAACGGCTGCACGTCACGGATGTTGGTCATGCCCGTCACGAAAAGCAGCAGGCGGTCGAAGCCCAGGCCGAAGCCCGAGTGCGGCGCCGAACCCCAGCGGCGGGTATCGAGATACCACCAGAGTTCCTTCTCGTTCATGCCCAATTCGGCGACTCTCGCATGAAGTTTGCCATAATCGGCCTCTCGCTCCGAACCGCCGATGATTTCGCCGATTCCCGGGAACAATACGTCCATGGCGCACACCGTCTTGCCGTCGTCGTTCTGCTTCATGTAGAAGGCCTTGATGTCTTTGGGGTAGTTGATCAGGATGACCGGACGCTTGAAGTGCTCCTCCACGAGGTAGCGCTCGTGCTCGGATTGCAGGTCGCAGCCCCAGTCGCAGGGGAATTCGAACTTGCGGCCCGAAGCCTTCAGAATCTCGATGCCTTCGGTGTAGTCGAGACGCTTGAAATCGTGCTCCAGCACAAAGTGCAGACGCTCCAAGAGCCCCTTGTCCCACATCTTGTTCATAAATTCGAGGTCTTCCATGCAGTTGTCCAGCGCATACCGGATGAGGTATTTGAGGAAATCCTCGGCCAGTTCCATGTTGTCCTCCAGTTCGAAGAAGGCCGCTTCCGGCTCGATCATCCAGAACTCCGACGCATGGCGCGGGGTGTTCGAGTTCTCGGCGCGGAACGTGGGGCCGAACGTATAGATACGTCCCAGCGAGAGGGCTCCCAGTTCGCCTTCGAGCTGGCCCGAGACGGTCAGGTTGCACGACTTGCCGAAGAAATCCTGCGCATAGTCGACCTTGCCCTCATCGGTCTTGGGGACATCGTTCAGGTCGAGGGTCGTCACCTGGAACATGGCGCCTGCGCCCTCGCAGTCCGAAGCCGTGATGAGCGGCGTATGGAAATAATAGAAGCCCTGTTTGTTGAAATACTCGTGGATGGCATACGCCATGGCGTGGCGGATGCGCAACACGGCACCGAAGGTATTGGTTCGCGGACGCAGGTAGGCAATTTCGCGCAGGAACTCCAGCGAGTGCCCCTTCTTCTGGAGGGGATAGGTTTCGGGGTCGGCCGTGCCGTACACCTCGATCTTCGCGGCCTGCACCTCGACCCGCTGCCCCGACCCGAGCGATTCGACGAGCCGTCCGTCGACGCGGATGCAGGCGCCCGTGGTAATCGGCTTGAGCTGCTCCTCGTCGAATTTCGAAAGGTCGACGACCACCTGTATGTTCGCAACGCACGATCCGTCGTTCAGGGCGATGAACGCCACGTTCTTGTTTCCGCGCTTGGTGCGCACCCATCCCTTGACGACAATGTCGGTGTC
>ERZ773116.3828-NODE-3828-length-10557-cov-3.543230_pt1 | contig 10557 bp, 8 predicted proteins | sample MGYA00580563_ERZ773116 | MGnify/ENA primary metagenome ERZ773116 (study PRJEB29015, sample SAMEA2737864) | human gut metagenome | biome: human gut; feature: human-associated habitat; material: faeces | place: China | collected 2012 ... | reverse complement strand
AAGTCAGCTTGGCGTGGACGAAACAAACGACTTTGAACCCAAGTATATAACGCTTAGGGGACGCGGAGAGGTGCTGGACCGCATAAGGCGCGAAGCCAAGGGAGCTAAGCACGTCCTGCTCGCGACCGACCCTGATATGGAAGGCGAAGCCATAAGCTGGCACCTTGCGCATATACTCAAGCTCGATCCAAAGTCAAACTGCCGCATAGTCTTTAATGAAATAACCGCAAACACGGTCAAAAATTCCGTGAAGCATCCAAGGTGCATAGATATGAACCTTGTTGACGCGCAGCAGGCAAGGCGCGTGCTGGACAGACTGGTGGGTTATAAAATAAGCCCCATACTTTGGGCAAAGGTAAGGAAGGGACTTAGCGCAGGCCGCGTGCAGTCCGTAGCCACGCGCATAATTTGCGACCGCGAGCAGGAGATAAACGATTTTGTTCCGGAAGAATACTGGACGGTGAGTGCAAACCTGAAGGCTAAGGGAATAAAGAAGGCGGTCGATGCAAAGTTCTATGGCTACGGCGATAAAAAGACGGAGCTTAAATGCGAAGCGGATGCAAAAAAAGTGGTAGATGCGGCAACAGGTGCAAACTTTAACGTGACGGATGTTAAAAACGCCGTAAAAACGCGCCATGCGCCCGCGCCGTTTACAACAAGCAGCCTGCAGCAGGAAGCTTCACGAAAGCTTGGCTTCACGGCAAAGCTTACAATGCTCGTTGCCCAGCAGCTTTATGAAGGTATAGAGCTTCAGGGCAGGGGTGTGACGGGACTTATAACCTACATGAGGACGGATTCCGTGCGCGTATCGGAAGAGGCGCAGAAGGCGGCGCTGGGGCTGATAGGCAGCAAATACGGCGCGGATTACGTTCCCGCAAAGCCGAATATATACAAGGGCCGCAAGGGCGCGCAGGACGCGCATGAAGCCGTGCGCCCGTCATATGTTGAGCTTACCCCGGCGGAGGTAAAGGATTCGCTGAGCAATCAGCAGTTTAAGCTTTATAAGCTGATATACGAGCGCTTTATGGCCAGCCAGATGACGGAAATGGTATACGAAACCAATACCGTTTCGTTTGATGCGAACGGCTGCACTTTCCGCGCAAGCGGCCAGCGCACCATGTTCGATGGATATACGGTGGTTTATATAGAAGGCCGCGACGACGTGCAGGAAAAGGACGTTACGCTGCCTGAAATACATCAAGGCGATGTTTTTACCGCCCATAAAATAGAAAGCGAGCAGCGCTTTACCCAGCCGCCACCGCGCTATACAGAGGCTACGCTCGTCAAGACCCTTGAAGAAAAGGGCATAGGCAGGCCGAGCACATATTCGCCCACAATTTCGACCATAATCGAGCGCGGCTATGTTAAACGCGAAAAGAAAACGCTTTACCCAACCGAACTTGGCTTTATCGTTACCCAAATAATGAAGGATAACTTTAAGGACATAGTGGACGTTAAGTTTACGGCGGATATGGAAAGCGAGCTTGACCATATCAAGGACGGTGAATGCGAGTGGAAGAGCGTTGTGCGGGAGTTCTACGGCCCGTTCATGCAGGATGTTGAAAAGGCGTCCGAAACGATAGAGAAAGTCAACGTGCCCGACGAAGTATCGGATGTTGTATGCGATAAATGCGGCGCGATGATGGTATATAAAATGGGCCGCTTCGGCAAGTTCCTTGCCTGCCCCAATTTTCCCGAATGCCGCAATACAAAGGCGATAGTGGAAATGATAAACGTTCCCTGCCCCAAGTGCGGCGCGGCACTGATAAAGCGCAAAACAAAGCGGGGCAAGGTATTCTACGGCTGCGAAAAATATCCTGAGTGCGACTTTGTATCATGGGATATGCCAAGCGGCGAAAACTGCCCCAAATGCGGCGCAATAATGGTAAACAAGGTTGGCCCGCGCGGCAAATATGTGGCCTGCTCCAATAAGGATTGCGGCTATATTGAAAGAAGCGTCAAGAAGGGAACGGAAAACGATGTCGAAAAATAAACCGAAGGTCTCTGTTATAGGCGCAGGACTTGCGGGATGCGAAGCCGCGTATCAGCTTGCTGAACGCGGCATTGCCGTATCATTATACGAAATGAAGCCGGAAAAATTCTCTCCGGCGCATAAGCTGAACGGGTTCTGCGAACTGGTATGCTCAAATTCACTTCGTTCGGACAGGCTGCAAAACGGAGCCGGTCTTTTGAAGGAAGAAATGCGAAGGCTTGGGTCAATAGTAATGCAGTGCGCGGAGGAAAGCCGCGTGCCCGCGGGAGGCGCATTGGCCGTTGACAGGGACATATTCTCGGAACTGGTTACCAAGCGCCTGAGCGAACACGAGAACATAACCATTGAACACGGCGAGGTGACAAGCCTGCCCGATGCGCCCGCAATAGTTGCTACGGGCCCGCTTACGGACGGCGCAATGCTTGAAGCGATAGAGGCTTTCTTTGGCGAAGGGCTGCACTTTTATGACGCAGTTGCGCCGGTCATAAGCGCGGAATCGCTCGATATGAGCAAAATATTCGAAGGCTCGCGCTACGAACGCGGCAACGATTATCTGAATTGCCCCATGGGCAAAGAGGAGTACTTCACGTTCATAAATAACCTTATTACTGCCGAAACCGCGCCGCTGCACGAGTTTGAAACACCGCGCGTGTTTGAAGGCTGCATGCCCGTTGAGGTGATGGCAAAGCGCGGATCGATGACGCTTGCCTACGGCCCGCTGAAGCCAGTAGGCATAGTTGATCCGCGCACGGGCAAGCGCCCTTATGCCGTGGTGCAGCTCAGAAAGGAAAACAACGAAGCTACGCTTTATAACATAGTCGGGTTCCAGACTAATCTTAAATTCGGTGAACAGAAGCGCGTGTTCGGTATGATACCCGGGCTTGAAAATGCGGAATTCGTGCGCTATGGCGTGATGCACAGGAATACGTTTATAAACTCCCCGGGCAAGCTTACGCCATGGTTTGAATGCATAGCTAAGCCGGGGCTGTATTTTGCCGGACAGATGACGGGCGTTGAGGGCTATATTGAAAGCGCTGCAAGCGGGATGCTTGCGGGCATAGATCTGGCACTCAAGCTTAATGGCGAACAAAGCGTAGATTTCGGCTCAAAAACGGCGATAGGTGCGTTGGGACGCTATGTGTCCTGCTACAACGGCTCGGACTTCCAGCCCATGAACATTAGCTTCGGCATAATAGAAGGGCTTTCAAATGCGCCCAGGAATAAGCAGGAGCGATATACGCTCATAGCCGAGCGCTCACTTAAAATAATCGATTCCATCGCGGAAAAAATCGGCATAAACGGCGCAAAACCGGCAACCGAATGCGAATAAAATGTAAAGCATTGTGAATTCCGCCCCACTTTGCACGGATATATGGTATTATCATAAAAAGCTTTATTCCGCCGCAACGTGAAGGGCGGATATTTGAAAGGCGGTAAATAATTATGCAGCAGATGCTTGGAACCACTATAGTGGCCGTTAAAAAGGACGGCAAATGCGCCGTTGCCGGCGACGGACAGGTTACGTTCGGCGAAAATACAATAATGAAGCACACCGCGAAAAAGGTGCGCAGGATATATCACGACAGCGTTGTTACGGGCTTTGCCGGTACGGTGGCGGATGCGTTTTCACTCCTTGAAAGATTTGAAGCTAAGCTTGAAAAATACAGCGGTAGCCTGAGGCGCGCGGCGGTATCGCTGGCGCAGGAATGGCGCACGGATAAAGTTATGCGTCAGCTTAACGCAATGCTTATCGTTGCGGATAAGGAAGAATTGCTTATAGTGAGCGGTACCGGAGAAGTGATAGATCCGGATGACGGCATAGCCGCAATAGGCTCCGGCGGCATGTTCGCGCTGAGCGCGGCAAAGGCGCTGAAGGAAAATACGGATCTGAGCGCGGCGGAAATAGCCACCAAGGCAATAAAGATAGCAAGTGATATCTGCATTTATACAAACAGCAATATCACCATGGAGGAAGTATAATGTTTACGCCAAGAGAAACGGTAGAAGCGCTGGATAAATACATTGTAGGTCAGGACGAAGCGAAGCGCGCCGTAGCGATAGCGCTGAGGAACAGATATCGCCGTTCCCGCCTTTCGCCGGAAATGCGGGAGGAGATAACGCCAAAGAACATCATAATGGTCGGTCCCACGGGCGTTGGCAAAACGGAAATAGCAAGAAGGCTTGCCAAGCTTGTCGATGCGCCGCTGGTAAAGGTGGAAGCCACAAAGTTTACCGAAGTGGGCTATGTTGGGCGCGACGTGGACTCGATAGTGAGGGACCTTGTGGAGGCATCCATACGCCTATGTAAGCAAAAACGCTACGAAGCGGTGGAGACCGTTGCAAAGGCGGCCGCGGAGCAAAGGCTTATTGAACTGCTTATGCCTACGGCTGGCAAAAAGGTGCAGAAGTCGTTTAACCCGATACAGCTTCTGCTCGGCTCAGGCGGCGCGCCGGAAGCAGACGCGGATAAGGAGCTGAGCGAAGAAGAAAAGACCGAGCATCTTAATAAGCGGCAGCAAATAGCGCAGCAGCTTTCAAACGGACTGCTTGAAAACGAGCTTGTAGAGATTGAGGTGGAGCAGCAGAACACCGGCAGCGACGCCATGCTTGCTATGGGCATAGACATAAACCTTAACGAAATGATGGGCGGACTTATACCCAAGAATAAGAAAAAGCGCCGCGTTAAGGTGAGCGAGGCCCGGCGCATACTTACGCAGGAGGAATCCGAAAAGCTTATAGACATGGACGAGGTCATACGCGAGGCCATAGAGAAAGCCGAGCAGGACGGCATAGTGTTTATAGACGAGATCGACAAAATAGCCGGAAACGACCGCACAAGCGGGCCGGATGTTTCGCGCGAAGGCGTACAGAGGGATATTCTGCCGATAGTTGAAGGCTGCACGGTGAACACGAAATACGGCCCAGTAAAAACGGACTTTATGCTCTTCATTGCGGCGGGCGCGTTCCATGTGTCCAAAATATCCGATCTTATTCCGGAACTTCAGGGCAGGTTCCCGATTAAGGTGAACCTTAACCCGCTTACTGTGGAGGACTATAAGCGCATACTGCACCAGCCGGAGCATGCCATAACCAAGCAATACGAAGCGCTGCTTGCCACGGACGATGTTCAGCTTGAGTTTACGGACGATGCGCTGGATGCAATAGCGCGCTACGCATATAATGCGAACGAAACGAGCGAGAATATAGGTGCGAGGCGGCTTCATACCATCGTTGAAAATCTGCTGGAGGATATCTCATTCAATGCCGGCGGCGATCATCCCATGGTTAAGGTAGTGGTCGATGCAAGCTATGTAAAGGAACATATGCCTTCCGAGCTTAACGGCGAGGATCTTGGCAGGTTCATTCTATGATAAGGCATGCGGCGGGCATATTTATATTGGTAGCCATACTGGCGTTTGCGGGCTGCATGGCGGTGTCACAAACGGGTAACTTCAGCGCGGATGTGCAAATGATAGATACGATGGAGATACCTGATGATACAGCGGCGCCTGGTACGCCTATGCCCACGGTGCAGCCTTCTGCCGCGCCGACATATACGCCGGCCTTTACGGCGGAACCTACCGATGAGCCTACACCTGCGCCGACAGCCGAGCCTACAGCGGAAACTACGCCAATGGCAACGCCGGAACCGACAAAATCGCCCGAGCCTACCAAAACGCCTACACCTACGCCGAAGTACGAAGTTACGGATTTGGAGAAAAAGGCAGCGTATCTAAACGCGGGCTCTGCCAATTTCAGAAAAGGCCCCGGGCTTGATTATAAGATAATAGATGAACTGAAAGAGAACGCCGTATTCACGGTTGTTGGCAAATCCGGGGATTGGCTCAAGGTGAAGTACGACGGCACATATGGCTTTATATTGGCCGAATTTGTTGAATACGGTGCGCCGCCTACGCCCACTCCAAAGCACACAGCGAAGCCGACTGCAACGCCCAAACCGACTAAGACTCCGTCCCCTACGGTGGAGCCGACAAAGCAACCGGAAAACACGGGCGGGAGCGAATCAAACAGCGGCGTGAGCAGCAACGATTATTTCTCCTCCGGCGGCGGATTCAGCGCGGATGAGCTTTTGCTTGTTGCACAGGTGGTTCAGGAGGAATCAAAGGGAAGCGGCGTTGAAGCCCGTGCGGCGGTTGCCAACGTAATATATAACCGAATCGCAAGCTCACGCTTTCCCGATAGCGTAAGCGGCGTAATATTCCAAAAGAATCAGTTCACAGTTGCAAGAGATGAGGATAAGCTGCGCGCGGTTGTGCCGGTAAGCAAAACCATTGAGGCCGTTAACCAAATTTTTATAGGGGGAGACATGATTTTACCTGATGACGTGCTGTATTTCCGCTCCTCAAAAAAAGGCACATCGTGGGATAAAAGGGTATATTATGCAACATACGGCGGAAATTCCTTTTTCTACTAAGTGCGAATATGCTTAAATAAACATAAAAAGAGCCACACTAATACCGCATTTTCATTTCTGAGGAAAGGCGGTATTTTTTATTTATGAAAGCCGTTATTATGGCGGGCGGGGACGGGAAGCGCCTGCGTCCGCTCAGCTGCACCATGCCAAAACCCATGGTGCCGTTGCTGAACAAGCCCGTGCTTGGATATTGCATGGAGCTTATTAAGAAGCATGGCTTTGACGAGGCCATACTTACCCTGAGGTACCTGCCAAACGTTATACGCCGCTATATAGGCGACGGCAGCGCGTTCGGCATAAAGGCGGAGTGTGCCGTTGAGGATAAGCCGATGGGTACTGCGGGCGGGGTAAAGAACGCCCTGAAGCAGGCCGATGACAGCGTGCTTATAATGAGCGGGGACGCAATGTGCGACTTTGATTTGACCGACGCCATGCGCGAACACAGGCGCAGCGGCGCGGCGGCGACCATATTGCTGAAAAAGGTGAAGGTTCCAATGGAATACGGCGTTGTGCTGAAGGACAAAGACGGCTTCATAAGCCGCTTTATAGAAAAGCCTTCTGCTGCGGAAGTTTTCAGCGATCTTGTGAATACGGGCATATACATAATAGAACCAAGCGTGCTGGATATGGTACCTGAAGGCACGGAATATGATTTTTCAAAGGATTTGTTCCCACGCATGCTGCGCACAGGCATGAAGATATTCGGATATGAGGCGGATGGCTACTGGAGCGACATAGGAGACCTTACTCAATACGCGCTTACCCAGGCGGATATGCTAAGCGGAAAGTGTATGTTCAAAACAGCAGCCAGGCGAACAAGGGAAGGCGTATATATAGAGGACGGCGCAAAGATATCCGAAAGGGCTGTGCTTGCAGCGCCGTGCTATGTTGGCAGCGATGCTGAGATTGGCGCAAAGGCATACTTCGGCGCGAACAGCGTTGCGTGTACGGGCGCAAGGATAGACGAAAGATGCAGCGTAAAGCGGAGCATACTGCTGCCGAACGTGAGGCTTAGGGAAGGCGCTGAGCTGCGCGGGGCAATACTTTGCGAAAACGTGCAGGTGGGGCGCGACAGCGTAATATATGAAGGCGCGGTCGCGGGCGCCGGGAGCGACATAGGCGCGCGTTCGATAGTGGGCGAGGGGGTAAAGCTTTGGCCGTATAAGCGGCTTGAAGCGGAAGGCGAATACCGCGAAAATATAATATGGCGCGGAGACTGCGCGGCATGCGCGGAAGAAAAGCCGGAAGCGGGATATGCGGACAGGGAACTGAGCGCGGAGAAGGCGGCGCGTATAGGCGCGGCGTTTGCATCCACGGCCAAACTGCCGGCAGAGTTTGCAATAGCAACGGACGGCGCGCAGCAATGCGTTATGCTTAAATACGCGGTTATGGCAGGCATGGCCTCTCAGGGCGTTGACGTATGGGATGCGGGCGTATGCTCGCGTTCGGCATTGAGCCACGCTATACGCGGCTACGCGTTCGACGGCGGCATATTCATAGTGCATCAGGAAGGCGAACGCCATATGGTAAGCATGGAGCTTATGGACGGGTTTGGCCTTGGCATCACAAATGAAACAAGGCGAAAATTCGTGAACGGCTTCCGCGAGGGCGACAGGCAGAGCGTTACGCGCAGCCGCCTTGGCATAATACAAAGGCTGAACGGCGTATCAAGGGCGTATGAAGCTTCGCTCAGGTCTAAAATTGGCTACGGCGCAGTAAATGAGGATAATGAGGCGTGCGTATTGATAGCGCACGACAGGCCGCTTTTTGACGCGGTGGCAAACGTGCTTATACGCGCGGGTATAGACGTGCGCTTCAGCGAGGATGCTGAGGACGCAAAGCTGCCCGCGCTCATGACGCGGCTCAAAGCGGGGCTTTGCATAGGCCGCGGCGAAAGCGGAATATGGGCAATAGCAAATGACAGGCGGCTGAACGAGGATGAAGTGCAGGCCGTATTGATGATTGCAGCGGCACGCTCGGGCCAGCGGGCGGAGGTAGTTGCGGCAGACATGCCGCAGGAACTATGTACGCTTATATCAACCGAGAGTGTGGAGCTGATAAAAGCGCCGCGTGCAGGGCACGGCTTGGAGCACACGGCAATGGAACGCGGGCTTTGGCAGGATGAACTATTTGAGGCCGAGGCGGCGGCAATAAAGCTGTGCGCACTTAAACGCGAAGGCAAGCTTGATGAAATAATGGCTCTGCTGCCGGAAATAGCGAAGGAGCATGGCGAGGTAAAATGCAGCTGGAGGGAGATAGGCCGCGTATTGCGGAGCCTTGTTGAAAGCGGACGGGACGAGGACTTGGAATTGATTGAAGGCGTAAGGATAGCATCGGACGACGGCTGGGTGCTTGTGCGGCCGAACAAGGGGCTGAAAGGATGCAGCATACGGGCGGAGAGCTTCCGCGAGGAATACGCCAAGGAACTTTGCGATATTTACAGCGATAAAATAAAGGCCATATTGGCAAACGCGGACGATAAAGCTTGACCTATACGGCACGGCGGGCTAAAATAGCAAAGTATCATTTGCTTTTTTAGGAGGGCGCCGAGTGCTAAACATAGTATTGGTTGAACCTGAAATACCGGAAAACACCGGCAATATATCAAGGACCTGCTCGGTCACGGGTGCGCGGCTGCACCTTGTCAGGCCGCTTGGCTTCAGTGTGGATGATAAGCACCTGAAAAGGGCCGGACTGGATTATTGGCAGTATCTTGACATAACGTATTACGATTCGTTTGAGGAGGTGGAGGAGAAGAACCCCGACGCGCGTTTCTTTCTCCTTTCCACTCATGCTACTCGTTCATATGCGGATGTGGAATACCGCGACGGCGACTTTCTTGTGTTTGGCAAGGAGACTGCGGGCCTTGGGCCGGAACTGCTCGGGCGGCGCAGCGCGGATGCCGTGCGCATACCGATGCTCAACGACCGCCGCTCGCTCAACCTTTCAAACTCGGTTGCAATAGTGCTTTACGAGGCGATAAGGCAGATAAATTTCCCCAATATGCGTTAGGCACGGTCCGAAATGACGGTTTTGAGAGAAAAAACTGAAAAAAGCTTAAAAATAAGAGAAATACCGCTTGACACAAAGGGAATGATTGGGTACAATTAACCCTGCGTGTTCGTTAGGATCGGTGTTTTGCGGCCACAGCCCCGGAAGCTTAACTGCAATCTCAATGCGACGCGAACATTAAACTACCATAGGAGGAACGCCATGAAAACCTATATGGCAAAGGGCGAAACCCTCGAGCGGAAGTGGTACGTTGTAGACGCAGACGGAATGGTGCTCGGCCGTCTTGCTTCTCAGGTAGCCGCTATCCTTCGCGGAAAGCATAAGCCCATATATACTCCCCACGTTGATACCGGGGATCACGTAATTATCGTTAACGCCGCCAAGGTCACCTTGACCGGCCGCAAACTCGACGGCAAGAAGTATGTCCATCATACCGGTTATCCCGGAGGACTGAAGGAAGTCAGCTATCGTGAGCTTCTCGATAAGAAGCCCGAATTTGCTGTTTACGAAGCTATTCGCCGCATGATGCCCAAGGGCCCCCTCGGCCGCCAGATGCTCACCAAGGTTCGCATATACGCGGGTCCGGAGCATAACAACGCCGCCCAGAAGCCCGAAGTCCTCGTGCTTAAATAAGCGGGAAGGAGATTGAATTATGGCTATTATCACCCAGTATATCGGAACTGGCAGGCGTAAAAAGTCTGTTGCCCGGGTTCGTCTGCTCCCCGGTACCGGTAATATCACCGTTAACAAGAGAGATCTTGAAGATTTCTTCGGCCTTGAAACGCTCAAGATGATCGTTCGCGCTCCCCTTGAGCTGACCAACACCGCCGCAAAGTTTGACGTAGTGGTCAACGTACACGGCGGCGGCACCACCGGCCAGGCCGGCGCTATCAGGCACGGTATATCCCGCGCGCTGATCGTTGCCGATCCCGAACTCCGTGGCGCTCTCAAGAAGGCCGGTTTCCTCACGCGCGATCCGCGCATGAAGGAAAGGAAGAAGTACGGCCTCAAAGCCGCCCGTCGCGCTCCGCAGTTCAGCAAGCGCTGATCGGACGCAAATTTACAACTCAAAAGCTCAAAAACCCCGGAAAATCGGCATTTTCCGGGGTTTTCTTAT
>ERZ773116.3819-NODE-3819-length-10574-cov-8.230155_pt1 | contig 10574 bp, 9 predicted proteins | sample MGYA00580563_ERZ773116 | MGnify/ENA primary metagenome ERZ773116 (study PRJEB29015, sample SAMEA2737864) | human gut metagenome | biome: human gut; feature: human-associated habitat; material: faeces | place: China | collected 2012 ... | reverse complement strand
ATTCAGCTTTTACATTACCATCTTCAAGTACATACATAGTACCTTTTTCAAGATAGTGATCAATCATATTTTCCTGCTCATCAGCTAATAACAATAATGCTATAAATTGCTTTTTATTCTCATTCACTTCTCGGATTTTCATATTTATTACTCCGTCAAACTGGAATTTAGTGTTTAGAACGTCGAACAATAAAGTAAATCAACCACTCTATGACTAATACACCGAGATAAAAAATTCCCCATACAGCAAAACGAATCAGCTTTGCTTCTAGTGTCTGTACAGCACCGTGTTCATCACTTATTTATACACGTTTGTAAATAATGGGATCATCGTATCCAAAAGTCCGCTTTCCGTTAACTTCTATAATTTCAGATACTTCCAAACAACTATCAGAAAACTTTTCCCAAAGCTTAAATGTCATTACTGGTGAAAACTGACTTGTGCTGCCTCCCTCCCAGATGCCATCATTTTCATGATAAAGTGCCGGAGTAAACTTTTTAGATTTTTTCAGTTCACTATAATCAATATTTTTCATAGAATCATATGAGAATGTATTTTTGTCTTCTCCTTCCGGAATCTCATAGGAGGAAAGTAAAATTCCATCTTCATTTTCTGTAATAAGGAAAAGGTGCGGAGATGCATGACGGTTACCATTGGTCTCATAGTAACTTTCTTCAACAACAAATTTTCCATTGAAATCATGAGGAATATTATTTATTTTGTCATTGCAGACTGTATTTACATGCTTAGCATAAGGATATATTTTTCCTGTTGCCTGCATCATATTAAACTGCTCTTTGTTATCAAAACATCCCGTCATCATACCAATAAAATTATCAAGTTTCATCATTTTATTTTACCTCTATAAATTCCGATTGTTCGAGCTTTTCAAATACTAACGTACTTAATTCTGTTCAATAAGTGATTTATAGTAGTTACCAAAGTCAGCAAGTGAATTAACAATTGGAAGCATTTTTGTTCCGAGTTCCGTTAAGCCGTATTCAACTCTCGGTGGCTGCTCATGGTAATCGTGGCGATATGCCAGTCCATCACTCATCATTTGTCTTAAACTATCTGTCAAAACCTTTTTTGAGTATTTTGACCCATTTAGGTCTATTTTGAAGCAGACCTTGTTTATTATTTGTCCGCCTTTTCCTCCTGCGCACGGGCATAGACGTTTTCTGCCAGATTCTCCCGGTCGTGGGGGCGGAAGTGGAGGAACACCAGGGCGGCCACGGCGGCGACGCAGCCCACGGCGGCCAGGACCTGGCTCACCCGGAAGGAACCCCAGTACAGGCTGTCCATCCGCAGGCCCTCGATCATGGCCCGGCCCAGGCCGTACCAGGCGCAGTAGCCCAGGGTGATCTGTCCGTCATAGGCCCGCTTGGGATACAGGAAGTGCAGGATCAGGAAGCCCGTAAAATTCCACAGGCTTTCGTACAGAAAGGTGGGGTGGTAGTATTCCCACTGGCCCGTCACCGTATTGAACAGGCCCATGCGGGAGAAGGCCATGGTAGGCGCGCCGAAGGCCTCCCGGTTGAAGAAGTTGCCCCAGCGGCCCACAAACTGGCCGATGAGGAAGCCCATAACCACCAGGTCCAGCAATGCGGGCAGGGCGCATTTTTTAATGCGGCAATAGATGGCAACGCCTACAAAGGCTCCGATGACTGCACCGTAGATGGCAAGACCGCCGTTCCAGATGTACAGCACGGAGATGGGATTGTCGGCGTAGTCCGCCCAGCTGAACACGCAGTAATAAATTCTGGCGCAGATGACGGCAAAGGGCGTGATCCAGAGGATGCCGTCGAGAATGTCGTCCTCGGTCAGCCCGGCCCGCTTGCTGCGGCGGCTGCAATAGACTCCGGCCAACAGCAGGCCAAAGGCAATGACCACGCCGTACAGGTGGACGGTCAGGGGCCCGATATTGAAGTACCGGATGGGATCGATCTCAATTCCCAGCAACGGGAACGAGATTGCGGAATAGTTGGCAGGATTTAGCATGATTCTTCTCCTCCTTGGACGGGCCGGATCACCGACAGGCAGGCGTTCTCCGCCCGGACGGTTTCTTTTAGAAAAGCAGTCACGTCCTCTTTCTGTATAGTATCATAGATTTCCGGGAATCGGAAATAGTCAAAATCGCTGAAATGGTAGGCACAGACCCGGAAGCAGGTGGCGTCGAAGGAATCCAGCCCTTTGACCCGGCGGCCAAAGGCGCTGCGTTTCATCCGCCGGAAGCTCTCCTCAGAGAGCCCGGAGAAGGCCTCCGCCCCGGCCAGCACCGCAGAGCGGACCTGTTCCGGCACATAGCTGTCGCCGCCGCAGGTGAGCATGGCGCAGCCGTCAATGGTCTCGAAGCCCCCGCCGAAGGAGCTGTCGATGCTGCCCTCGTCATAGAGCTTCAGATATAGCTCGGAGCTTTCCCCGAACAGAGCCTCGGCGGCCAGGTCCGCCAGAAATTCCAGGCGGATGGCCTGGTCACCCCGGCCCGGGGGCGGACAGCGGAAGGCCAGGGTAAAGGTGGGCATGGCCACCTCCATCGTATCCTCCACCTCCGCCAGGGGGATTTCCGGAGGCTCGTCCCAGTCGCGGAGCTTTTCGCCCACCTCCCGGGGCGCATCTCCCAGCAGCTCCCGTGCAATTTTTTCCACGGTTTCCGGGTCAACATCGCCCATAGCGCAGAGCATCATGTTGCCCGGGGTGTAGAAGGCCCGGTGGCACAGCGTCAGATTTTCGGGGGTGATCTCCCGGATGGTCTGGGAGGTGCCGAGAATGGGCTCCCGGATGGGGTGGCGGGCATACATGGCCCGGGCCAGATTCTCAAAAACCACGCTGTCCGCAGCGTCCAGGTTCATGCCGATCTCCTGGTCGATAATGCCCCGCTCCTTTTCTACGCTTTCCTCTGTGAAATAGGGAGTGCTGACAAATTCCAGCAAAAGGCGCAGGCATTGCTCAAAATGGTCCGTGCAGGAGAAATAATAGGCGGTCATGTCGTAGCTGGTAAAGGCATTGCTGCTTGCCCCCAGGGCCGCAAACTCTGCGCTGACATCCCGGCCGTCGGGCAGATCGAACATTTTGTGCTCCAGATAGTGGGCAATGCCGGCGGGGACCCGGTGCTCCTTGCCCTCAAACCGGAAATGGGTGTGGATGGAGCCAAAATCCGTGACGAAATAGGCCTGCTTTTTGGCAAAGCCCGGTTTTTTCACCACTTCCAGGGCCAGGCCATTGGGCAAGACCCGGCGGTAGACCTGTTCGTCCAGTCTGGGGTAGTAATTCATAGGCACCCTCCCGTCAGGAAACAGCTGCTGTGCAGCCGAACCGTTTTTGCACAGCGGACCAGGTCCTCCCTTGTGACGGCCTCCAGAGCGGCCCGGTGGGCCTGGGGGTCCAGCGCGCTGCCGCCCAGGCGTATGGCGGAATAATAGCTTTCCAGAGCCCCGGGGGAATCCGGAACGCTTTCCAGGGCGCTGACGAGAGACCGGCGGGCGGCGGTGAGCTCTTCGCCGGAGATATCTCCCCGGCAGCAGGCCTCCAGCTGCTTTAGAGCCTCGGCGCGGACAAGGGGCTCCTTGTCAAAATCCATACCGGCGGATACCAGGATGATCCCCTTGGCGCTGTAGTAGCCCGCGCCGATGGAATAGCAAAGGCTCCGCTTTTCCCGGACGTTCTGAAACAGCTTGCTGGTGACATCGCCGCCGTAGACGGCGCACAGCAGCTGCATGGCGGGAAAATCGGCGCTTTTGGCTGTGACGGGGGTCACAAAGCCCATGCAGAGCTTCCCCTGGGTGATGTCCAGATTTTCCCGCAGGTCCTCCGGGGCGGAGAGATGCAGGGGGGCATCCGCGTTCAGGGGTGCGGGGGACCGGTCCTCCCCCGCGAACAGCTGCCGCACCAGCATTTCCATCCGCTCCGGGGCGGCGGAGCCCACATAGAGCACCTCCACCGGGCTTTCCCGGCGGACCTTTTCATAGTGGCGCAGCAGACCCTGGGGTGTAATGGCCTCCACATCGGCGGGCTCTCCCAGCCTGGGGACGCCGAAGGGGTCCTCCCGGCACATGCTTTTCAGCAGCTGCCGGGAACAGTAGGTCTGCTTGTCGTTGTATTCCGCCTCAATGGCGTAGATCTGGTTGGTTTTTTCGCCCTCCACGAAGTCCGGCAGAAAGCCGCCCTGCTCCGTAGGGTAGTCAAAAAGCAGCTCTTTTAAGAAGGCAATGGCCTGTTCGGTCAGCGCCTCCCCCTCGGGGGCAAAGCGGTCATCCATCAGGCTCAGATAGAGTCCGGTGGTCTGGCAGTTTCCCGCCCGGCGGGAAATGGGACTGACGGAAGCGCCGTAGAGGTCATCCAGCCTTTGGGTGATCCGGCGCAGATCCGGGGCGCTCTTGCACCCCCGCAGTAGCACGCTGGGGATCAGGGCATTCATGGCCGCCTCTTCCGTGCACATGGGCCGCAGATACTGAAATGTCATGGCGCTGTGCTTAAACCGGTGGTCCTGGATGCAGCTGAGAGAAATGCCGGGGGCTATTTCGGAATGTGTAAGCATAGAAACTCCTTAGAAAAGGCTTCCCTTGGGGGAAGCTGTCGCGGCCCTTTGGGCCGTGACTGATGAGGGGCGGTACAGAGTACTGATACGAAATGACTTAACAGTCACTTTTTGCAATGAATATGAAAACTGCTGGGGATGTACCGCGTTTCATCGTTTGCCGCCCCTCATCAGTCAGGGCTACGCCCTGCCAGCTTCCCCCAGGGGAAGCCGTTTTGCTGCTTATTATACTCTATCTTTCCGCAAATAGAAAGTAGTACACAAAAAATTAAGACTTTTTCGGTTGCCATATCTCCAATTATGAAGTAAAATATAGGTTGGATTATTGAAAACATCGGAGGACTATGCCATGGCATGGCTGGAAATGACATTGAATACCCCTCAGGGCTCTGTGAATGCCCTGGTTACCGAACTGACGGCGCTGGGCTTTGAGGACCTGTGCATAGAAGATCAGCAGGAATTTGAAAGCTTCCTGGAGGAAAACCGGGAATACTGGGATTATATCGACGAAAGTCTGGAAAAGCAGCTCCAGGGCTTAAGCCGGGTGAAGCTCTATCTGGAGGATACGGACGCGGAGAACCTGAAAAAGCTCCGCGCCTTCGCCGAGAAGAAGGGCCTGCCCCTGGAGGAAAAGGCTTTGCCGGATACGGACTGGTCCGAAAGCTGGAAGGAGAACTACCCGCCCCAGGAGGTGGGGCAGTCCCTGGTGGTGCTGCCCTATTGGCTATCTGAGGACTACCGCGGTGACCGGAAGATGGTGGTTCTGGACCCGGGCCTGACCTTCGGCACCGGGGCCCATCCCTCCACCCAGATGGTCATGGAGGCCATGGAGCAAACCGTCACCCCCGGTATGCACTGCCTGGACCTGGGCAGCGGCAGCGGCATTCTGTCCATCACCGCCCTGCGTTTGGGGGCGGAAAGCGCCGTTGGCGTGGACATTGACCCCAAGGCCGAGAACATCGCCCGGGAGAACGCCGCCTACAATGGCTTCGCCGCCCCCGACTTTACGGCCCTCACCGGCAACGTTACCGGGGACAGGAAGCTCATGGAGCAGCTGTCCCGGAAGCGGTACGGCCTGGTGCTTGTGAATATCGTGGCAGATGTGATCATCGGCCTGGCCCCGGTGCTGCCGGAATTTTTGGGAGAGGATACGGTCCTCATCTGTTCCGGCATTCTGGATACCCGGCTTGAGGATGTACTCCGGGCCCTTCAGAAGGCGGGCCTCACCGTCACCGGCATTCGGCAAAAGGAGGAGTGGCGCTGCGTCACTGCCCGCAAAGGAGAAAAAGCATGAGCATGACTTACAGAACCCGCCGTCGGCTGCAAAGGTTCGGCGTGACGGCGCTGATCGTGCTGGTGGTGCTGCTGATCGCCTGGTTTTGCAGCGTGATCTGGCTCCAGCGGTATGTGGTCTACAGTGCAGACGGCGCCCAGGTGGATTTTGAGCTGGGGGACGCAGGCTTTGCCGGCGTGGTCGCCACACCGCCCCAGGCCCAGGGCGGCGTGTCCATCTTCTACAACGAGGGCTCCGATGCCATTGAGATTTCCAAGGACCTGAGCCCTATCAACGGATATTATGTCGACTACACCATGCTCCTGAAGAGCATGGACACCCTGGAGGCCGCCGTGGATCTGATTCCCCCCGGTACCCCTGTCATGGTGGAGCTGAAAAGCGGCTACGGCGTGTTCTTCTATTCCACCAAGATCTCCGGGGCCAAAACCTCCGAGAGCCTGGCGGGCGCCATCGGCATTGACCGGGTGGATGCCTTTCTTCAGAAGCTCAAGAACAAGGGCTGCTATATGATCGCCAAGGTCTCGGCCTTTCAGGACTATGAGTACGGCAACAGCAATGTACCTACCGGCCTGTATATGACCTCCCGGGCGGGATTGTGGATGGATGACCAGGGCTGTTACTGGCTGGACCCCGCCAGTGCCGGCGCCCAGAGCTGGATCACCTCCGCCGTGCTGGAGCTGAAAAATATGGGCTTCCACGAGGTCATGCTGAGCAATTTCCGCTTCCCCACCTCGGATGCCTATATCTACACCGGGGACAAAACGGCGGCCCTGCAAAATGCCATGCAGAACCTGCTGACATCCACGGCTTCCGACAGCGGCACCTTTACACTATCCTTCGGCCCCAACGATCCCACTTTGACCCTCATCGACGGGGCCAGAAGCCGCATCTATTTTGAGGGCATCGACGCCGCCAATGTGCAGACCACCGCAGACCAGTCCACCGTGGCGGACAAGCAGGCTCAGATCGTGTTCCTGGCCACCACCAACGACACCCGCTTCGACAGCTACAGCGTCCTCCGTCCGCTCACCGCCGCAGAAACCATCGAGGCCCAGAAAGCAGATACCAACAACTGATATCCGGCCTTCCCCTGCGGGGAAGGGGACCGCAGCACATTTTTCCAAATTCTACATAGCATGGATTGAGCGGTGAAGCTCGAAAAAAATCTTTCGGAGGGAAATGCTATGTGCGGTAACAACTCTTGCTTCGGCGGCAACCTGTGGTGGATCATCATCCTGATTCTCCTGTTCAACTGCGGCGGCATCGGCTGCGGGAATGACTGCGGCTGCGGAAACAACAATACGAACGGCGGCTGCGGCTGCTACTAAGCAAAAGAAATTTTACCCCGGGAGCCTCGGCTCCCGGGGCATTTTCGTCTTGCAAAATGCGCACATATCCTGTATCATAAGGGGCGGAAAGAGCCAAAACGAATACTTTACATCCGAGGTAATAACTATGATCGAAATCCTAAAAGCCATTCTCTTCGGCATTGTGGAGGGCGTTACGGAGTGGCTGCCCATTTCCTCCACGGGGCACCTGATCCTGCTGGACGAATTTGTGGCCCTGAACGTGTCCGCCGAATTCAAATCCATGTTCGATGTGGTCATCCAGCTGGGTGCCATTCTGGCCGTTGTGGTGCTGTTCTTCCACAAGCTGAATCCCTTCGCCGGGGACAAGACTCCCCAGGAGAAAAAGAGCACCTGGAGCCTGTGGGCCAAGGTCGTTGTGTCCATCATCCCCTCCGGCGTAGTGGGTGTGCTGTTTGACGACTGGATGGACGACCATCTGCACACCGCCCCCGTGGTGGCGGCCATGCTGATCGTCTACGGCATTGCCTTCATTCTGGTGGAGCGGCAGTACCAGGGCCGCCATCTGGCCGTGGACAATGTGGACCGCATGGACTGGAAAACCGCCATCGGCATTGGCCTTTTCCAGTGCCTGAGCCTGATTCCCGGCACCTCCCGGTCCGGCTCCACCATCCTGGGCGGCATCCTGCTGGGGGCTTCCCGGTCCGCCGCTGCGGAGTTCAGCTTCTTCATGGCCATTCCCACCATGCTGGGAGCCAGCGGCATTAAGCTGCTGAAATTCTTCCTCACAGGCGTTGGCTTTGCAGGCAGTGAGCTGGCTGTGCTGCTGGTGGGCTGCCTGGTGTCTTTCCTGGTAAGCCTTTTGGTCATCCGGGGCCTCATGAACTATGTCCGCAACCACTCTTTCTCCGCCTTCGGCGTGTACCGCATCATTCTCGGGGCGGCGGTGCTGCTGTATTTCGCATTTGTAAAGTAAGTTCTCTACTACAATAGGAGGAAAAACCATGGAATATACCCTTGAAAACGAATATCTCAAGCTGACGGTTGCCAGCCTTGGCGCAGAGGTTGTGAGCCTGGTGCGCAAAAGCGACGGTGTGGAGCACATCTGGCAGGCGGACCCTGCCGTCTGGCGCTGCCACGCGCCGGTGCTGTTCCCCCACTGCGGCAAGGTGGTGGACGGCACGATCCATGCCAAAGGCCGGGATTTTCCGGCAAAGCAGCACGGCTTCGCCCGGGAGATGGAGACCGTTCTGGTGAGCCAGACTCCCGAGAAGCTGGTCCTGGCCCTGGAGAGCAACCCCGAGACCCAGGAGCGGTTTCCCTATGCCTTCCGGCTGGTATCCACCTTCACCCTGGAGGGAGACACCCTGTGCCACACCCTGACGGTGGAGAACAACGACCTGGAGGAGATGCCCTTCGGCATTGGCTTCCACCCCGGCTTCACCGTACCCTTTGATGACAGGCACACCCTGGACGACTACGAGCTGCGCTTCGAAAAAATGGAGTCCCCCCTGTGCATCAACAATCTGCCCCACGGCCTGATGCACGGCAACTTCTATTATCTGGGCTCCAACATCATCGCCCTGCCCATCAACGAGGCCCTGTTTGCCAACGACAGCCACTGCATGACCAACCTGACCTCCAAGACCCTGGGCATCTATGAGAAGGACACCGGCCGGGCCGTGGTCTGCGACATCGGCGACTTCCCCTACACCCTGATCTGGAGTATGCCCGGCGGGGATCCTAAGTTCGTCTGCATCGAGCCCTGGCACAGCCTGCCCAGCCCCGAGCGCAGCTCTACCGATTGGCTGCAAAAGCCCGCCGCCGCCATCCTGGCCCCCGGCGAGAGCTGGTCCACCACCCTGCGCACCCGATTCCAGCGGTAAGTCCTTTACGAAAAGTTCATAATACAGCGTCCCAAGCTTTCAGCGTACTTTCAGCTTGGGGCGCTGTTATTGTTCCCAAATCATGGGCGAAGAGCCCTGGCGAGGAGGAACCATATGATTCAAGTGGAACACCTGACCAAATGGTATGGCCAAACCCACATGGAAGCCCTGAACGCGATCCTGCTGGGATAAAACATAGCAATGGAGCCATTCCGCGTTTGGAATGGCTCCTGCTTTATGCGCTTTTCATGGGTCCCAGCCGGATGACGGCCAGGGTGGCGTCGTCCTCGCCCGTGCTGCCGTATTGGCGCAGCAGGCGGTCAGCCAGGGGGCCGGTGGGCTCGATGGTATCCGGCAGGGAAAGGGATTCGTCAAAGGTCACGCCGTCACTGGCAAGCACCAGCGTCTGTCCCTTTTGGAGGGAAAGCCTTGCGATCCGTTCCCCAGAGGACCCCAGCTCCATTCCCGGCGGCAGGCCGGGAGCGCCGATGCGCCGGAGGGTTTTCCGGCTGAGCAGATAGCTGGGGGCCGCCCCCCACTTGTAGAGGCTGGCATAGCCCGTGTCCAGCCGCAGCTCGCACAGGTCCGCGGTGACGGCCCCGGTGTCCCCGGTGAGCAGCAGCTGGGCGTTGAGGCTTTTCAGGGCCGCCCCCGGGGGCAGCCCCGCCGTGAGCATCCCTTTCAGAAGATGGACTGCCTGGCAGGCCTGGGCTGCTGCCGGGGCTCCGGTGCCCATGCCGTCGCACAGGAGAATGTAGAACCGGGGCCCCGTTCCGGGGAAGGCGGCACAGCGGTCCCCGTCTGAGCGGTCCTTTTCCCGGGAGCGGACGGAGACGGTCACCCGATAGCGGATCTGGCCCGGAGAGAGCTGCAGGGGCAGCCCATCGGCCACCCGCTGCAAATAGCGAGAAAGCATCCCGTATTGCTGGGCCACCGCCATGCGGTATTCCTCCCGACGCTTGTGCTGGGCCTCCAGCAGCCGCTGCTGCTCCCGTACCCGGGCAGCCTCCCGCAGGACCCTCCCGGTGTGGGGGCAGGAGAAGGAGAGCGGGTCTAAAAAGATGCTGTCATCCATGGCCTGCTTCCGGGGGCAGGTGTCAGCCCTGGGACAGTCGGTGCAGGCGGCGGCCTTCAGCCGTTCCACCCGGTCCGGCATGGAGACGGAAGATCCGGGAATCTCCAACAGGAGCCGCTGCATCTTCGCCAGCACCCGGGCTTCCTGCTCCAGCTTTACCTGAGCGCCGGAGGTCCCCCGAGTCCCCGGGGGCAGCAGCAGATCCCAAGGAAGTGCTGCCCCCAGCAGCCCGCCGGTGCTCACCCCCAGCCAGGCTCCGATGTTCCAACTTTTGCCCAGGGCCATGCCCAGAATGCACCCGGCGCTGCCCGCTGCTGCCCGCCGCCAGGGCTCCTTCATAGGCAGGGCCCGGAGCATCCAGGCCCCGCACATTCCGGCGGTAAACCCCGGAAGCCCGGACCACTCCAGAGCGGCCCCAACCAGAGCGGCGGTGGGGAGGGGCCCTGCCGCCGCGGCGATGCCTGCTGCGGCACA
>ERZ773116.3808-NODE-3808-length-10599-cov-3.859541_pt1 | contig 10599 bp, 10 predicted proteins | sample MGYA00580563_ERZ773116 | MGnify/ENA primary metagenome ERZ773116 (study PRJEB29015, sample SAMEA2737864) | human gut metagenome | biome: human gut; feature: human-associated habitat; material: faeces | place: China | collected 2012 ... | reverse complement strand
GCGGCTCAACGCCATCGGCGCGGAGCTGGCGCAGCAATACGGCGTGCGCTGGCTGCCGTCGGACTTCAAAAAGCGCGAGGGCTATAAGCGCAGCATCGAGCTGTCCAAACAGTACGGCCTCTACCGGCAGGAATACTGCGGCTGTCTGTACAGCAAACCGGTTGACAACGCGGCGGCGGGGGAGTAGAATAACCGCCGTCACAATTCATCATGCGCAGGTGCCATACCCCTGCGCGCACAACGTGTGCAATGAAAAAAATGGGAGGAATTGAATTATGCACATCACCACGAGAAAGCTGACCGCCGCGGCGGTCACGGGCGCGGCCTATGCCGCATTGACGATGCTTCTGGCGCCGATCAGTTACGGAGCGATCCAGTGCCGGGTCTCGGAGGTGCTGTGCATTTTGCCGTTTTTCATCCCCTGCACGGCGTGGGGGCTGTTCGTCGGCTGCGCGATCGCCAATCTGCTGAGCGCGGCGGGCATTTTTGACGTGGTTTTCGGCTCGCTCGCAACGCTGGCCGCCGCGCTGATAACCGCCGAGATAGGCCGCCGCGGTCATGATCTGGGCAGGAAAATTCTGGCCTGCCTGATGCCGGTGCTGTTCAACGCCGTCGTCGTCGGCGCGGTGATAACGAGCGCTTATAACGGCCTCAACATATTCTCCCACCCCGCCGCCTTCGGACTCAATGCCGCGCAGGTCGGGCTCGGCGAGGCCGCGGTGCTGTTCGTCATCGGCCTGCCGATGATGTACTACCTCCCCGGGCTGAAATTCTTCAGGGAATTTACAATAAAACTAAATGACTAAACCATAGGCAAGAAACGAAAGGAGACGTATATGAAGGTCAGAAAAGCGATAATCCCCGCCGCCGGTCTTGGTACGCGCCTGCTCCCGAACACCAAGAGTATCCCGAAGGAAATGCTTCCGCTGGTTGATAAGCCGGTCATTCAGTACATCGTCGAGGAGGCGGTGGCCGCGGGCGTTGAGGAGATACTCATAATCACCAACCGCGGCAAGAACCCCATCGAGGACTATTTCGACTACGCGCCCGACCTTGAGGAGCGCCTGATCCATGACGGCAAGAGCGACGAGGCCGCGACCGTCCGCGCAGTCGCGGACATGGCGGACGTGTTCTTCCTGCGCCAGAAGGAGACGAAGGGTCTCGGCCACGCCGTATGGCGCGCGAAGAGCTTCGTCGGCAACGAGCCGTTCGCGGTGCTCCTCGGCGACGATATCATGCTCAGCGAGAAGCCCGTTCTCAAGCAGCTTGTCGAGGCCGCCGAGGCCAACGACTGCAGCGCCGTCGCGGTGCGCGAGGTGCCGGACGAGCTTATCACGAAGTATTCCTCCGTCAAGCTCATCGAGCAGCTCTCCGAGCGCGTGTACAAGATCGGCGACATGAACGAGAAGCCGACGCTTGAGGAGAAGTTCTCGAACTTCTCCATCCTCGGCCGCTACGTGCTTACCCCCGCGATATTCGACATTCTGGAGCACACCGCTCCCGGCCGCAACAACGAGATACAGCTCACCGACGGCATGAAGGAGCTGTGCTTCCACGAGCCGATGTGCGCCGTCGATTTTGAGGGCAGACGCTACGACACCGGCAACCTCAAGGGCTACCTCGAAGCGATAATCGACTTCGCGCTGAAAAACGACGAGGCCGGAGAATGGCTGCGTCAGTTCATCATCGACAAGGCCGAGCTGCTGAAGTAAACTTTTTTCTTGACAAATTTCGGCGGCAGCTATATACTCGTATTGTAATTTAACATGGGGGGCTGGATATTTCCGGCTGAGATGGAGCCAATGGAGGCTCCGGACCCTAGAACCTGATCCGGATAATGCCGGCGTAGGAAACAGAGTATTGCAATTTTCCGCAGGTTTTTATTTTAAGGACCTGCGGTTTTTCATATTCTGCTTCCCCAAATTACAAAATCGCAATTTAGGAGGAAAGAAACATGAAAACCAAATCTCATCTCAAGCTCCGCGCGCTCTGCGAGGGCGCCATCATGGTCGCTCTGGCGTATGTGCTGAGCTTCATCAAGCTCTTTGAGCTGCCGCAGGGCGGTTCCATTGACATCGGCATGCTGCCGATATTCCTGTACTGCGCCCGCTGGGGCTTCGGTCCCGCTATGCTGGCCAGCTTCGTATACAGCTTCCTGCAGCTTCTGCAGGGCGGCGGCTTCGTTATCGGCTGGCAGTCCATCCTCGGCGACTACATCGTGGCCTACACGCTGCTCGGTCTGGCCGGTCTCTTCCACAAGAACCCCTACGGCTACTTCTACGGCGTTCTTGTCGGCGGTCTTGCCCGTTTCCTGAGCCACTACATCACCGGCGCAACCCTTTGGGCAGAGTACATGCCTGACACCTTCTTCGGCATGACCATGACCTCTCCGTGGTTCTACTCCGCGCTCTACAACGGCAGCTACATGCTCGTCGACATGATCGTGTGCGTAGTCGTCGGCTGGGCGCTGTGGAAGCCCCTCGGCAAGTACATCCGCGGCGAAGATCTGCAGAAATAAGCCCCCTGTCTGTGAGTTTAATGTGAGGAAAAATCCGGCGGTTCCGCACCGCCGGATTTTTTTATTTGCCCGTTTCCAGCGTTGGTAATAATGACGATAAAAACGGTCAATAATTCTGATATATTGCTCGAAATTTGTGTAGTTTTAAGGCAGTTAGATATTGTTAATCTGTTGACATTTTGGCCTTATCCTGTTAAAATGTTGAATTGCACGGAGGGAAAACGCCCTTCGGAAACACAAAATGCCCGCTCAAGTACAGCGGGAAAATTGAGGAGAACAATATGAAAAAATTTGTTACTGCAATCATCCTTGTATGCATGATGCTCAGCATGGCCGCCTGCGGCGGCTCCTCCGAGGCTGAATACAAGCTCGGCATGGGCGTCGTTGTCAGCACTGATTCCTCTTCCGATAACAACGCGCAGGTCGACGCGACCGTCGCCACAGTTGTTACCGACGCAAACGGCAAGATAGTTCTCTGCCGCCTCGACTGCGCGCAGAACAAGATGGACGTCACCGGCGGTGCCGTTGACACCGCGAAGACCTTCCTCACCAAGCGTGAGCTGGGCGACGACTACAACATGGTCAAGTACTCCGACGCCACTCTTGAGTGGTACCAGCAGGCCGAGAACTTCGAAGCCTACTGCGTCGGCAAGACCGCCGATGAGATAGCCGGCATCGAGACCAAAGTCAACGAGGAAGGCTACAACGTCGCAGTTGACGAGACTCTGTATGCGAGCTGCTCCATCAGCATCGAAGACTTCATCGGCGCTGTCGTAAAGGCCTGCAGCGACGAGAAGGGTCAGACCTTCAAGGCTTCCGGTGAGCTGAAGCTCGGCCTTGCCGCCATCACCACCGCCGCTGAGTCCACCCCCGCGACCGACACCGATCCCGCAGCCGTCAAGATGTACACCGATTTCGGCGCCACCGTCGTCGGCGCGGACGGCAAGATCCTCGCCGCCATCACCGATTCCATCCAGCCCGTCGTCAATGCCGACAAGGAAGGCAAGATCGTTGACAGCACCTTCAAGGGTACCAAGCGCGAGCTCGGCTCCGACTACGGCATGGTCGCCTACGGCAATGCTATCGCCGAGTGGGATGCTCAGGCTCAGGCATTCGCAAACTACACCGTCGGCAAGACCGCCGATGAGGTCAGAGCAATAGAGACCACTCAGAACGACGACGGCTATTCCGTCACCGCAGACGAGACTCTGTACGCTTCCTGCACCATGCAGATCACCGGCATGATGGCAGTTCTGGCTCAGGCAGCCGATTACGCGCGCTGACAAAATCAACACCCCTAGGAGATGAAGGTATTGAAATCAATAAAGCGAGGCTTCGCGCTTATCTGCGTAATGGCGCTTGCGCTTAGCCTGTGCGCCTGCTCCGGCAAGGCCGCGAAGGTCGAGCCGCAGGGCAAGAGCTACTTCAGCTATTTTGATACCGTCTCCTTCGTATATAGCTATGCAGGAGATTCGGCAGAACAGTTTAACGACCGTTCTGCCGAAGTTTCTGGTATTTTAGGCGAATATCACCGGCTTTTCGACATATACCATGAGTATTCCGGCGTCAATAATCTCTGCACCGTCAATCGTCTCGCGGGCGGCGAAGCGGTCAAGGTAGACAAGAAGCTCATCGACTTCATGCTCTACGCCAAGGAGCTGTGCGAGGCGACAAACGGCGAGATGGACGTGACCATGGGCGCCGTGCTGTCTCTTTGGCACGACTGCCGCGAGGCGGCGAGCAATGACCCCGCGTCCGCCAAGGTTCCGACATTGGAGGAGCTTGAGGCCGCCGCGGAGCACACCGGCTTCGGTCTGCTTGAGATCGACGCGGAAAACTGCACTCTCCGGCTCACAGACCCCGAAGCTTCGCTCGACGTCGGCGCACTTGGCAAGGGCTACGCGACGGAGCGCGCGGCGGAATATCTCGAATCCGTCGGCGCGGAGAGCTACGTGCTCAACATCGGCGGAAACATCCGCATCATCGGCACAAAGCCCGACGGCAGCGGCTGGAACACCGGCATACGCGATCCGCAGTATCCCGACGGCAGCTTCGCCGTCAGCCTCGATCTTTCGGACACGGCCTGCGTCACCTCCGGCACCTATGAGCGCTACTACATGGTGGACGGAGAGAAGTACCACCACATAATAGATAAGGACACTTTGTACCCTGCAGATTACTTCGAGTCCCTGACCGTCGTCACGAAGGACAGCGGCCTTGCCGACGCGCTGAGCACGGCGCTGTTCTGCATGAGCTATGAGGACGGCCTCGCCCTCGCCGAAAAGCTCGGCGTGGACGTGCTGTGGATATTCCCCGACGGGGGCATCCGGTACACATCGGGGCTTGAAGCCCGTATTGTCAAATAAAAGGAGGTAGGTGTCAAATGAACCTCAAAAAGAACATTTCATCCCTGAAGCTGCCCCATTATAAGGCGACCGCCGGCATGGAATCCGTCCGCGTCGCGCCGCCGAAAGAGGTACTGCTGCCGATGAACATGCATTCCGGTCAGGCGGCGGAGCCTGTCGTCGCAGCCGGTGAGCATGTATATCTCGGCCAGCTGATCGCGCGCGAGGAGGGGCGGAACTCCGTTCCCGTGCACGCTACAGTTTCCGGCACCGTCAAGGCAATCGAGCAGTATGAGTGCGAGCCGGGGCGCAGCGTCGCCGCGATTCGCATAGAAAGCGACGGCAAGATGGAGAAGGATCCCGCCATGGCTCCGCCCAAGGCCGAGAATCTGGACGAATTTCTCACCGCCCTGCGCGGCAGCGGCATCGTCGGTCTCGGCGGCGCGGCCTTCCCGCTGTGGGCGAAGCTGGACGCTGCCCGCCGCGGCCACATCAAGACCGTGCTTGTAAACGGCGCGGAGTGCGAGCCGTTCATCACCAGCGACCACCGCACCATGCTTGAGCATACAGACCTTATAGTCAAAGGCGTCGCGCTGCTCAAGCGCTATCTTGAGTCTGAGGAATTCATCATCGGCATAGAGAAGAACAAGCCCGACGCTATCGAGAAGCTGACCAAGGCGTTTGCCGACGACCCGGCAGTCACGGTCAAGCCCCTCAAGAGCGTGTACCCACAGGGCGCAAAGCAGGTGCTGCTGTATAACGCCGCCGGTCTCGTCGTCGGCGAGGGGCAGCGTCTCGCGTCGCTGGGCTACATTATTATAAATGTCACCACGCTTGCGAAGATGGCGTATTACATGGAGACCGGCATGCCGCTGGTCGACCGCTGCGTGACCGTTGACGGCTCCGCCGTCAAGGAGCCGAAGAACCTCGTCGTCCCCGTAGGTACTCCGATAAGCTATCTTATCGAGAACTGCGGCGGCCTCAAAGAGGAGCCGGGCAAGGTCCTGTACGGCGGCCCGATGATGGGCAAGCCCGCGTACTCGCTGGAGCAGCCCGTCCTCAAGGCCACGAACGCTATCATCATCCTGAACCGCAAGGACTCCCGTAGCCTTGAGCCGACGCCTTGCATCCACTGCGGCCGCTGCGTCGAGAACTGCCCGCTCGGCCTGAACCCGACCGCCTATGCCGCCGCGCTTGAGGTCGAGGACGAAAACGAGCGCTTTGAACTGCTCGACAAGGGCAAGGTTCAGATGTGCATGGAGTGCGGCTGCTGCTCCTACGTGTGTCCCGCGCATCGCCCTCTCGTGCAGAATAACCGCGACGCGAAGCGCTTTGTCCGCAAGGTCAAGGCCGACCGCGCCGAGAAGAAGTAAGGGGGAAGCACAATGGAAAATCTGATCCTCTCACCCGCACCCCATATCCATACCAAGGACTCCAGCCGCCGCATCATGCTCGACGTGATAATCGCGCTGCTGCCCGCAGCTGTCGCCTCCGTCGTCATCTTCGGCATGAAGGCGCTGCCGGTGCTGGCCGCCTGCGTTATCGGCGCGGTCGTCTCCGAGTTTCTGTTCAACCTCGTCACCGGCCGCAAGCAGACCGTCGGCGACCTGAGCGCGGTAGTCACCGGCCTCCTGCTGGCGCTGAATCTCAGCATCAACGTTCCCGTGTGGCAGTGCGTCATCGGCGCGGCGTTCGCGGTCGTGATAGTCAAGTGCCTGTTCGGCGGACTGGGTCACAACTTTGCAAACCCCGCCATCACGGCGCGTGTATTCATGCTCATCGCGTTCTCCGCCGTCGCTGGCGGCGCACAGCCCGCGGGCGTGGAGCTTGTCTCCTCCGCGACTCCGCTTGAAGTCCTCGGAAACGGCGGCTCCGACCTGCCGACTCTCTGGGAGATGTTCATCGGCCTGCGCGGCGGCGCTATCGGCGAGACCTGCGTTGCGGCTCTGCTGCTCGGCTATGTCTACCTCGTGTGCCGCAGGGTCATCAAGTGGTACGTTCCGGCGGCCTTCGTCGGCAGCGTGTTCGTGCTGTACCTGATATTCACCGGCGATATCACGATGGCAGCGTATGAGATGATGGCCGGCGGCCTCTTCATCGGCGCAATATTCATGGCAACCGACTACGTCACCACGCCCATCACCTCCAAGGGTAAGGTCGTGTTCGCGCTCGGCTGCGGCGTCATCACCTTTATCATCCGCTACTTCTGCTCCTATCCTGAGGGCGTGTCCTTCTCGATACTCATTATGAACATACTCACTCCGTTCATTGAAAAACTGACCGCGAATAAACCGCTGGGAGGTTCTAAAAATGGAAAATAAAAAAGAATTCTCCAAATCGGTGCTGGCGCTTGTCGCCATAGTCCTCGTCGCAGTCCTGCTGCTGACCGGGCTGAATTTCATCACCGCTCCGCTCATCGCCGAAAACGGCAGCGCGGCGGCCTTTGCCCCGCTCTACGCCGTCATGCCCGACGCCGCAGGCTTTGACCAGCTCTACGACGCGGCCGATCCCGGCAGCTCCTCGCTGGCAAACATCCCCGCGAGCGTGCAGAGCATCTACGGCGAGACCGGCGGCATGGGCTACGTCCTGCGCCTGTCCACCTCCGAAGGCTACACCAAGCAGCCCATTGAATTCACCCTTGCGATAGACGCCGAGGGCAAGATCTCCGGCGTTGAGCTGACCGCCTACCCCGAAACCAAAGACATGGGCAAGGAGACCTATCCCCAAACCTACCTTGGTCAGGACTCCACGCTGGCAAACGTGTCTCTCGTTGCGGGCGTGACCTACTCCTCCACTGCGTTTAAGAACGCTGTCGCGGACGGCTTCGCCGCGCTCATCGACAACGGACTTATCGGCGCGGGCGTCAAGGGCGACGAGCAGATCCTTGTCGAAATGCTCGCCGAGGTGTACCCCGGCATCGTCAGCCCGACCGGCACTCCGCAGTATGAGGAGCAGGAGATAGTCTGCAGCTATATCACCAAGAGCCTCAAGGCACTCAACGACTCCGGCTTCGCCCTCATCATGAAAAACGGCGACGCCACCTATATGGCAGTCTGCAACGCCTTTGGCAGCGTGAAGATAGTGGACGTCGACGGCAATGAAGTCAGTGACGACGCGATGGCCGCCGAGGCCAAGGCCTACGCCGAGGCGAACATCGTCTCCCACTCCGACGGCGATCTGAACAAGGTCAAGCTCCTTGTGCCCGACGCTTCTGACGTCACGGCGATAAGCCTTGATGGCGTGTACAATTCCGTCACCTGCGCCTATAAGGCCGAGGGCGTGGGCTATGTGTTCGTCTCCAGAAGCTACGGCTACTCCAACGAGCCCATGGTCATCTACTACGTCATCGACGATAACGGCGCGATAGTCACCATGACCGCCGACGAGCTGATACTTTTCAAAGAGTACTTCACCAGCTACCAGCTCGATGAGAGCAGCTACAAGGCGGGCTTCACCGGTCTGACCGGCGACAGCTTCACCGGCGACGAAGCACTCATCTCCGGCGCGACCGTCAGCTCCGACGCGATACGCGTCGCGACTGAGGACGCCTTCGCGGCCTTCGCCGCAGTCAATGAGAATGGAGGGGAGATAGGATGAAAAACGATGTCCGTGCGGCAATAGCGGAAAATCCCGTGCTGGTTTTGTTCCTCGGCGCCTGCCCCGCGATGGCTGCGAGCACCAGCGCCATCTCCGCTCTCGGTATGGGCGCGGCGGTGCTGGTAGTGATGCTGCTGTCGAATATGCTCATATATGCCCTGCGCAATGCGATTCCCAAGAGCGCCCGCCTGAGCGCAAATATCCTCATCATAACCGCAGTTGTTTCCGCAGTTCAGATGCTTATAAATGCGCTGCTGCCGAACGTTTATCAGATGCTCGGCGTGTACCTCGCGGTCGTGGCCGTCGACCTCATGGTCTACGGCAGCGCGGAGGATGCCGTGGAGCGCAGCTTCGGCAAGAGCATCGTCAACAGTCTGCTGACCGGCCTCGGCTTCGCAGCGGCGATGTTCGTGATGGCAGCGGTCAGAGAAATTCTCGGCAGTGGCAGCTTCGCGGGTCACGGGATAGCGTTCTTCAAGACCTATAACATCCCCGCGCTGCTCCAGCCCCACGGCGGCTTCGTCGTGTTCGCCATCCTGCTCGCCGCGATTCAGGCTTTAGGCGGCGGGAAAACTTCCGGCAAGGGCACTGCCTGCGCCGCGGCCGGTCTCTCCGGCGATACCGTGAAGGAGGGGGAATGAGCCATGAAAGCTCTGCTTCTGATAATGCTTGGCGGCGTTCTCGTCAACAACTACGCGCTTGAGAAGTTCCTCGGCGTCGGCCCCGTGCTCGGCGGCAGGAAATACGGCTCCGCCGCGATGGGCTTTTCCGTTGCCGCGGTCATGCTGCTCGCCGCCGCTGTCACTTGGCCGCTCTACCGGCTGCTTGTGCTGCTCGGCGCGGAATATCTTGAGACGCTGATATTCGTGCTGGTCGTGCTGCTGGTCGTATACGTTCTCGGCGCGATGTTTGCCAAGTCCTGCAAGCCCGTCGGCGCGTACTTCCCGCTCGTCGCGCTCAACAGCGCGGTGCTCGGGCTCGCGGTGAACAACATCACCGAGGGCTACACCTATGTCGAAGCGCTGTTCGCCGCGCTCGGCGCGGGTCTCGGCTTCGTGCTGGCGATGGTGCTGTTTGCCGGCGTGAAGTCAAAGATAAACGAGCGTTACGTGCCGAAAGCATTCCGCGGCCTGCCCGTGATGCTCCTTGCGGCCTCGATAATCTCCCTCGCGTTCTACGCGTTCAAGTAAGTGCATATTGCTGCAGCCCCGATGCTATCATCGGGGCTGTTTTCTTTGCAATGCCGCAGAGCCTGTGGTATAATATCCTGACTAACGCAAAGGAGACTTCCATGGAAACGATAAATCAGATACTCGCCCGCGAGCTTGGCCGCGAGCAAAGTCATATAGATAACGTCATAAAGCTGCTCGACGAGGGCAACACCATCCCCTTCATCGCGCGCTACCGCAAGGAGCTGCACGGCGCGATGGACGACACGACCCTCCGAAAACTCGAGGATCGCCTGACGTATCTGCGCAATCTCGACCAGCGCCGTCAGGAGGTCAAAAAGGCTGTCGACGGACAGGGTAAGCTCACGCCGGAGCTCTCCGCTGCCATCGACGCGGCCGCGACGCTCGCGGAGGTGGAGGATCTTTACCGCCCCTATAAGCAGAAGCGCCGCACCCGCGCGACCGTCGCCCGCGAGAAGGGACTCGAGCCGCTGGCGCAGCTGCTCTATGCGCAAGAGCGCAGCTGCCCGCGTCCGGAGGACGCCGCGGCAGACTTCGTCGACCCCGAAAAGGGCGTAGGGACAGTTGCCGACGCCCTGCAGGGCGCAAATGACATCGTCGCCGAGCTCCTCTCGGACGACGCGGCCATCCGCAAGACGCTGCGCACTCTGCTCATGCGGCAGGGGCACCTGCGCAGTCTCGCGGTGAAGGAAGAGGACTCCGTCTACCGCCTGTACTACGACTTCGACCAGCCCGTCGCAAAGCTCGCCGACCACCAGATCCTCGCCATCAACCGCGGCGAAAAGGAGGGCTTCCTCTCCGTCACGGTACTGCTCGACCGCGACACGGCGCTTCCGGTGCTGCGCCGCGCCGCCGTGAAGCCCGGCTCCGCCGCGATGGAATTTATGAAGAGCACCTGCGAGGACGCCTACGACCGGCTGATCTACCCCTCGCTGGAGCGGGAGGCCCG
>ERZ773116.3800-NODE-3800-length-10620-cov-7.093043_pt1 | contig 10620 bp, 8 predicted proteins | sample MGYA00580563_ERZ773116 | MGnify/ENA primary metagenome ERZ773116 (study PRJEB29015, sample SAMEA2737864) | human gut metagenome | biome: human gut; feature: human-associated habitat; material: faeces | place: China | collected 2012 ... | reverse complement strand
TGGACGAGAACTGGGACTTCTACCAGCGGGTGAACAAGGAGACCGTCAGCCTGGAGCCTGTGGAGCACAAGTACGATGTTGCCACCCTGAAAGAGCTGATCCGCGAACATGTGGAGGCCACCGGCTCTCCCCGCGGCAAAGAGATCCTTGACAACTTCAGCGAATTCCTGCCCAAGTTCAAGAAAGTTCTGCCCTACGATTATGACCGTATGCTGCGTGTGATCGCATCCGTTGAGGAGCGCGGTCTGGACGGCGAGCAGGCACAGATCGAAGCATTCTACACGGTGCAGAAGAAGAAGTAAGGAGGGCAGCGTTATGGGTAAGACAACTGGATTTATCGACTATACGCGCAAAACCAGCACGGATGTTCCGCCGCTGGAACGCATTGAAAACTTTAACGAATTTCATGTCTGGCTCTCCCGCGAGGAGCAGCAGACGCAGGCAGCACGCTGCATGGACTGCGGTGTTCCCTTCTGTCAGGCCGGCATGATGATCGGCGGCATGGCCTCCGGCTGCCCGCTGAACAACCTCATCCCGGAGTGGAACGACCTTGTTTATCATGGCAAGTGGGAGCTGGCCATGCATCGGCTGATGGCCACCAACCGTTTTCCGGAGTTCACCAGCCGGGTGTGCCCTGCCCTGTGTGAAGCGGCCTGCACCTGCGGCGATGTGACCGGCAGCAGCGTGACCGTGCGCGAGAACGAGCACGCCATTATCGAAACGGCTTACGCCAAGGGCTGGCTGCACGCCGCACCGCCGCCCTCCCGCACCGGCAAGAGCGTAGCCGTGGTGGGCAGCGGCCCCTCCGGCCTTTCGGTGGCCGAATACCTGAACAAGCGCGGCCACGCCGTGACTGTGTTCGAGCGTGCAGACCGCGTGGGCGGCCTGCTGATGTACGGCATCCCCAACATGAAGCTGGACAAATCCGTCATCGAGCGCCGCATCAAGATCATGCAGGCTGAGGGCGTTGAGTTCCGCACCAACATGGATGTGGGCGGGGCTGTGGATGCCGCTGAGATTTTGAACAGCTATGACGCCATCGTGCTCTGCTGCGGTGCCAAGAAAGCCCGCGATTTGAACGTCCCCGGCCGCGACGCGAAGGGCGTGTACCTCGCAGTGGACTACCTCACCAGCGTGACCAGGAGTCTGCTGGACAGCAAGTTTGCCGACGGCAGGGCCATCAACGCGGCAGGCAGGAATGTCCTCGTCATCGGCGGCGGCGACACCGGCAACGACTGTCAGGGTACCGCCCTGCGGCAGGGCTGCACCGACCTCGTGGCACTGGAAATGATGCCCCAGCCCCCGAAAGAACGGGCCGCGAATAATCCCTGGCCCGAGTGGCCCAAGGTGCTGAAGGTGGACTACGGCCAGACTGAGTGTCTTGCCAAGTTCGGCAAAGACCCCCGCGTCTACCAGACCACCGTCAAAGAGTTTCTGAAGGACGACGCCGGCAACCTGACCGGCGCGGTCATCTCCTATCTCAAGCCCCAGCGTGACCCCGACACCGGCCGTACCAGCATGGTACCCACCGGCGAAGAGTTCACCTACGACTGCCAGCTGGCCTTTATCGCCGCCGGTTTCGTGGGCTGCGAGGACTATGTGGCCGAGGCGTTCGGCGTGGAGCGGAACGCCCGGGGCAATGTGGCCGACCATGGCTTCCGCACCAATGTAGACAAGGTCTTTGTTTGCGGCGATATGCGCCGAGGCCAGAGCCTCGTGGTCTGGGGCCTGCGGGAGGGCCGCGACTGCGCCGCCGAGGTGGACCGCTATCTGATGGGTTACACCAATCTGTGACCCTCTCCCCTATTTATGACATTCTCTTTCCTATCCTAAACAGAAACGGGAGCTTTCCTTCACCGGGAGGCTCCCGTTTCTGCATTTCGGGGCTTTTATTTTCACAAAGTTTTCACAGTTAGCATTTCCTACCCACTTGAAACAGATACCCCCAAGTGGTAAAATCAGAGTGTTGGGAGATTTACCCCCACAGGGTACATTTCCTCTTCACACCGATACACCCGGAAAGGAGTTATCTGCTATGACCGATGCTGAAAAAAAAACCTGCTGCTGCGCCGCTGAGCCTGCCGAAAAGGACACTGCCCCCTCTTGCTGCCGCCACAAGGACCGTACCCCTGAGGAGTACCGCGCCCTTGCCAACCGGCTGAGCCGCATTGAGGGCCAGGTGCGCGGCATCCGCGCGATGCTGGACAAGGACGTCTACTGCGCCGATATTCTGGTGCAGGTGGCTGCGGTGAACGCTGCACTGAACGGCTTTTCCAAAGAGCTGCTGGGCCAGCACATCCGCACCTGCGTGGCCGACGATTTGAAAGCCGGCGAGACGCAGAAGCTGGACGAACTGCTGCAGCTGCTGCCCCGGCTCATGAAATGACCCCGTTCCGGGCATCCTATAAGAGGGAAAGGAATCCGCAATGGAACAATACAATGTCACGGGCATGAGCTGCGCGGCCTGCTCTGCCCGAGTGGAAAAGGCCGTGAAGAAGGTGCCGGGCGTCACGAGCTGCTCGGTGAGCCTTCTGACAAACTCCATGGGCGTGGAAGGCACAGCCTCCCCCGCCGCCATCCTCTCGGCTGTGCAGGAGGCAGGCTACGGCGCAAGCCCGAAGAATGCCTCTTCCAGTAAGGCCGCTGACACCAGCGCCGACCTCGACGCACTGGCCGACCACGAGACACCGAAGCTCAAGCGCCGTCTCATCGCCTCGCTGGGCTTCCTGCTGGTGCTGATGTACTTCTCCATGGGCCACATGATGTGGGGCTGGCCCCTGCCCCACTGGTTCGACGGCAACCACGTCGCTATGGGCCTCGTCCAGCTGCTGCTGGCGGGCATCGTCATGGTCATCAACCAGAAGTTCTTCATCAACGGATTCAAGGGCCTCATCCACGGCGCACCCAACATGGATACGCTGGTGGCCCTCGGCTCCATGGCAAGCTTCGTGTGGAGCACTTACGCCCTCTTCGCCATGACCCGTGCCCAGGTGGATGGCAATGACGAGCTCGTCATGCACTATATGATGGAGTTCTACTTCGAGTCTGCCGCCATGATCCTGACCCTCATCACGGTGGGCAAGATGCTGGAAGCCCGCTCCAAGGGCAAGACCACCGACGCCCTCAAGAGCCTGATGAAGCTGGCCCCCAAGACCGCTACGCTGGTGCGGGACGGCGCGGAAGTGACCGTGGCCATCGCCGACGTGCAGAAGGGTGACGTCTTTGTGGTCCGCCCCGGCGAGAATATCCCGGTGGACGGCGTGGTGCTGGAAGGCACCAGCGCAGTCAACGAGAGCGCTCTGACCGGCGAGAGCATCCCGGTGGACAAGGCCGTCGGCGACAAAGTCAGCGCCGCCACCACCAATCAGTCGGGCTTCCTCCGCTGTGAGGCTACCCGCGTGGGCGAGGATACCACGCTGGCTCAGATCATCAAGATGGTCAGCGATGCCGCCGCCACCAAAGCTCCTATCGCCAAAATCGCTGACACCGTGTCAGGCTTCTTCGTCCCGGCGGTCATCTCCATTGCCGTCGTGACCACCATCGTCTGGCTGCTGCTGGGCCATGAGCTGGGCTATGCGCTGGCCCGCGGCATCTCTGTGCTGGTCATCAGCTGCCCCTGCGCACTGGGCCTGGCAACACCTGTGGCTATTATGGTGGGCAATGGTCTCGGCGCAAAAAACGGCATCCTCTTCAAGACTGCCGCCTCGCTGGAAGCCGCAGGCCGCACCCAGATCGTGGCGCTGGACAAGACCGGCACCATCACCGAGGGCGCACCCCGCGTCACCGACCTGCTGCCCGCTGAGGGTGTCTCCGAGACGGAGCTTCTGACGCTGGCCGCAGCGCTGGAAAGCCGCAGCGAACACCCTCTGGCAAAGGCAGTTCTGGCCGACGCCGAGGCAAAGGCCATCACTCCCCCGGAAGTCACCGACTTCGCGGCCCTGCCGGGCAATGGTCTGACGGCCAAGCTGAACGGCATGGGCATCTATGCCGGCAATGCCGCCTTCATCCAGACCAAGCTCACCCTGCCCGCCGCACTGGCACAGCAGGCTGAAAAGCTGGCCTCTGAGGGCAAGACTCCCCTCTTCTTCGGCGGCGCAGGCCGTCTGCTAGGCGTTATCGCCGTGGCCGACACCATCAAGGAGGACAGCCCCGAAGCCATCCGTCAGCTGCAGAACATGGGCATCCGGGTCGTGATGCTCACCGGCGACAACCAGCGCACCGCCGATGCCATCGGCAGGCAGGCGGGCGTGGACGAGGTCATCGCGGGCGTCCTGCCCGACGGCAAGGAGGCCGTCATCCGCCAGCTGCAGGCCAGCGGCAAGGTGGCCATGGTGGGTGACGGCATCAACGACGCTCCCGCCCTCACCCGTGCCGACACCGGCATTGCCATCGGCGCAGGCACCGACGTGGCCATTGACGCCGCCGACGTCGTGCTGATGAACTCGAAGCTCTCGGACGTGCCTGCGGCCATCCGCCTCAGCCGCGCCACCCTGCGGAACATCCACGAGAACCTGTTCTGGGCGTTCATCTACAATATCATCGGCATCCCGCTGGCGGCTGGTCTGTTCATCCCCTTCGGCCTGACGCTGAATCCCATGTTCGGTGCTGCTGCCATGAGCCTGTCCAGCTTCTGCGTCGTGAGCAACGCCCTGCGGCTGAACCTGTTCGATTTGCACAGCACCAGGCACGACCACAAAACCGCTTCTCCCGCTGCTGCCCCGGTGCAGTCTGCGGCTGAAAATAACAAAAAATCGGACGCCGAAGCGCCCGAAGTCAAAACGGAGGATCATACCATGAAGAAGACCCTGAAAGTGGAAGGCATGATGTGCGGCCACTGCGAAGCCCGCGTGAAGAAGGCTCTGGAAGCCCTGCCCGAGGTGGACGAGGCTGTCGTGAGCCACGAGGCCGGCACCGCCATCGTCACCCTGAACGCCGAGGTCGCCGACGACGTACTCAAGAACGCCGTCGAGGCACAGGACTACAAGGTCACCAGCATCCAGTAAGCTGTAAAATGCAGAAAAGCCAGCGCACGGAATGTGCGCTGGCTTTTGTTATAGGTCATAACCTCTCAGTCTCGCTATCGCTCAACAAGGCCGGGTTGCGGCACCCAGCATCCGCTGCGCATTGCGCGCGTCTTACTGGCCGCTGCCCCAACAACGACTCCCTGTTTCCGCCACTGGCGGCGGTCGTCGTTGTTGCCCCTACCGAGGGGAGCCTCTGGCGAAGAGACAAAGCTTTACGAAATGCCAAGGCCTCTCCTCGATAGGAGAGGTGGCAATGCGAAGCATTGACGGAGAGGTTTCATTCCTTACGGAGTCAGACGGTTGGGGCCGCGGAACAGGAACTCGGCGTCCTTGATGGACTGGCCGCAGAGCAGCATGGTCAGACGGTCGATACCCAGACCGAAGCCGCCGTGCGGGGGGCAGCCGTACTGGAAGAACTCCAGATAGAACTTGACGTCATCGGCCAGGCCCTTTTCCTCTGCCTGCTTCTTCAGCACGTCGTAGCGATGCTCACGCTGTGCGCCGGTGGTGATCTCCACGCCGCGCCAGATGAGGTCGTAGCCCTGCGGCACGCCGTTCTCGTCGCGCATGTGGTAGAAAGCACGCTTCTCGGCGGAGTAGTCGGTGATGAACAGGAACTCGTGGCCGTAGTGCTTCTTGACCCAGTCGTAGCTCAGGCGCTCGGCCTCGGTGGTCAGGTCGCCCTTCTCGCTCTCATCGACAGTGTAACCGAACTCCTCTTCCAGAGCCTTGTACAGGTCGGCCAGCTTGACCACAGGGAACGGCGTGGTGGGGACGACGACTTCCAGACCAAACAGCTCCTTGATCTGCTCACCGTACTGCTCCTTGACGGCCTTCAGGCCGGCAGTCAGAAGCTCTTCCTCCATCTTCATAACGTCCTTGTAAGAGGTGATGTAGCTGAACTCAAGGTCGAAGCCGGAGAACTCGGTGGAGTGCTTGTTGGTGTAGCTCTTCTCTGCGCGGAAGACGGGGCCGGTCTCAAAGATGCGCTCGAAGCCGGCGGCCATGGCCATCTGCTTATAGAACTGAGGGCTCTGAGCCAGATAGGCGTTGCGGTCAAAGTAGTCCACCTTGAACACCTCAGAGCCGCTCTCGCTGGCGGCAGCGATGAGCTTCGGGGTGTGGATCTCGATGAAGCTGCGCTCGAGCAGGAACTGACGCATGGCGTTGACGAAGCAGCTCTGTGCCTTGAACATCAGCTGGTTCTCGTCGGTGCGCAGGTCGATCCAGCGGTAGTCGATGCGCTGGTCGATGCTGGAGCGCTCCACAGCCTTCTTTTTCTTGGTGGCTGCGATCTCCTTGCGGACGATGGGCAGTGCATTGGCGGTGCTCTCCATCTCGATGCTCTCGGGGATCATCTCCACGCCGCCCATCTTGACGTAGTCGTTCTCCATCACCTTGCCGGTGACGGTGATGACAGAGTCCGGGGTCAGCTTGTCGATGATGTCCACCAGCTCAGGGTGGTCCTCCTTCTCGACGGTGATCTGAAGTTTGCCGGTAATATCCTTCAGCACGATGAAGGCCATATATTTGCTGTTTCGCAGGTTCTCGATAAAGCCCTGCACCTTGACCGTGCTGCCAATTTCCTTTTGTACCTCATTGATATAGGTGCGTTCCATGGAAATCCTCCTTCTGTGTCTTGTATACTGTTTTATTATATAACATTTCCGACATAAATCAAGACAAAACCACTTCGTTTCTCAAGATGCTCCGGCTCATCCCTGTTTCAGCTTTTTTCCCAGCCTCCACATCCAGCGTCCCGCCGCCGGGCAGCAGATCAGCATCCAGAGCTTGCTCTTTTCACGCTTCTTGCTGTTCGGGACGCGCAATGCCGCCCGCCAGTGCTCTCGCGCCATCCGCACGATCTTGGCTTGCAGCTCCGGATCGGCATGGTCGCTGCCCGCCATCCGGTAATATACATGGGCGCAGGCCACCACGAACCGCTCTTCCGCTGTACGGCTCATACTGCCCGGCTGTCTTTCCACCAAGGCACAAATTTTTTCCCAAGTAGTTATTTCGCTGTATTGTTTTGGTGAAAAGTCGCTCTGATGAATCGCTGAATCCGGCCGGATGTAATAGGCATAAAGTGCACAGGGCACACAAACGTACCCCTTCGTCCGCAGCAAGGCCTGCACCATAAATAGAGCATCTTCTCCGATAGCAATCTGTTCGTCATATCGAATATCTCGAACCAAATCCGCTCTCATCATTCCTCGAACGCACCGGGTACACACATTTTCATCCCAAAATGTATAATTTTCAATTTTATGTGTTTTCAGCGCAGGCATTTCTGTCGGAAGGTCACAGAATGGATCCGTCTCTTTCTCCTCAAAATCCACCTGTTTGCAAATTGCAAGAGGAAGTCTGCTTTCTTGTATTGCCCGGCAAAGCCATTCCAGATAACACGAAGCCACCACATCGTCCGCATCCACAAAGCACACATATTCGCCTTTTGCCTGTTCCAGCCCCCTGTTGCGTGCTGAGGACACCCCGCCATTTTTCTTATGCAGGGTGCAGATGCGCGGGTCCTTCTCCGCGTATCTCTCCATGATCTCAGGGCTGCCATCCGATGAGCCATCGTTTATCAGGAGCAGCTCAAAATTCGAATGCGTCTGTGTCAGGAGGCTCTCGATGCAGCGGGGAAGTTCTTTTTCTACATTGTAGACCGGTACGATCACGCTGATCTTCACATCTGTTCTGCCCGCCATCTTTTATCCTTTGCCTTTCTGCTCTGTTGATGTGCCGCCCAGCATCTCCGCTGTAACGTGATAATATTCCATCAGGTTCTGAAGTGCTTCATCGTTCCGCATCCTTCCGGCGGTGTTGACCGACATCAGGCACTGGCGCTGGCTGTTCCGGATGGTGAACCACTCCTTCGAGTTGGTGCTCACCTTCACTGCCGGGATTCTTTTCTGCGCTCCCACGATCTTGAGCCACATATCGTCCGCCGTCGGGCACAGCTTCATAATCTTCCCGCTGTCGAACTCGATGCCGCTGAAATAGCCTGCAGGATACAACACCCCTCCAACGCCCACCGGAAAAAGTGTTTTCGAAGGTCCTTTTTTGTCTGGCGACAAGCCGTACCACTCCTGATAAGGCGCCACCCTTCCGCCTTCAAACGTGATCTCATGCGCGCGGTAACAGCACACGCAGCCCGGATACTTTTCGTGGGTATCCCACAGCCCCTCCAGCCAGTTTTCCGGGTAGAGCGCATCATCATCCGCCGTAACGATCACATCATTTTCAAATTCCTGCGCGGTGTAGAACACCTTTTTAAAGGAGCGGATATTGTCGCAGAAGCGGATGTCCAGTCCCTTTTCTTTCAGGCGGAGCAGGTTTGCCGGGAGCTGTGCTTCCTCCGGAAATTCCTCCTTGGACAGCCAGAGCAGGATACGATCCGCCGGACGGCTCTGCCGCAGGATGCTCTGGATCGTCAGATGGACTTTCCCGATTCGGAGCGGGAAGGTGGTCAGAGATACCACCATCCTTTCGCCCTGCGTTGTTCTCTGCTTCGGGAGCGGACTCCATGCACAATATATCGGATAAAGAGCATTCGCCGCCACTCCAAGCATCCGGTTCACGTTGATCTGGCGTTTCGTTGCCTTTGCCCATGGAGTCGCAAAGTGATACAGTTCATTCAGCATGTTAGGTTTCCCTTATTTATGGTCATTTTTCTCTTCTTCGTGCAGCGTCCCGGTGCCGCCCTCCACCACGCCGTCGTGGTCGGCCACAGCCTTGATGGTGCCGAAGAAGCATTTGACATCCAGGCAGAAGCTCATATGCTCCACGTACCAGCCGTCGAGCTTCGCTTTCTCCGTGATCTCCAGCTCGTCGCGGCCATGGATCTGCGCCCAGCCGGTCAGGCCGGGGCGGACGTCGTTTGCGCCGTACTTGTCCCGTTCGGCCAACAGGTCGTACTGGTTCCAGAGGGCCGGGCGCGGACCGATGACTGCCATATCGCCCACAAGGATATTCCACAGCTGGGGCAGCTCGTCCAGGCTGGTCTTGCGCAGGAAACGGCCCACCCGGGTGATATACTGCTCCGGGTCGTGGAGCAGATGGGTGGGCATGTCGTGGGGGGTGTCGATGCGCATGGTACGGAATTTCAGGATGTTGAAATAGCTCTTATGGATGCCCACCCGCTTCTGCTTGAAGAACACCGGCCCCGGCGAGTCCAACTTGATGGCAAGGCAGAGCAAAAGCAGCAGCGGCGACAGCACCAGCAGCCCGCAGGCCGACAGTACCACGGCCAGTAGCCGCTTGATTCCTTTTTGATACATGATGGTTCTCCCTTTTATTCCTAGAATATACTTATTATATACCATTTTCCCCTGCCCAAACAAGCCCCGGGCCGCCTGTTCTGCCGAAAATGCCGGTTTTGTTGTATCGGCTATACCCGCCACGACACCCTCCGCTTCGCCACGGCTGAGCCGAACTATGCGCTCTACCTCATCACAGCCTCTACAGCGGCAGAGGTCGCAAAGGAATTCCGGCAGCTCATCGGCCCCAGCTATATCCCGCCCAAGTGGGCGTTCGGTCTGGCCCAGAGCCGCTTCGGCTACAAGACGGAGGCCGACATCCGGGAGGTGGCACAGCCCGCCGCCAACACCGCCCAGCTGAACGATACGGCCCTCACCTTCTGGCGCTTCGCGCCCGACGGCCTGCCTGCGCCCTACCGAATGTATACCGACGACGGCGTGACCACCGATCACAACAAGCCCGAACACTGGCGTATCGTCGGACAATAACGCAAAAACACCCGGAAGCATCTCCGGGTGTTTTTTGTTATTACAGGTATGCGACCGTCTCGGACAGGGGCTTTCTCGAGCCGTGGTTTGCCAGCGGCCCTGCGCCTTCTGCGGCATAGCCGAGGTCGAGGATCATCAGGACCTCTTCATTTTCCGGCAGGCCCAGCTCCTTGGCCAGCTCATCCGGGTCAAAGAAGTTGAGCCAGCAGCTGTCCACACCTGCGTTGGCGGCGGCCAGCATCAGGTGGGTCGCCACGATGGCGGCATCCTCCACGCCGGAGTCCCGCTTTCCGCCGGGATAAGTAAAGACGCTGTTTTTATCGAAGGCCACGACGAGGCAGGTAGGCGCGCCATAGCGGCAGGGCGTCACCTTGTCGAGCTTTGCCAGGCTTTCTTCCGACTGCAGCACATAGATGCGCTGCTCCTGAAAATTCTTGGCGGTCGGGGCCAGCCGCCCCGCTTCTAGGATCTCCGTCAACTTCTCGGCTTCTACCTTACGTGTGCTGAAATTCTTGCAGGAATAACGCTCTGCAACGACCTTAGTAAATTCCATAACCGTTGTCCTCCTGACTTTGGGTGATAGACTTTTTATGTACAGAAGTCTCAGCATTATTGTAGCACGCTTTTTCTCTGAGAGCCACTGTTATTTTTACTAAAGGATCTGTCGTTTTTTAAGAACCGGCGCGTCCGATTCAGCCGGCCATTCCCCGCAGGCCTCCCGGGTGAAAAGTCCTTGACAAATCCTTCTAAAAGAGTTACACTGTTCTCGTTCTGAAAAACAAATATGGGCCTATAGCTCAGCTGGGAGAGCGTTCGGTTCGCATCCGAGAGGTCAAGGGTTCGAATCC
>ERZ773116.3799-NODE-3799-length-10621-cov-3.334753_pt1 | contig 10621 bp, 7 predicted proteins | sample MGYA00580563_ERZ773116 | MGnify/ENA primary metagenome ERZ773116 (study PRJEB29015, sample SAMEA2737864) | human gut metagenome | biome: human gut; feature: human-associated habitat; material: faeces | place: China | collected 2012 ... | reverse complement strand
CCCAGACGATTCATATCCACCTGCGCCTTCTCCTGCACCTGATCACCGAAGGACTTACGATCGTTACACAACTCCTTCAGACTGATCGTACCGATAATCTCACGCATATTACCCTGCAGAGAATCCACCAGTGCTTCCATAATCTGCGGTTCCTTCATATTCAGGAAATTCTTCATGGCAAGTTGCATACCTTCTTCATCCGTACGGATCTTAACTTTCGCAACTGCATCAATGTTAACACCGATGAAATCCAGTGTCGGAACATAATCGTCCGTCTTGATATCGATACTGATCTGCTTGATCAACAGTTCATCCTTCCGCTCGAAGAACGGAAGCTTCAAGCCTGCTTTACCAATCAGAATCTTCGGTGTCTTTCTTAAACCGGAAATGATATACGCCTTATCCGGTGGTGATTTGACATAACTGGTAAATAAAATGACCAGCAATGCCACGATAATGATAATAATAGCAATTGTTGAACCTGACATACAAAAACCCTCCCTAACAACAAGTTAATTGATTGCTATGCGACTCAGATCGCATATTTTCTTTGGTGCAAAATTCACATTCCTGCATCTATTCAATATTGTACCATGTATGTGTGAAAATCACTATTACATTTTTCTGCATTTTTCGTACATTTTCTGTACAATAATGCATTTTTCATTAAGGAATCGATTAATTATCTATGTACTTATAGTTTAAAGTTTTACAAAACTTCTTCTATTACACACAGATTCTGTTTATTTGTCACGCTTCTTGAATATCCTGTTATAAATCTCAATTCCCTTGTCAGGATTCTGGTTCATCCAGAATACGAGATAGCCGCCTATCAGGAACAAAGCCCCTCCTATTATAACAAGATAGACAGACATTGTCGGGATTTTCCTTCCATCCGTTATTTTGGTTGGTTTCTCCGGATCATAATATACCGTTACCTTCTGCCCTATCTGCATATCATGTCCATCACCCACATATATCTCATTATATGTTTTTCCATCTACTTCATAATCCACAAAGATGGTGCAAGTTGCATGATTTCTATGCATACGTTTTTCTGTTACAATACCTGGTACGGTCTCTGCTTTTCTTAAAAACAGATCATTATGTACATATGCCGCAAGTCCCGCGAACAACAAAGCCAGCCCGACAAACATAACTATCATCACTTCCTTACGGACGGACTTTTTTCTTATTTCTTTGTCACCTAAATCTTCTCCAAAGATTCGCGCTTGTTTTTCCTCTGACAAAATATATGGATTTCTATCTATTGCAGATGAAAGCTTTCCATCCGGTTGATAAACAGGCTTATCGATTGGAGTTGTCCTTTTGGATTCAATGACATATGGATCCTGTTCTAAATCGCTAAACTCCCCCAGTGAAGGATCTTTTAATTCTTCCTGCATATCTTTCATGCGTTTTGTGGAATCCTCATCTTTTAACTTTAATGACATATTTCCCCTCCTCCCAAATATACAAAGGATTGTTACCTCGCTCGCAATGCGACTTCGTTTCCGCTTCATCTCGTCATAAACAATGCCCAGTAAATTCAAGATAAATCAAGCATGTGGGGCTTTCGACGTGACTTTTCGTCCAATAGTTACAACAAGGTTAAACAATTTTCCTTCTATAATAAATATGATACTATTCAGTCTCCAATAATGATTTTTATCTAGCTTAGCATTATGCTAATAAAAACAAACAACTTAGTATTTATAAATACTCAAATATATTTTTATCACTACTCATTAACTACAGACCAATAATATGTAGGAAGATACATTTGACGCCAATCAACCTCATACATATCTGATATTATACACATCTGATCCCATAACATATGCAATTCCTGTATTTGAGTTACATGCCGAAAAGATACTTCTCCCATACAATACGTTCCTTCCCAAATGGGTTCGTCAACATTTTCCCCTCTTTCTATTGCATCATTAATTATTATATCTGCCTGTTTTGTAGAATGGTGTTCTATATAGTAATCTATCTGTTCTTTAAATAACTTTAACCTTTGGTCCGACCATATATCTAATCGACATATTCTATTCAAAAATATCTCAACCATTTGTTCCAGATTACAATCTGACGTATACAATAAATCTCTATTTTGACAATTTACTAAATTAAAGAATGAATATAACTTTGCCCTTTTCCCATACCATTCAATCGCAACTGTTCCACTACTTATCCTATTTTCTATTGGAATATTAATAGTAACTGTTCCCTGCCTATCATAATCTGGTTTTTGAGATATTAATATTTTATCAATATAATCATTCAAGCATACAAAATATCCCTCTCTTTCTACATTATCCACTAAGCAAAGCAAAACAGGAACTGCACTTCCCATCTTTTCCACTGTAGCTAACAACGCTGTATCTAAAGGATATTTGACCACCTTAAATATGCAATTATCGGAATTTGTTTTAGAATAAACCTTCAAATCTTTTACTTCAATATCATTAGTTGTCTTAACTTGAAAAAGTATATGTTCACCCTTTGTAATATAAACTCCATCATTACATTCTTCAAATAGTTCAACATCTAAGTCAATTCCATAATCAGCTGTGTACTCCCTTATTACCCATTCCTTAGGAAATAAGGATCTCAATATATCAATACCTGACTCCCCAATAATCTGATTTTCAGAACGCCTTTTACCTAAAGTATTCCAATCACGGAAATAATTTGTATCCATATTATTACCTTTCTGATATTATAAACTAAAACATTTTTATTTTCATTCAAACTAATTATCATACATTTTATACTCAAAAATATTTTATATTTACAAAAATATAATTTTTGCATCAATGTTATAGTGTGTCCAATATCGGATTTACTCTTTTTTCAAACTCTTGTAAATCTCATCTGTGAATATTCCCAACACTTCTCTTTTTAGATCATCATTACTTAATAACAAACTGAAGAAATCTTGATTTTGCTCTAATCCTTCTATCAAAGCATTATCTATATCATCAAAATATGCAAATTCAAAGTCTTTCTCAGTATTGTTCTTTGCACTTGCTCTCAACTTATCTGACTTTAAGAGAATATCCCGTATCTGTAGCATTGCCTTGATAGCTACATCACTATCATATGTCTTACCCGTTCTGCTGTTTATCTCATCTATTATCTCTGATAATCTCTTCTCCTTGTCCTCAGTAAGTCCAAACTGTTCCGCTGTTGGGAGTTTAACAACAGGTGATGATACTACCTTCTCTCCCTTATGTTCTTTACCCTTCTTCTGTGCGAAATCATATGCCTTTATCTTACCATCCAAATCGAATCCCATGCCCGGATGTTTTATATTGATAAATGCCAACAGATATGCAATATACCTGTATTTCTTGTGAAGTTCTGCATCTTCAAATGATGATACCTGAAGCAGGAACTCATAGTATCTTACAAATCTTCGCATTGATGTAACTGCTTCTTTCTGCTGTGTATAATCGTAATTATCCAGCATCTTCTTACTCTTTTGTAAGTAATATGTTATTCTCTGTTTCTGCTTTGCTGTTGCTTTATCCTCATACAATATTTGTATTGTATTATCTACATCAACTGGGTCTATCAATGCATACGAATCTACCTTTGCCTCCAAATCATATACAGCATTTGGAGTTACCGAGTTACTTAGCAAGGTAGTTGTATAGAATGGTGCAAATGCATTCTGTATGTCTTCATACTCATTCACAAAATCAAGTACAAATGTGTGCTTATCATAAGGCGGGCATATTCTATTAAGTCTGCTCAATGTCTGAACTGCGGATACCCCTTTCAGCTTCTTAAGTACATACATTGCACATAATTTTGGCTGGTCAAATCCCGTCTGATACTTATTTGCTACAAGCAACACCTGATAATCGTCTTTGTCAAACTCTTTTGTAAGTTTGTCTTCTGAAAAACCATTCATGCCCACCTCAGTATATTCATGATCATCATCAGGTAGCTTTACCTTACCTGAAAATGCTACAAGGGCTTTCATATCATACCCCTTCTTCTGAATGTACTGCTCGAATGCCTGTTTATATTTAACTGCCCCCTGTCTTGATGCGGTAATTACCATCGCCTTTGCTGTACCACCTAACTCTTGCATTACAGTATTACGGAAATGTTCAACTATTACTTCAATTCTCTGTGCTATATTCGTATCATGTAATTCTACAAATCTGGCTATCTGTCTCTTTGCAGCGTTCGTCTTTAACTTTGGGTCATCTTCTATCTCTTTATTGATTCTATAGAAGGTCTTATATGTAGTATAGTTCTGCAACACATCAAGTATGAATCCTTCTTCTATTGCCTGTTTCATACTGTATATGTGAAATGCCTCTCTCTGTCCTTTCGTGTTTACCCTTCCAAACAACTGTAATGTTGTAGGTTTCGGTGTAGCGGTAAATGCAATAAATGATACATTATCCTGCTTACCATGTCTGCCTATTTCATCTAAAACTAAATCTTCGGTATCTGTATCATTTATATCTACCTCTCCAGAACCCAGAGCCATAGTAACGGCTGCCATATCCTTACCCGAAGTAGATGAATGTGCCTCATCTATCAGTACTGCAAACCTTTTGTTCTTTAACCCGGCTACACTATCTACTATGTAAGGGAACTTCTGAATAGTAGTGGCTATTATCTTGGTATTACCCTTTATTGCAATAGCAAGGTCTTCTGAATTACATTTATCGTCCATTACCCTGATAAGACCTGCCTTATGCTCCATACCCATGATTGCCTTTTGTAACTGACGGTCTACTACTACCCTGTCTGTAACTATTATGACATTATCAAAAATAACTCGATTTTCTGAATCGTGTAGAGATGTCAGTCTATGAGCAAGCCAAGCTATACTATTGGTTTTTCCGCTACCTGTACTATGCTGTATCAAATAGTTTTGAGCAGTCAAATTCTGTCTGATATCTTCAAGCACCTTACGTATTACATCAAGCTGATGATATCTTGGGAAAATAAGGGTTTCTTTATGCTTGATTTTACCCGTAAGCTCATCTTCTTCATCCTTTGTCTCTAGGAACATAAACTTACTGATTATCTCTATCAATGTGTCCTTCTTTAATATATCTTCCCACATATAATAGACACTATATCTGTCTTCATATACTGGATTTCCTGCACCAGCTCTTACACCTTCACCATTACCCTTGTTAAATGGCAGGAAAAAAGATGACTGACCGCTTAACTTTGTACACATATAGACTTCGTTCAAGTCCATTGCAAAGTTTACTAAGCACCCAGCATTGAATAAAAACAGTCTATTCTTTGGGTCTCTGTCTGTTCTATACTGATATATCGCATCTTGGTATGACTGTCCTGCCATATTACACTTTAATTCAAATGATATGACTGCAAATCCATTAAGGAAGATAACTATATCTACCCTCTCTTTATCAGAACACCACACCTCTTCCATTACAGAGAAGATATTCATATCATAGAGGGCAAGTAACTCCTTGTTGAATGTTGTTGCAGGCTTAGTATACATTAACTCAAGGTGCTGGTTGGAGATATCAACTCCATGTTTCAATACATCAAGCAAACTACCCCTTGTCTTTGTGATTTCCTGATTGACATAGTTTATAACTGTTTCTTCCAAATCACCCTTATATATCTTCTCAAGAATCTGCATCTTGTCTGGCTGTGTATTATTCAAGAACTTAAATACTAACTCTCGATCTACAGCATAATACCTATCATACTTTTTGCTGTCTCTTATTATGTATCCGTTATCTTGTTCAAGACGTTCCAGTATGAACTTCTGGTATTCTTTCTCACTCAGTATACTATTCATCTTTTCTTCTCTCCCACATATCCTTGTATCTCATTAAAGTTTCTTTATCCCTTGATATTACATATTTGTTTGCCTTATTGCCTATTATTTTTGCATTATATTCATCTACAACGAAAGTCTTAACAGGAACAACATTGTCTTCTTTAAATTCCCTAATCTTCTTGTCGATCAAAAGAACCATATATCTTGGAGATAACACAAGAGTTCCCCTTATTGTATCACCATTTTCATCTGTAGACATTATGGCACAGGGGAAACTACCTGTGACAAAATCCACGTCTGATTTATTCTTTAACACAACTATCTTATGTGTCTTATGTAACTTCTTGCTCCAGCCTTCCAATAATGACGCATTATGTAATATTGCATTATTTCTACTTTGAGCTTTTGTCCATTCTATACCACATTTTCTACCTGCCTCTTGGGTTTGCCCGAATACAATGGGATTTCTCAATAGCATCGAAACCATGAACATTATCAATGATTCTCTGTTTTTATCTCTTATGAGAAAGGACTTAAGCGACTTATTTGAATCTAATGTACTTATCAACTCTGTTATAAATGGTTCATATATATTTTCCAGTTGTCCGAACATCTTTTCAAATGTATTCTCATTACATACAGCTCCGTCTACAGTAGTCAATTCATATGTATCATCCTCGTAACATATGCTTTTTATACTTCTTTGTCGAACTGTACCATGCATATCAAGGACATAGCACATTTTATTACTTGCAAAGTTCTTCAAATACATCTGTGGTACATAGTGCTGTCTATGTGTTGCCACCTACATCACTTCTTTCTTTCCTGTAACATACTCATAAATTAGTGACTTCTTATATTCTGTAATCACCTCTAGTTGTTTCTTTTTGTCTGATATAATTGTGTCTATTTCTGAACACTTTTTGTCGAGATAATCTGTAATCTGTTTCTGTATTACCTCATCAAAACAATACGGAATCTTCATATTTCCAAAATTATAATTTGTAAGCTGATTTATTGTTGATGTAAAAAAACTACCCAAATAATACTTAAATATTTCAGAGTTCAAAATATAATACATATACTTTGGTACGTTGCATCTGTATATCATCATAAATGCTCCAAACGATGCATTTATATTCTCATCAATGATTGCATTTTTTCCAATTAACTCCTTACTTCCATTTCTTGAACATATAAGTATGTCTCCCTGCTGTACAATTAATTTTGGAGGCACATTGCATTTTACATATACATTATCCTTGAAAACTATCTGACCATTTTGTACATTTGAGGAACGTAATACTAATATTCCCTCCTGCTCATCGCACAAATCAAAAGGAGTATATGTCAAACCATTTCTAGCAGAACCTATATTCTTTACTCTTACAATCTTAAAATTCAAAGGCATCTTACCAATAAAGTCTATACCACTGTCTTTCATCTCTGCATCAGGATTCAATCCTTTGGTTACAGCTTCAGTAATGACTGACTTTTTATATTGTTCTAGTGTATCTATTTGTTTCTGGATGTCTGAAGTAAGTGTGTCTATCTCTGCACATTTTTTATCTAGGAAGTCTGCTATTTTTTGTTGTTCTACTTTATCAGGAATTAATACTACAGTATTATCTACTGCATCTGATGATAAATCCCACTGTCCTACCCTTATTCCTGCTGATAGACGCATAAATTCATCTTTATAACATCCTCTTAACAAATAATGAAAGTATTTTTTATTATATTTATCATCTATAAAATGATATACATAATAAGCAGGGCTTACAATGCCCTCATATTCCGAAACAGCTACAGACCCCTGCCAAGCTTTCATCTTATTAATTACAAAATCTCCCTTACGTACATATTTATACTTTGATGTATCCTCCGATGTAACATTATGGTTATCGTCTCTACTATCTTTAGGTACTATACCTAACTCTCGATATAATGACAAAACAATTTTATTACCGGGATTCCTTGGTTCTATTCTTCGTAAGTGATATCTTATTTTATCAACTTTCCACTCTACTGGAATTGAACCTATCCATTCAACACCACTATCTTTCATTTCTCTCATATCAGTCACCACCTAACTTAACCGAATAGCTTAGAGATACGCTCTGATACAGATTTCTCTAACTCTACGAACTGTTTCTCTAACTCTTCACTTGGTACTGGTTGCTGATACTTATAAAAATATCTTGTGAATGGGATCTCCGCTCCTGTTTTTATTACAGGCTTCTTAGCTGATAAATTCTCTTCAAAGAACCACTGTGCATCAGGTATATGTGGGAGGACTTCACGTGACATATAATCTTCTATACTCTCCTCATACTTTACTATCTCTGTGTCCTTTGTCTCTTTATCATAAAGGATATTACCCTTCTTATTCCTTTGTATATCGGCTGTTTTGTCCATCTCAGATAATCCATCAGATATCTTTTCAATCAATTTCTTGTCTGTTATTGCTGTAGATAATACATTTGTTAATACCGGAAGGAAGTCTGTAGGATTTTTATATACTGTGTCTGAAATACCCTTGTTCAAAGCCTCTATGATGGCATCATATACAACTTTATTGTTCTGATATTCTTCCAGTTTCTTTATCTCTTTTCCTGTAAGCTCCTCTTTGTTTTCTAATTCATTTACCTTAGCCTCATCATACAAACCTGATAAGCTACCCTTGGCTAACATTGTAGTTATTCTGTCACCTGTTATTGCATAGCTTCTCTGTAACGGCTGCATAACAACATACTCTCTATACATAAATTCTTCATTTTTGTATATCTTAGAGTAGTCTGTTTCCTTAAACTCTGCATATAATTTAGTTATTGCACTTCTATCCTCAGGTGTTATCTCATTTCTCTTATTTCCTAATGCCTTACGTAACTTATGGAAGATACCTGAAGCATCAATAAGCTGTATTTTACCCTTACGTTCTGCTCTCTTATTCTTTGATAATACCCATATATAGGTTGCAATGCCCGTATTATAGAATAAATCTGTAGGTAAACTTATAATTGCTTCAATCAAATCTTCCTCAAGCATCCACCTTCTAATCTGTGATTCACCTGAAGATGTTCCACCTGTAAACAAAGGTGAGCCATTCTCTACGATAGCAGCTCGACCTAACTTGTCATCCATCTTGTCTATGGCTGACTGAACGAAGAGTAACTGCATATCTCCTGAACCTGGCAATCCAGCACCCCATCTACCAGAAAATCCTTTCAAGTATTCATCATTAACGGCTGTCTCAACGCCTTCTGCGGCATCTTTACCACCCCAAGGTGTTCCAAATGGAGGATTTTCTATTACAAATCTCATCTTCGTTTCCTTGAAACAGTCACCTTTCATAGTATCCTGATATCTGATGTTCTCGGCATTCTGACCTTTGATGAGCATTTCTGCTAAACATATAGCATATGACTCTGGGTTTATTTCCTGTCCGAAAAGTCTTACATCAGCAGTTGGATTGTATCTTCTTATCGTGTTGTATGAGGTTGATAACATACCACCTGTTCCGCAGGCTTGGTCTAATACAGTGATAATTTTTCCATCGTCAAAGATATCATCGCATCCCTCAGCAAGTAATATATTAACCATTAGCTTTATGATATCCCTACCCGTATAATGGTCACCAGCCTCAGCATTTTCAGAAAATCTACGAATCAGGTCTTCAAATATATATCCCATCTTTACATTGTCTATTGTCACCGGATTAAGGTCTAATTCACTAAATGCCTTTACCACAGATAATAAGCGGTTGTTTTTATCCATTTTCTCTATCTGTTTGTCAAAATCCAAACTCTTTATAATATCCTGCACGTTAGCAGAAAAACCACTAATATAATTGCGGAAATTGGCTGCTATGTGTTCTGAATCATTTACTAATTCTGCAAGCGTAAATTCTGATGTGTTATAGAACTGTTTCTTTGAAATCCTATACATTGCTTTCGCTGGATAATTTGGGTTCTTCTTAAATGTATCTACTACAGCTTTCTTTGTATCAGCTAAAGCACACTCAAAACGACGTATTATTACCATAGGTATTATTACGTCCTTATATTTGTCACTTTGATATGTTCCTCGTAATTTATTAGCAATCTTCCAAATGAAATTCACTTCCGTTGAAACATCTATAGGATTATCATCCCATAATGTATCTATCACCATATTGCTCATTCGTTTGTATTCCTCCTCTGAACATAACTAATAATATTATATCAAACATAACTAACAATTTATAGTCCATAAACACTTTTCCTGTTACCAGAATGATTTCAATCTGGGTTTTCTTGCTTGCTTTTCTCTGTCTGCACCCACGCCGTGGGTTTTTCCGCTTATTTTCTATCCTGCACACCCAGTTTCATCTCCGTATCTTTCCGATTAGTTTCCGGTTTGGTTTTTTCTGCTTGCTTTTCTCCGCCTACGCCCACGCTGTGGGTTTTTTCGCTTAATTCATCTCTCGTAAGCCCAGATTTACATTTGGTGGAAAATAATATACAAGATATAACCGAATCCACATACATGGAAAGAGATGTGGAATAGCTTAGAGAATACTTAGAATAAAAAATAAACAGGAAATTGTTCGCAATGCGACTTCGTTTCCGCTTCGTTCCAACAATGAGCCGTGAACCGGCGCATGCTTCGCATGCACCCGGTCTCGGGCATTCATACTATATACCTCGTTCGCAATGCGACTTCGTTTCCGCTTCGCTCCAACTCAGTCACGTGCGTTCGCACTATAAAAAAATAACAGCATGGCTGTATGCAAGTAAACTTGCACGCCATGCTGTATTTTTTTGCATTGCTCTCTAT
>ERZ773116.3793-NODE-3793-length-10636-cov-6.601266_pt1 | contig 10636 bp, 10 predicted proteins | sample MGYA00580563_ERZ773116 | MGnify/ENA primary metagenome ERZ773116 (study PRJEB29015, sample SAMEA2737864) | human gut metagenome | biome: human gut; feature: human-associated habitat; material: faeces | place: China | collected 2012 ... | reverse complement strand
AGCCCGCTTCTGCTCCACGCGCAGCGGCAGCACTTTCATCTGGCCGCGGCCTATACCGGCGGAGATGTTGCTCATGCGGTAGTTGAAGCCGATTTCCTCGTGCTGGTACCACGGCGCGTTTTCGCGGGCCTGCGTTGCCAGCTTCAGGGCATGCTTGGCTTCCTCTTCCGTCTGGCACAGCAGCATACCGCCGCCGGAGGTGGTGATAATTTTATTGCCGTTGAAGGAAAGCGCGCCAAAGTCGCCAAAGGTGCCGCACTTCTGGCCGTTGTATGTAGAACCCAGCGCCTCGGCGGCATCCTCAATCAGGGGAACGTTGTGCTCACGGCAGATGGCGATGATTTCATCCAGCTTGGCTGGGTTGCCATACAGATGCACCGCGACCACCGCCTTGGGCACACCGTATAGTTCAAAGGCACGGCGAAGAGCAGCGGGATCCATATTCCATGTCTCCCGCTCGGAGTCAATGAACACCGGCTTCGCGCCGCAGTAGACGACAGGGTTGGCCGAAGCGGAGAAGGTCAGGCTCTGGCAGAACACCGCATCGCCGCGCTTCACGCCCGCGAGGATCATCGCCAGATGCAGCGCCGCCGTGCCGGCAGACAGAGCGACAGGATAGCCCTTACCCATGTAGGTACCCATCGCTTTTTCAAATTCGTTAACATTCTCGCCCAGCGGCGCGATCCAGTTCTTCCGAAATGCGTCGTTAATGTACTCCAGTTCATAGCCCTCACCCGACATATGCGGGCTGGCCAGCAAAAGTCGTTTATCCATTTTCCGCTCCTGTGTTTTTTGTCCAACGGATGCCAAAGTATGCTTCTGTCGGGCATGTTGGTTGTGTTCAAAAGTATAGTGAATCCGCGCCATGTCTTTCTGCCACTATGGCATGCAGCAATATGCAAGTTCATCGATCTGGCATATTGCTGCTTCCCACCCGAAAAAACGTTTGAATTAAGCCATTTTTATCGCTCAATTATACTGCATATAGACAAAAAGTGCAATACCTAACAACAGATGAAAAAGCAGGGCGTGGTCACGAGTCAGCATATTCTCCTTCCTTCATATTGCGGCCTCTCCCAGTCATTGTCTTTGTTCCAAATATAGCAAAGCACAGCGAATGAGTTCCTACCCGCCGAGAAGTATATAAGAAGGACTCCGCTTTTCGACAAAAAAGTTCGAAAAGCGGAGTCCGTTTATGTGCTTACTCCACCGTCATCAGGATCTGCCGCAGCATTTCATACAGCGGCTTCACGGAGTCGATCTCCATCCGCTCCCGCGGGGTGTGGACATCGTAATTCATGACGCCAAGATTCACCATATCCAGCCTGCGCCCGATCTCACGGGCCTTGGTGTCGAAAACGCCGCCCTCCACACCGGCATGGATCTGCGCAATCTCCGGCTCGCGTCCGGTGACCTCCCGGAAGATGGGAATGACCTGCGGCAGCAGCTGAGATGCCGCGTTGTACTCCCAGGCGCCTGCGCGGCTCTCCAGTTCAGCCTTCCAGCCACACAGGGCAGCCAGCTCCGACTGATGGGCAATAATCTGATCGTGCAGGTATTCGGAATTGCTGCGGGCAGAAAGGGTAAATTTTGCCTCGGTCTGTTCCAGACGCAGTATCGCCGGATTGGCAGAGCACTCCGCTCGGGAGTAGGTATCGTCCGCCATGCGCCATGCACCCACATAGCACAGCCGGACAAAGCGCAGCAGCTTCTCCGCACACGCCGGTGTCAGCGCCGTCATGCCGTCCCCGGCGAATCGCTGGCTCACTGTGACAGTAAGCTGCGGCTCAGTGTGACGGTATACCTCTTTCAAAAGGGCAATACGCACATCCAGCGCTGTCCGGACGGTATCCGCGTGCTCCGGCGGGCACACCACGACCGCCTCCGCGTGCGCCGGGATGATATTGATCAGTGTGCCTGCCGAGATGTCAGCAAGGCTTGCCAGTCCGGCAGGCAATCCCGCCAGAATTTCCTCCATGACCTTGACGGCGTTGCCGCGATCCATGTGGATGGTATTCCCGCTGTGTCCGCCCTGCATGCCGCTGATAGTCACGTCAAATGCTGTCCAGCCCACAGGCACCGGTGTCCGCTCCAGCGTCAGCGTACACTGCAGCACGCTGACACCCGCGGCGGAGACTAGGATTTTCTTGTTGTTGGAGTAATCCAGTCCGATGTAATAGTCGCCGTCCAGCCAATGGGCATCCATCGCCTCTGCGCCCACGAACAGGATCTCCTCACCGGTGGTGAAAATAGCCTGCACCGGCGGATGCGGAAGCGTCCTGTCGTCCAGCAGCGCCAAGATCATGGCCACACCGGCGCCGTCATCCGCGCCCAGCGTGGTGCCGTGAGCCTTTACGAGGCCGTCCTCCACATAGATGTCGATGGGCTGCGTCTCGAAGTCAAACGCCACATCCGGATCCTTGGCGCACACCATATCCAGATGCGCCTGTAGTACGATGCTCTTGCGATTTTCATAGCCAGACGTTGCCGGGGCGTACAGCTTTACGTTGTTGGCTTCGTCACGCTCCCAACGGTAGCCATGCTGCTCCGCGTAGGCAATGATGTAATCGCTGACCGCTTTTTCATTGCCGCTGCCCCGCGGAATGCGGGTCAACTGCTCAAAATAGGAAAATACGCTTTGCGGCTCCAGCCCACACAATACATTCGTGCTCATAAGTACCTCCTGTTACCCGCAATCACCCCAGCAGGGGAACAATAATACCGGCAAGGATCACGGAACCGATGGTTACGGTGATAAAACCGGCCACCGTCATCTGCGGCAGCAAATAGTTGCGCAGCGCGGTCTTTTCCTCATCCGTCGTACCCACGCCATTGGCGATCTCCTCAGACAGCATCACTGTGGTGGGGAAGCCGAAAGTGCAGGTGATGCCCAATGCGATGTTCAGCCAGGTGCTCTGCTTCAGCACCTTGGACAGCAGGAACGCGAACACCACCACACCGGCGGCACCCAGCAGCAGGACTACCAGCACGGGGATGAAGGACTGCACCAGCGTCTGAGGCGTGACCTTCGCCAGGGAAGAGAAAATGGTCATCAGGATGGAGAACAGCAGCAGGAAATAGGAATCGAGCTTGGACAGCGCGTTGCGGGGCAGGAAGCCCAGCTCCGTGAACAACACGCCCATAATCAGGCAGATGATGTACACGTTGATCTTGTCCTGCGTCAGCGCGGACAGCGCCGTACTGAGGCTGGCCACCAGCGCCACCTTGGTGAAGTTGTAAACGGGTTTATTGGTCTTGCTGAAGAAAGACAGCGGACGCTTTTTCTCGCTGGCGGCATCTTCCGTCGTGACAGCCAGATACTTCTGCATCTTTTCCCGATCCTTCAGGAAAGCCCGGGCCTCACGGTTCAGGCAGAAGGAGCACAGGGGCACACCGATGAACTTCTGCAACGCGAAAATCAGGATCACCACCACGCCCAGTGTATCAGTCAGTCCGACGTTTTCCAGCGCCTCGTTGACGATCATCAGCGCTACGGACGCACCAGCGAAGATAGGAGCGCCGGCAATGGCGGCATCCGTGCCGATGATGAACCGTCCCACAAATACGATGAGCAGCACGCCCGCGGCGCAGCAGCAGAAGCTGGCGATGACCGTTTTCCACTGGCAAATCAGTTCCTTCGTGTTCATAGTGGTGCCGACACCGACGACCAGCAGACTGGCGCTGACCTTGCCCAGAGGCGCGATGCCGGCGGTGGTCACGATATCCGTGGGCAGGCCGCACCAGAAACCGATGAGCATCACGACGCACAGAACAAATACCAAAGAAAGAAGTCCTTTTGTCTTGACGGAGACGATATCGCCGATAGCATACAGCACAAGGCAGATCGTCAATGCATAAATCGCTGCCATAGTTTTCTCCTCCTAATGTTTTTGATGTAATAAGGATACCTCTCATTGAGGGGCAAAAAGGAATTACAGTTCGATTTCCAGCAGCAGGCTGCACAGGGACTTACCGTGCTTGTCCAGCGCCAGAGAGCGGGTCACGCCGCCGCCGAGGCTGCCGAAGATCACAAAATTCAGCGCGTACAGTGTCGGAAGCTCATACCGGTCCACATGGGTCACGCCCAGCGGAGCGAACTGCTCCATGACCTTCTCCGCCGTCAGTTTCTCTGCCAGAATGGCATAATCCTCCTGGCGGTAAGCACAGGCGGAAATAGTGGAGATGTTGCCCTTGTCTCCCGTGCGGGAGTGCGCGATGTCGTATACACGCATATTCACTCACCCCTTTCCCAGCAGACCGTGGGGTGAACGTCTTCCTCCGGGATAAGCACTGAGGCGATGGAGAGCACCGACTCCACGCTGCTGCGGGCGCCGCCGCCTCCGGCCGGGCCATTGACATACAGCGCCTCGATCTCCCGGCAGCTCTGCAGAGCGCACTCGTTGCGGCGCTGGCGCATGATGTCGCAGTGCCGGCGCAGGGCAGGGCAGTCGAGGTCGGGCCAGAAGGTCAGCAGATGGACGCGGTGGCTGCGCTCGAAGTCGTAGCCGGTGAGCTCGGCGGCGGGGATGAGCCGCACGCTGTCCTGCACCGGGTGGTCGTAGGCGTACTGGGCGCTGAGGGTGGTGTCGTGGTCAGAAAGAGCCAGAGCGCTCAGCCCCAGCCGCGCTGCCATCAGGGGCAGGCGGTGGATGGGAACAGAGCCGTCAGAACAGGTGGAATGAGTATGAAGGTCGCCAGCCATAAGTTACTTTCCCTCGATTTTTACAGATTTCTGTGCCTAGTGTACCACAAAAATCATCGGGGAACAAGGGAGCCTTACACGGCCTTGCCGCCCACCGTGAGCGTGGAAGAACGGATGTGGTGGGTGAGAACGACTTCGGTATCCTCGCCGCCCATGGCCAGCAGTTCGTCCACCGAGAGGGTGGTGGAGCAGAGGATGGTCTGGAAGGTGATGGTGTCGATGCCCTCAGCCCGCAGCTGACGCAGGGTGGCCAGCGAGGCCCGGAGGGAGGCCGTGAACCGCCCGACGCGGATAGAGAGGACGTTGTTGCCCCGGATGCTCGTGTAGGAGATGCGCTGGCCGTCCTTGTCGGTGACGACGAGGCCCGGGAAGACCGACTCCTGCACAGAGGCGTCCGCAGAGCCGCCGCCGGAAGAGGAGGGAACCGCAGGGACAGGGTCGGTGGGGAGGGTGATGTCGTTGCCCTCAGGGTCGTAGCGGGTGATGGAGCTGCCCTCAGCAAGGCCGGAGAACTCCTGCTCGATGCCGTTAGCGCCGATGGCCACGTTGTCTTTTCCGGCGGTGGCCGTAATGGTCACTTTGCCCTCGAGGGTGATGTCGGCATCTGCATTGCTTTCGCAGCCAGCACCGATGCCGGCGCCGCCAATAACGATTTTTTCCCCTTCATCTGTACCGCCGCCGACCGCATTGATGGTGGGACTGCCGTTCTCATTGCTCTTGATGGTGATTTGATTGCCATTGTTATCGCTGTTGTTTTCAGCGCCAGCACCGCCGCCTATGGCCGCGCCGCCTGCGCCTCCGGTAGCGTTGACCTTGGTGTTGCCCTCGATGGTCACATTGCTGAGACCATAAATACCACCGCCGATGCCTGCGCCATAAGCGCCGCCCTGCACATTGTCGATTTTGGCATTATCCTTGATGACCACGTTGCCGTTGCCGATTTTATCGGGGGAACTAAATGCGCCGCCGCCGATGCCTGCCGCACCGTAGCCGCCGGTCGCATTCTCGATTTTTGCATTGCCGGAGATGGTCACATTGCCATCGCTGCCATTGCCGCCGCCAATGCCTGCACCGTACTTCGTGCTAGATGCATTTTTAATAACAGCGTCGCCGGTTATCGTAACGGTCGCACCGTTATAATAACCACCGCCGATGCCCGCAGCGCCATCACTGCCTGCGGCAGTGATGGTGCCGCCGCTGATGGTCACATTGCCGCTGCCGTTGCAGCCGCCGCCGATGCCAGCGCCTAAATAACCGCCGGTTGCATTGATCTCGCCGCCGGTGATCTCTACCGTGCCGGTGCCGTAGGAACCACTGCCAATGCCTGCGCCCCAATCGTCACTGGTGGCCGTGATATTGCCGCCAGTGATTTTCACCTGAGCGTCATTGCTGCCAGCGCTGCCGATGCCAGCGCCTTTGAATCCACCGGCAGCCTCCAGACTGCCGTTATTATCTTTGTCCTGAATGGTCAGTTCGCCGCTGGTGTCAGTCTTGTTGTGCTCCAACCCGGCATGGCCAGCGCCGCTCTTCAGCTCGTTGTCGCCATCCAGCTCAATGGTGGTGTCACCTTTGCCGGTAACACTCACAGCGGCTTCGCTCCGGCTGCTGGCGTCAATATTCACATCTTTGAGCGTGACCTCAACCTTATCGTCCTTATCTTTGGCGTCGATGGTCACGGTGTGGGAAGAAGCGCCTTCCTCACGATTTGTGATGATGGTGTCCGGGTCATTTTCGGTGGTATTCTCGTTCTGGGTGACATTGTTGCCGCTCTCGCCCGCCGAAATCGTAATGTCACCATCTTCGATGTACCATGTCCCTGCAAAGGCCGGGGCGGTAAAGGTGGTGAGCATTGCGGCGGTCAGAACAAGCGCCGCTGCCCGCTGAGGGGCCGGACGGGGTGAATTGTTACCCCCCCCCGTATTAAGAGGCCGACCCAGAACACGCATGGCAAGTTTACGATAAGAGAGCATACAAAAACCTCCTTTGGATGTTGAAAAAATATGGACTTTCGGTTGATACAATTATAGCACTTCTGGGGAAGTGAGCAAGCAAACCTGCGTGAAATGCTGCTTTTCGTGCGTGAATGACAAAAAAACTATGAAAAACGCCGGGTTTTGCTTTTCTGCACATGGCATGGTATACTGGAAAAGAAAAATCCGCCAACCCGGCGGGAAAAAGGAGAAACGGAAACATGAAAACGAAATTTGGCATCGTGGGCTGTGGTTTCCTCGGCAATATCGTGGCCGATGCGTGGAAGAAGGGCCTGCTGGAAGACTACGAGCTGGTGGGTGTCACCAGCCGCACCTTCGCTTCGGCAGAGAAGACGGCGGCAAGCGTGGGTTGTGCGGCCTGCGCGGACGTGGACGCTCTGCTGGCGCTGGAGCCGGAGTACATCGTGGAAGCCGCTTCGGTGGAAGCGGTGCGCGCAATGGCCGTTCCGGTGCTGCGCCGGAGCGTGAACCTCGTGGTGCTGTCCATCGGTGCATTCGCCGACCTCGCGTTTTATGAAGAGGTCAAGCAGGCGGCCCGGGAGGGCGGCGCAAAGGTGCATCTGGCCAGCGGCGCCATCGGCGGCTTCGATGTGCTGCAGACCGTCACTCTCATGGCCGAGGCCCTGAAGCTGGAAGAGAAGGCCGGCATCGAGACCCACACCGGTGCGAAGGGCTTCCGCAACACCCCCGTCTGGGCCGATCATCTGCTGACCGACACCGAGAAGACTACCGTCTTCACCGGCAGCGCCAAGGAAGCCATCGCAACCTTCCCGCGCCGGGTCAACGTCGCTGTGGCCACCTCGCTGGCCACCACCGGCCCCGACATCACCGGCGTGACCATGCACTCTGTACCCGGCTGGGTGGGCGACGACCACTGCATCACTGCCGAGATCGAGGGCGTGAAGGCCGTGGTGGACATCTGCTCGTCCACCAGCGCCATCGCCGGTTGGAGCGCCGTGGCGCTTCTGCGCAACCTCGCCTCGCCGGTCTGCTTCTATTAAAAAGGAGGGAGTCTCATGTTCAAGAAGCTGGTAGCCATCGAGCCGGTCAGCCTCATCCCCACAGCAGAGGAAGCGCTGCATCAGTACGCCGAGCAGGTCGAGCTTTACCGCGATATTCCCGCCGACGACGAGGAGATCGTTCGCCGCATCGGAGACGCCGACGCGGCGCTGTTGAGCTATACCTCCCGCATGGGCAAAAACGTCATCGAGCGCTGCCCGAACCTGCGCTACATCGGGATGTGCTGCAGCCTCTACTCGGAGGAAAGCGCCAATGTGGACATCGCCTTTGCCCGGGAAAAGGGCATCAAGGTGCTGGGCATCCGGGACTACGGCGACCGCGGCGTGGTGGAGTACGTCCTCCACGAGCTGATCGGCCTGCTCCACGGCTTCGGGATGCCGATGCTCCACGACGAGCCCGTGGAAATTTACGGCCTCAAGGTGGGTATCGTGGGTCTGGGCGTTTCGGGCCGGATGATCGCCGATGCACTGACCTTCCTCGGCGCGGACATCTCCTACTACAGCCGCAGCCATAAGCCCGACGCCGAGGCCGCAGGCATGAAGTATAAGCCGTTGGACGCTCTGCTCCGGGAGAGCGAAGTGGTCTTTACCTGTTTGAACAAGAATGTCCTGCTCCTGGGTGAGCCGGAGTTCGAGGCGCTGGGGGAGGGAAAAGTCCTTTTCAATACCTCCATCGGCCCCGGCTTTGACTCCGCCGCGCTGGAAAAGTGGCTGGATAAGCCCGGCACCCACTTCTTCTGTGATACCTACGCCGCCGCAGGCCCCGTCAGTGAGGGCTTTTTCCAGCGGCCCAATGTCCACAGCCCGGGTGTCTCGGCAGGCCGCACCAGGCAGGCATTCGTTCTGCTGAGCCAGAAGGTTCTGGCGAACATCGAGACGGCGCTGGGAGAATAAGCTATAACTTTTGAAAAGCCGCTGCATGGGAGACTGTGCGGCGGCAGACGACAACCCCATGAAGCTCATGAGCATTGCCATGAAGCCCCTGTGCTCTCCGCCGTTCCCGCTGGACTACATCGAGGAAATGACCGCCTTGATGGGCGGCGATGGACGGATGCGGTAAGCCGCAGCCAAAAACGAAAAGGTCGCTGTGTCGGAGAAGTGCTCTGCGGCACAGATCGAAAACTGGAAGAAACTGTGCCGGAGAAGGTATGAAAAAGTACAAAGATAGGGGAGAGTGCTTCGATGGACTATATCAGAGTTACCAAAGAAAACATCGACAGGGAACACATCTGTTGTGCCATGTCCGGCAAACAGAGCCTTGCCAAAAAAGAATGGCTCAAGCAGCGCTTTGAGGAGGGACTTGTTTTTTACCGCAGTGCAGAGCGCGGCAAATGCTTTATCGAGTACATCCCGGCAGAAAACGCATGGGTACCCATTGATGCAGCAGGCTGGCTTTATATCAACTGTCTGTGGGTCTCCGGTTCCTTGAAAGGTCACGGCTATTCCAGCGATCTGCTGGAAGAATGCCTTCGGGATGCCAAGGCGCAGGGCAAAAACGGCGTTTGCATTCTGTGTGCCGAGGGACGCAAACGGGAATTTCTCGCCGACTCCAAGTTTTTGACCCATAAGGGCTTCAAGGTCTCAGACATCTCCGATTGCGGCATCAACCTCATGTATCTGCCCCTTGCAGAGAATGCCCCGCCGCCAAAATTCAAGGACTGTGCCAAGCATCCCAAGGTGGAGGAAAACGGCTTTGTCCTCTATTATACCGACCAGTGCCCCTACACCTATTATTGGGTGCCAAAGGTGCAGGAGACTGCAAAGGAACATGGGATCCCGTTCAAAGCCGTTTACATCACCGAAAAAGAGACGGCCCAGAATGTGCCTGCACCTGTCACAACATACGCGTTGTTCCGGGATGGGAAGTTTGTGACCCAGAGCATCCAGTCGGACAAGAAATTTTTGAAATTGGCGGCAGAATAATTGAATCAAGCAAGACGCCAGACGCTCAGACGCAGTGCAGCCCATAGAATTGGGGTGCGCTGCGTTTTTTGGAGGATTTTATATGGAAGAAATTGTTGTATATGTTCACGGAAAGGGCGGTTCGGCACAAGAGGCCGAGCATTATAAAGCCCTATTCCCTAATTGTGAAGTAATTGGTTTCGACTACCACGCACAATCTCCATGGGAAGCCACGGAGGAATTTTCCGGATTTTTTACGGCAGTGCGGAAACGCTGCGGGAAGCTCACACTGGTGGCAAATAGCATTGGTGCGTTTTTATCTTTGTCCTCGTTGAATGAGAAATTGGTGGATGCCGCTTATTTTATTTCTCCAGTAGTCGATATGGAGCAACTGATTTGCAACATGATGCAATGGGCTGACGTCTCCGAAGCAGAACTTGCAGAGAAACTGGAAATTCCCACAACATTTGGAGAAACGCTGTCGTGGAAATATCTCTGCTATGTCCGAGAGCATCCGGTTTCATGGAAAATCCCTACCCGCATCTTGTATGGGGAAAAGGATGCTCTGACCTCCATGGAAACCATAAAAGCCTTTGCGGAAAAGAACAACGCAGAGCTGACCGTTATGCCGGGCGGAGAGCATTGGTTTCATACGAAAGAGCAGATGCAATTTTTAGATAACTGGATAAAGAATAGGAGACCCTGCAATGAAACAGAAAATAAGGACGGCTTCGATTGACAATATCATTTCGTAAGAGATCAGCTTACTGTTTGTGTTGTAGTTGGTTCATTGCAGTTTCAGCTTACAACAAAAAATGAGATAGACAACCCCTCTCGGGGAAGTCTATCTCATTTTTTTCGTTGGGGCTATTTTGCAATGGCCCCTTCATTTTTGCTTGTTTCCGGTGAAAGCTGCGGCGCGGGAATGTTCCATTCAGCGGGCCTTCTTGGGGCCGCTTTCGTCCGAGGCGCTGCCGCTGCCGGAGTTCAGGATCGCCACGAACTGCTGCAGCTGCTTGAGG
>ERZ773116.3787-NODE-3787-length-10644-cov-5.520446_pt1 | contig 10644 bp, 10 predicted proteins | sample MGYA00580563_ERZ773116 | MGnify/ENA primary metagenome ERZ773116 (study PRJEB29015, sample SAMEA2737864) | human gut metagenome | biome: human gut; feature: human-associated habitat; material: faeces | place: China | collected 2012 ... | reverse complement strand
ATTCCCACTCGTTGCTGGGTATCATATTCTAACGGATTTTGCTTTAGAAATATGATGCCCTGTTCTTTTGATTATTTGATATATCCATATTATCCAGCCTATACGATGGGCTGTTATCAAATTGTTATCAGCAGTGATAACGGGAGGGAGTTGCTGACTATTTGTTCTGCTGGTTTGCGACTGTAACTATATCACAAAAGGCGGGGAAATGCAACCACATTCCCCCGCCTTTTTCAAATCGTTCATTGGCAGAAAAGTCCTCGACAAATCGAAAATTACTAACCGTACAAATTAGGGCGTTTCTAATAGCTTATCCGTCTGTGTTCCCCCGTATTTGGGGTAATGTACGGAATGTATAACTGGCACCCCCAACATCTCCCCAGTTCGCAGAAACTTCATAAACATAATCTCCATCACCCAAAGGAAACAGAGAAAAAGTATCTCCCTCAAGCTCGGTATTGACCATTTCAAAATCAGTGGAGTAGGTTTGTGCATCACCAATGCGCGAGGCAGGCCATCGCATAACAGAAACCGTCTCTGGCAAAATTTCTCCAAAATCAAGATAGAATACAGGAGCTATTGAGCCGACATTTTCACCAGCTTCTGGAGCCGGTAAAGTTCCAGCAGGAAAAGCGGTATATAATATGGGATATTCTTGCTGATCCAACGGGTGAGCACCACAAGCAATAAATTCACTAACTGTACCGTCAGGCAGTGTATGGCTCCATTGGTAATTGCCACAAGAAGCAATCACACTATCTACATACATCAAGGTGGAAACGGTCAGTGATGGAGGCTCTGTTAAACTTTCATAATCCAACGGCGCAGTGAAATCCGCTTCGCACTCTCCCTGGGTAGCCGATACTTGCGGATTGTCTATTGAAATAGTTGTTCCTGTCGGAATTGAAGCTGTTTTTTCATTTGTCTCTACACTCGCACATCCCGTTAGAACAAAAACGAAAGTAGCTATAACCAATACAATTCTTTTCACAATGATACCTCCTTTCGGCCTTATTCATATAGACGACAGATTTTCTAAAAAGTTCCGTGGTCTTTTGGGAAAATTCTAATCTATTGCTCTCATCATAACATAAAAAAGCACCCGCTGACAAGTATAAATCAGGGGTGCACTCCTTGGAGTGCACCCCTGGTGTGTTACCTCGCCCCTCGGCTAAACTTCCGCTTTGCTTTCTTCTGCTCTTTCTCTGCCGCCTCCCGGCGCTTTGCGTCCTCCACGGCCCGCTCTACTTCCTCCGGGCCGAACACCCGCTTGACCCGCTCAAAGTCGGCAACCGTCCCCCGCAGGGCCTTGTTCTCCAATTTCACCTCCTGCAAGCGGTCAGACAACCGCTCGTTGCCCTCCCTGGCCCGTCCATAGTCACCCTGCAACCGCTCATACTTCCCTTTCAACTCGACATAGGCCCGATACAAGGAGCGCAGCACCTTGACGATCTTGGCAAGCAGGGGTTTGGCCTTTTTCTCCCGGTAGGACTTGGCGCTCTCCAGCGGCCCAGGCTCCGGCAATATCCGATCCGGGTCATCGGAGAACTGCGCCGCCAACTGCTCCATGTTCCTCACAGCCGGGGCCAGCTCCTTTAGACGCCGCTCCTGCTGTTCCACCTGTCCCTGCTTCTTGGCCTTAACTGCGTCCAGCTCGGCAATCTCTTTCGCCCTCTGCTCCTTTTTGAAGTCCAGCACAGACAGGTGCTTGTCATGGGTGCCCTTGTCCTCCCACTCTATCCCGTGGCGCTCCATCACGGCGGCAAGCTGTTCCTTTTCAGAGCGTACCCACTGGCTCCACTCCGTATCGCCTCTGGTGCCGCCCTTAAAACCCTGGGCCGCTAACGCCTGTTTCAGCGATACCCTCGTGTCCAGGCCCCGCTTGCTCCCGGTGGTGAACGGTACGAAGTCGATGTGCAGATGGGGCGTGGCCTCGTCCATGTGGAGGTGGGCGGAGAACACCCGGAGCCGGGGATTGCGCTCCTGGAAGCCTCTCATGTACTCGTCCAGCACCGCCGCCGCAAGCTGGCCGTCCTCGCCCTCGGCGCTCATATCGTCCTTGTTGCCCACTTGCAGGATGATTTCATGGAACGGCTTTTCCTGCTTGCTGGAACGTATCTTTTCATAGTAGTCCTCGATTTTGCGGTCTGCCCTGGTCTGCTTGTCGTTGTACCGCTTGAGGGCCTCGTCGAAAAGCTCATGGAAAACTGTCTTGATATTTTCGTGGCAGTAGGTTATATTTAAGTGGGAGCGTTCTGGGTCGGTGTTCTTGGCGTTGAACGCCCTGCTGTTGTGGTTCACCGAACCCTGTCCCACCATTGCGCTAATCGTCCTTTTCAAATCAACACTCCTTTCGCCGCGCCAGCGGCGGCCTTTGTTACTTTCTGCGAAAGTAACGCAAAAGCGCTTTTGACGGCCTTGCGGCCATCAAAAGCGCATTTGCGCCCTACGGGGTGGAGTGGGGGCGTTGCCCCCGCCGTCTGCGGACGGCTCCCCCAGCAGGGCCGCCCTTTGAAAAGGGCACCCTGCACCCCGCCTAAACTTTGACACTCGCCGTTGGGCAGGGGGGAAAGGCACAGCCTTTCCCCCCACCCGGCCAGTGTCCTCCGTGGGCCAAAAGTCAAGGGGTTCGGGTTGTATTGCCTTACGGCAATCTCCACCCCCAGGTATGGCCCCTTGACTTTTGGCCCCGCTCCCCGTGACGGCCGTGACGACCGTGACGATGTTTTACACACCGCCCCGCTCTCAAAAAAGCCGTCACAGCCGTCACGGTCGTCACGCCTGGGGCGGTTCCAGGGTGAGGGTGATACTTCTCCCGGCGTGGCTTCTGCTGTTCTCATAGCGGATATGGTAATCCGCCGCCAGCCTCCCGGCCCGGACGTTCAGCCGCATAGCCAGGGCGTTGGGCTTCATGTCGGTCTGGAGCGCCGCCGCCAGCTCCGTGGCCGTACCGCCCCAGGCGGGCCTGTCCGCCGTCACAAGGGCGGCAACGGCCTCTAATACCGGGTCGGGCGGTTCCACCCACGGCTCCGTTTCCAGCCGTTCCAGCTCCCACACAAGGCGCTCCCTGTCCTTGGTGAGATACATCCGCTGGTCTTGCTGGTCACGCCCGGCCACGTCCAGAATGGCGCTGCCGTCCGTCCGTTTCTCCTTTTGAAGAAGAAAGGCCCCGTCCGCCGCACCCAACAGGCCGTTGGTGCCGGAAATCATATCAAACTTGTCGTCTGCCTGTTGCTTTCGGGTGTGGTGTACCAGCAGGAGACAGATACCGCAATCATCGGCAAGGCGTTTCAGTGTGCCCACCACCTCGTAGTCGTTGGCATAGCTGTACTTGTCTCCGCCAGCCTCCCGGACTTTCTGGAGGGTGTCAATGATAATCAGCTTGGTATCGGGGTGTTCCCGGACGAACATTTTGAGCTGTCCCTCCAGGCCAACGCCGAGCTGTTTAGCGTGGATTGCAAAGAGCAGGTCGTTGGTGCCGTCCATGCCGAACATCCGATACAGCCGCCCCTGCAATCGGCGGTGGTCGTCCTCCAACGCCAGATAGAGGACGGTGCCCTTGTGGACGGGGTAGCCCCACAGGGGGAGGCCCATGCTCACATGATAGGCAAGCTGGGCCATCAGGAACGACTTGCCCACCTTGGGCGCTCCCGCAAAGAGGTACGTCCCAGGGTAGAGCAGACCGTCAATGATTGGCGGTCTGCCCTGGTAGACATTCTGGTAAAGCTCACTCATGGAAATGGTGGGGAGATAGGCCGGGTCGGTCATGCGGCGCATTTCCAGAAGCCTTTCCTCCAAACTTTTTTCCTGGGGGTTGTTTTCGGTAGCCGCTTCTGATATACTCATGGCAGTTGCTTGTGAAATGGGCTGTTCCCCGTCTGCGCCAACAGACGGAACCGGGACAGTCCTTTTCGTTTCTCTGGAATCCATCAATCTATCAATCCTCCTTCATTCCATCCAGCGTCATGGTGATAAGGCGGATGGTGGCGAGCAGTTCATCATCCACCCCGCCCCCGGCCTCCATGCGCCGCAGCTCCCCCAGGACGGCGGCGAGCTGGTCACGCAGGGCCTTGTAGACCCTGGGATTGCCCTGCACCACAATGTCCCGGTTGAGCAGCCGCCGGGTGATGTAGTCCTGCTTGGTCAGCCCGGACAGGCGGACGGCAATCTCAAGCTGTTCGTCCTCCTCCGGGGACACCCGGAATGCCACGGTCTTGTTCCGCCAGCGGTTGTGATTGTCCAAATTTTTAGCCGACATTATGCTCCCGTCCTTTCAAAGTCCAGCTTGTCCGCCATTTCCGTCTGCTTGGACGGAAACAGGTGGGCATAGCGGTATGTGATCTCAATACTCTCATGGCCTACCCGGTCAGCAATCGCCACAGCAGAGAAGCCCATATCAATCAGAAGCGAAATGTGCGAATGTCTGAGGTCATGGATTCTGATACGCTTCACACCAGCCTCTTTCGCCCCTCTGTCCATCTCATGGTGGAGATAGCTTTTTGTAACGGTGAAAATGCGGTCTTTCTTCTTGACCCCGTAGAGCATTCCCAGGTAGTCCCGCATTTCGTCACAGAGGAAATTGGGCATTTTAATGGTACGATTGCTTTTCTTGGTTTTCGGAGTGGTAATCACATCCTCGCCGTGGAGCCGCTGGTAGGACTTGTTGATCTTCACCGTCCCGGCCTCAAAGTCGAAGTCCGCCGGGGTGAGGGCCAGCAGCTCCCCCTCCCGAATACCGCACCAGTAGAGCATTTCAAAGGCGTAGTAGGAGAGGGGCTTGTCCATCATGGCCTCCGCAAACCGCTGATACTCCGCCTTTGTCCAGAACAGCATTTCCTTTCGCTCCTCCGTCCCCATGTTCCCAGCTTTGGCGGCGGGGTTGGAACGAAGCTCATAGAAGCGGACAGCGTGGTTGAAAATGGCGCTGAGCTGGTTGTGCAGGGTCTTGAGGTAGATCTGGGAGTAGGGCTTGCGCTGTTCGTCCCGATAGGCCAGCAGCTCATTCTGCCATGCGATCACGTCCTTGGTGGTGATCTCGCTGATCTTCCGCTTGCCGAAGTAGGGCAGAATCTTCTTCTGGATGATGTTCTCCTTTGTCAGCCAGGTGTTTTCTTTCAGCCGGGGCCGCACGTCCTTGGTGTAAAGCTCGACAAAGGCTTCAAAGGTCATATCCATGTCGGCGGTGGTCTGCATTTGAAAGCTGCGCTCCCAGTCCTGGGCCTCCCGCTTGGTGGGAAAGCCCCGCTTGCACTTCTGCTTACGCTCCCCCGTCCAGTCCCGATACCACGCCATGACGTACCATGTGCCCCGCTTTTCGTCCTTAAATACCGGCATTTTCGTTCACTTCCTTTCTGGCTCCGTAAAGCCGTTCGTTGAAATACTGGCGGTTGACCCGCCCTGCAATGGTGATGAAGCCCTTTCCTTTCAGTTCCTCGTTGAGCTGGCGAATGAGCTTGTAGGCGTAGGGCCTCGACACGCCCAGCTCGTCCGCTACCTCGTCCACCCGGATAAACTTGTTCTCCATGCTGGTTCCTCCTTTCTTGAATGATAACGCTATTTGTTTAATGCTGGCTCTATTATACTAACTATATTCCGTTATGTCAAGGCTTTCCAAGAAGAAAATATAAACAAATTTATTTATATTTTGCTTGACAGTTCTAAACATATCTGTTATACTCCAAGTGTCCCCCATTACATAGATTGGAGTTGGCAGTTATGGCGATTGGTGAACGTATTCGCTTCTTCCGCAATAAGAAAGGTGTTACGCAAAAGTATCTCGGTCAGGTGGTGGGGTTCCCGGAACGCTCTGCCGATGTGCGTATGGCGCAGTATGAAACCGGGAGCCGCACCCCCAAGGCCGACCTGACCAGAACGCTGGCGGGCTTCTTTGAAGTGTCCACCGATGCCTTGACCGTCCCTGACATAGACAGCGACATTGGCCTCATGCACACCCTCTTTGCCCTGGAGGACATTCGGGGACTTACCATCGGAGAGATTGACGGCGAAATCTGTTTGAAGCTGGACAAGTCCAAAGGCAAGACCTATGTTGATATGCTTGAAATGCTGTCCGCCTGGGCGGAGCAGGCCAAGAAGCTGGAGGCCGGGGAGATCACCAGAGAGGACTACGACCGCTGGCGCTACAACTACCCCAAGTACGACACCACCCGGAAATGGGTCAAAGTCCCCTCCAAGGAATTGAGCGACTTCCTTGTGGAAGCGTTCAAGGACAGGCTGGGAAAGGATTGACAGACAGCAAAAGCCCTTACCGATGTTGCCATCGGTAAGGGCTTTGTAATATGGTTTCTGTCACCCACAAGCCGCAAAGGAACACTTTTCACCTGCAATCCACCGGGGATACAGAATGATACGGCCTATGGGGAGCGTTATCAAATCGTTATCAAAAGAGAGGCACAAAACCGTCTATCCGTTGTGCCGCAACGGGTTCAAAGTTTCAAAAACTCATTCCCACTCAATAGTCGCGGGGGGCTTGGAGGTAATATCGTAGACGATGCGGTTGATGTGGGGCACCTCGTTGACGATACGGACGGAGACCCGGTCCAGCACATCGTAGGGGATCCGGGTCCAGTCGGCGGTCATGAAGTCCGTGGTGGTGACACTGCGGAGGGCCAGAGTATAATCATAGGTCCGGCCATCGCCCTGCACACCTACGGAGCGCATATTGGTCAGCACCGCGAAATACTGACTCATGGCGCTCTCCAGATGCGCCTTGGCAACCTCGTCCCGGAAGATGAAATCCGCCAGACGCAGAATATCCAGTTTTTCCTTCGTCACATCCCCCAGACAGCGGATGGCAAGGCCGGGGCCGGGGAAGGGCTGACGCATCACCAGATACTCCGGCAGACCCAACTCACGGCCCAGCTGCCGCACCTCGTCCTTAAAGAGCATCCGCAGAGGCTCGATGATCTCCTTGAAATCCACATAATCCGGCAGACCGCCCACATTGTGATGGCTCTTGATCACGGCTGCGTCACCTGCGCCGGACTCGATCACATCCGGGTAAATCGTACCCTGAGCCAAGTAATCCACCTGGCCGATTTTTTTGGCTTCCGCCTCAAAGACCCGGATGAATTCCTCGCCGATGATCTTCCGTTTGCGCTCCGGCTCGCTGACGCCGGCCAGCTTGCTCAAAAACAGCTCCTCCGCGTTGACCCGGACGAAGTTGATGTCCCACTTTCTGAAGGCCTCCTCTACCTCGTCTCCCTCGTTGAGACGCATGAGGCCGTGGTCCACAAATACGCAGGTCAGCTGATTGCCTACGGCCTCCGCTATCAGCGCCGCCGCCACAGAGGAATCCACGCCGCCGGAGAGGGCCAGCAGCACCTTGCCGCTGCCGACCTTGGCGCGGACCTCCTCAATGGCTTCGCTGACATAATTCGCCATGCTCCACTCGGGGGCAAGGCCGCAGACCTTATAGAGAAAGTTCTTCAGAATTTCGGTGCCGTGGACGGTGTGCAGCACCTCGGGGTGAAACTGCACGCCGTAGAGCTTTCGTTCCGCGTTCTCGATGGCGGCGTAGGCGCAGCCCGCGGTGTGCGCGATGGCGCGGAAGCCGGGGGAAAGGCGCTCGACCTCGACGCCGTGGCTCATCCAGCAGATGCTCGTCGGCTCAACGCCGTCGAACAGCAGACTCGTGCCGTCGTGCGTCAGCTCCACCTTGCCATACTCGCGGACCTCGGCTCTGCGGCAGGCACCGCCGAGCTGATGGATCATCAGCTGCTGGCCGTAGCAGATGCCGAGAATGGGCAGACCCAGCTCGAAAATGGCGTTGTCGAGCGCGGGGGCGTTCGGCTCAAACACCGTCGCGGGGCCGCCGGTGAAGATGATGGCGGCGGGGCCGAAGGCGCGGATGTCGTCCATCGACATGGTGTAGGGCTTGATCTCACAGTAGACGCCGCATTCACGCACGCGGCGCGCGACGAGCAGATTGTACTGCCCGCCGAAATCCAATACCAGTACCTTTTTCATCTCAGTCGTCCTCACGGAAGAGAATGCCGTTCTCGTCTGCCTGCTCGATGACGGCGAGGGCCTTGTACGGTACGCCGGAGGCACGGAATTTGTCGCCGCCGCCCTGGAAACCCTTTTCGACCGCGACGCCGATGCCCTCGAGTGTCGCGCCCGCGGCGTTTACGAGGTCGATGAGACCCTGCATCGCGTAGCCCTTGGCCATAAAGTCGTCGATGATGAGAACGTGGTCGTCCGCGTGCAGCCACTCATGGCTGACGATCAGCGTGACCTTCTTTTTATAGGTATAAGAAAAGACCTCGCTCTGGTACAATCCGCCCTCGATGTTATCGCTCTTCGCCTTCTTGGCGAACAGCATGGGAACACCGTATTTCTGAGCGCAGATCGTGGCCAAAGCGATGCCGCTTGCCTCCGCTGTTAAAACCATGGTGATCTTGCTGATGTCAAAATACTTCGCAAACTCATCGGCCAGAGCCTCAAGCAGTTTGGTGTCGACGCGGTGGTTGAGAAAGCCGTCGACCTTGATGATGTTGCCGGGCAGGACCTTGCCTTCGCGGCGAATGCGTTCCTTGAGCAGTTCCATGGGACCGTCCTCCTGTCGTATAATATAAGTGTGCGTGCTGTGCTGCCATTGTAGATATTGTATCGTATGATAGAGCATTTGCGCAAGAAAAACAAGGTGACGGAGGGACCAAAAAAAGAGAGAGAAAAGCGCCCGTTTTCGGGCGCTTTTTATGGTTTTGCACAGTTTGATAAGCGCAGCTAATGACGAGCATCAGACGCGCGCATCGCGCTCAGCCCGCATTGGAGTAGAGACGGGCCTCCAGCGCGTCGAGCCCGGCAAGGATATTTTCAACTGCCTGCTGTGTGTTGGGGTCCTCGGCAGGACCGCTGCAAAAGAGCAGATAGGAACTTCCCTCCAGCAGCGACGCCACCCCCTCGCGGAAGCGCACAAATTCCGCCTGCGTCGCACGGTCGATGTCGGGAACCGGCGCGGTGCCGTCCGCTTCGAGCACAAAGGTGATGGTGTTTCCGTCAAGGTAGCGCTCCCGCCCGCCGGCGTAGGAGATCAAATCGTAGGAGCAGCTGCCCACGCCCCTGTCCTCATGGGTCTGATAGCACAGCACATCCGCGCCCCACACGCCGTTTTCATCCTCTCCGTAGCAGAGGAAGAAAGTGTCCCAACCGGTATAGTAGGGGGTGACCTCCTTGGTGAAGAGCACCGTACCGTTGTACTTCCTCGCCTCCAGCGTGTAGCGGCATTTTGCAAATTCATCCGGCTCCGAGGTCGTGAGGACGAGGATCTCGTCCTCGCTGTCACGGTCGAGATCGGCGTAGGTGAGCGGCTTTTCATTGGCTGTGTAGACCTCGGTGAAGCTCTTTACCCCGTCCGCGCTGTAGTAAATCTCCGTGTCGCGCCGCGCGAGGTACAGCCCGCCTTCCCCATCGGGACGGTAGGTGTCGGTGTAATACTCGGGCGTGGCATGCCACTGGCAGATGCAGACCTCGTTTTCCTCGTCGGGCTCGAGCGCAAAGGCCCACCTCCCGTAGGGGCGGAAGCCGTCTGTCTGCGCGTCGTAGAACCAGTAATAGAAGGGCACATTGTAGGCGGGATTGTCGAGCTGTAAGCCGATGTCGCGATAGCCGTCGAAGTTATAGTCGCCGGTCTCAAGGCAGTTCTCGGGCGACCAGCAGCTCGTGTAGCCGTCCGCACCCCAAACCTCGTCACCGAGGTCGGAGATCAGAAGATTCTCCTCTCTGCCGTCGTCCCACAGAAGGTGGATGCGGCTCACGCCGCAGTCATACTCCCCGTTCTGATAGCCGTATAGCTCAAGCGTCGCCGTCCTGCCCTCGCAGAGGGTGAACGGCTCCGTGCGCAGCAGCACATCGTCCGCGTGCAGGGCGGTCCATTCATCGTCCGTGGCGGGCTGCTCGGCGACAGGCTCCGGCGGCTCGTCGGGCAGCGGCGTGTCTGCGTTGGTTTTTTCGCCGCAGGCGGCGAGCGTCAGCGCGAGCGCCGCGGCAAGCAGCAGCGCAAAAAGTCTTTTTTTCATGTCGTTCCTCCTCTGCTTTTTCTGTATGTCACTATTGTATCATATCACCAAAGAGAAGTCACTACAAAACGGTTACAAAAAAGGAGAGCGCCGAGGCGCTCTCTTTCGCGGTGCGGGATTTACTTCTTCTCGTCCTCGAGCAGACCCTTGAAGCTGGCGGCAAGGCCGGCAAGGCTCTGGATCTCGCTGGGGACGATGATCTTCGTCGCCTGCCCGTCGGCGGCCTTTTCAAAGGATTCGAGCGCCTTGAGCTTGACGACCTGATCGTTGGGGTTGGCGTTGTTGAGGAGCTTGATGGAGTCCGCCAGCGCGGTCTGCACCTTCATAATGGCCTCGGCCTCGCCCTCGGCGCGCAGCACGGCGGCCTGACGCTCGGCCTCGGCGTGGAGGATGGCGGCCTGCTTCTCGGCGTCCGCCTTGAGGATGGTGGACTGCTTTTCGCCCTCGGCGACGAGGATCTGGCTCTGCTTCTGGCCCTCGGCCTGCAGGATGGACTCGCGGCGCTCACGCTCGGCCTTCATCTGCTTTTCCATGGCGTTCTGAATTTCCTTGGGCGGCAGAATGTTCTTCAGCTCCACGCGGTTGACCTTGATGCCCCAGGGGTCGG
>ERZ773116.3778-NODE-3778-length-10658-cov-3.567387_pt1 | contig 10658 bp, 9 predicted proteins | sample MGYA00580563_ERZ773116 | MGnify/ENA primary metagenome ERZ773116 (study PRJEB29015, sample SAMEA2737864) | human gut metagenome | biome: human gut; feature: human-associated habitat; material: faeces | place: China | collected 2012 ... | reverse complement strand
GCCTGCGGAGATAGCAGCGGCCATTGAGGATGTGGGCTTCCTCGCCAGCATCCCGCTATGGCTCGTGTCGCTGCTCGGCAGTCTGCTCGTCTGGGTGATGTCCTTTATTCTGATCCTGACGGTGTACGGACGATTCTTTCGGCTATACCTCTACACAGCATTGGCGCCGCTGCCGCTTGCCTCCTTTGCAGGCGAAGGCACATCCTCTATCGGGAAGAGCTTCATCAAGTCCTACACCGGCGTCTGTCTGGAGGGCGCGCTGGTGGTGCTGTCCTGCGTGATATACTCCGCATTTCTTTCCAGCAGCAGTTCGGCAGTCGATACCTCGCTCTCTGCTGTTGTGATGGTGTGGCAGTACATCGGGCAGATGGCGTTCAATATGCTCATATTGACGGGTTTGGTGAAAGGCTCCAGCCGCCTGGTACGGGAGATGTTCGGAATATAGCAGAAAAGGCGGCGGGATGCCCCGCCGCCTTTCTGTTATCGGTCATACCGGTCATCGTCCGGCTCCGGCATCTGGTGCTCCATTTCAAATATCTTCATGCGTATATCGCCCTTGAACTGGCTGACAGCGAACTGCCGATCTCGCCACCAGAGGAAGAGCCGGAGTCCCCAATACAGTGTGGGGATCAGCGCCAGAACGATGATCGTGATGATATGCTGACTGTGATGCGCCGCTGCCCATTCGGGCATGAAGTCCGTGCAGAACAGGTACAGGAACAGCGGCCAGGTCAGTGTTTTCCCCATGAGCACCAGCAGCAATGCGCCGATAAACAGCGCAAGTGCAGCTTGAAGCAGCACCGTGAAAAAGCTCATTTTTCAGTCCTCCTCGCTTATAAAGTGTATTGTTTTTCTGCTTTTCTACATAAATATTATCTCATATCGCAGAAATCGTGTCAAATTTTGTGAAAAATTAGAGGTGAACGAATATCGAAGTCAAAATCCCAAAAGAGGTGCGAAAGCACAAGGAAACCATTTTTTTCGGACTGTCCCTGCGGCAATTTCTTTGCGCGGCATTGTCGCTGGTCATTGCTGCTGGCGTGTTCCTGCTGACGAGGCAGCTTGCCGGCAAAGAAACGGCAAGCTGGCTCTGTATCCTCGCTGCCGCGCCGGTCGCATTGGCAGGCTTCTTCAGCTACAACGGACTTACGCTGGAGGAATTTATCTGGGCGGTCATCCGCTCGGAGCTTCTGTGCGCCGGACCGCGCAAATTCATTGCCCGGAATCTGTACTATGACCTGCTGCACCGGAAGGAGCGTGATGATTTTGATTAAATCCCTGATCGCGGCGAACAAGAGCGAGCGCGTGAAGTTCCGCATTCCCCGCAGTGTGCAGCAGTCCATCCCCATCTGCTGCGTTTACCCGGACGGTATCTGGCAGGTCGGCAACAAGCACAGCAAGACCTGGCGATTCGCCGATGTGAATTATGCCGCCGCCTCCGAAGAGGACCGGCGCAGTATCTTCCTTTCCTATGGAAGCGCGCTCAATGCGCTGCCTACGGATGCTACGGCAAAAGTCACGATCATCAACCGCAGGCTCAATCCCGCCGATTTTGAAAGCACAGTGCTGATGAAGCGCAAGGGTGACCGGCTGGATCGCTATCGCCGGGAATACAACGACATTCTGATCGGCAAGGTGGGCGAAAGCAACAATCTGGTGCAGGAAAAGTACATCACGCTCTCTATCGCAAAGCGCAAGATCGAGGACACCCGCGCATATTTCCGGCGTGTGGATGACAATCTTTCCAAAAACTTCGGACGACTGGACTCCGGTGCCAGACCTGTTTCCGGCTATGACCGCCTGCGCCTGCTGCACGACTTCTTCCGTCCGGGCGAGGAACAATTCTTTGTCTACGACCAGCAAAATGTCATCCGAAAGGGCATGGACTTCCGGGACCTCATCTGCCCGGATGGACTGCAATTCAAGGCGGGACATTTTGAGATGGGCGATAAGTTCGGGCGGGTGCTGTTTTTGAAGAGCTTTGCCAGCTATATCAAGGACGATATGATCTCCGACCTTTCCGACTTTTCCCGCAGTCTGGTGCTGTCTATCGACATCCTGCCGGTCGCAACGGATGAGGCCGTCAAGGAGGTGCAGAGTCAGATCCTCGGCATCGAATCCGACATCACCCGCTGGCAGCAGCGGCAAAATCGGCAGGCGAATTTTACGGCTTCCGTTCCGTATGAGCTGGAGCAGCTTCGCACGGAAAGCAAGGAATTTCTGGACGACCTGACCGTGCGGGACCAGCGCATGATGTTCGCTGTCGTGACGCTCGTCCACATCGCCGATACGCTGGAGCAGCTGGACGCCGACACGGAAACACTGCTGGCCATTGGCCGGGAACATCTTTGCCAGTTCTCCACCCTGCGGTATCAGCAGGAGGACGGACTGAACACCGTCCTCCCGTATGGCCTGCGCCGCATCAAGGCACTGCGCACACTGACCACCGAGAGCACCGCCGTCCTGATGCCGTTCCGGGCACAGGAGATCCAGGACCCCGGCGGGATGTACTACGGCGTCAACGCCGTCAGCAAGAATCTGCTCATCTGTGACCGCAAGCGGCTCATTTCTCCGCACGGCTTCTATCTGGGCGTGTCCGGCTCCGGTAAATCAGTCGCTATGAAATCGACCATTGCCAATGTGGCGCTGGGAACGGACGACGACATCATTATCATTGACGCCGAGCGTGAGTATGGCCCGCTGGTGCGGGCGCTGGGCGGCGAGGTCGTGGAAATTTCCCCGAACAGTCAGCATCACATCAATCCGCTGGATATTACAGACGGCTATGACGACGGAGAAAACCCAATAGCGATGAAGTCCGAGGTCGTGACCAGTATTCTGGAGCAGCAGATGGGCGCAGGTCATATCACCGGCGCCCACAAGTCTATCATTGACCGCTGCACGGCGAATGTGTATCGTCCCTATCTTTACGAGAATGACGGAAGCATCAAACCGCCGCTTCTGACCGACTGGCGCAACGAGGTCATGCGTCAGGAGGACCCGGAAGCGCGTGAGATCGCGCTGGCCGCTGAGCTTATCACCGAGGGCAGCTTGAATGTGTTTGCGCACCCGACCAATGTGCAGATGGATAACCGCATTATGGCGATAGACCTGTATGAGATGGGCGACCAGCTTCGCCCCACGGCGCTGGTCGTGACGTTGGAGGCGATCCAAAACCGTGTGGCGGCAAACCGCAAGAAAGGACGCTTCACCTGGGTGTTCATTGACGAGGTCTATCTCTTCTTCCGCTTCAAGTATTCCGGCGACATCCTCTATCGCGCGTGGAAACGCTGGCGAAAGTATGGCGCACCGCTGACTGCGGCCACGCAGAATGTGGAGGAATGCCTGAAAAGCGAAACGGCGCGGCTGATGTTCGCAAACTCTGAATTTCTGCTGCTGTTCAATCAGGCGGCTACTGACCGGATGGAGCTCGCGAAGCTGCTGCACCTGTCCGAAACACAGACACGGTACATCGAAAATGCCGAGGCGGGTCATGGCCTGCTCCGTATGGGTGGGACACTGGTGCCGTTCGTGAACACGATTCCAAAGGATACGGAGCTGTACCGACTGATGACGACCACGCCCGGCGAAGGATGAAAATGCGTCCCAACTTGGGACGCATTTTGACGATCATGCAAAGGAGGCTGATAACTGCTGATATTACATTAGGAAGTCTGTTCGATGGGATCGGCGTCTTTCCTCTTGCGGCGCAGCGGAACGGCATCGTGCCGCTCTGGGCCAGCGAGATCGAAAAGGCGCCGATCTCCATTACAAAGCGGCATTTTCCTGCCATGCGGCATCTGGGCGACATCACAAAGCTGCATGGCAGTGAAGTGCCGCCTGTCCATATCATCACCTTTGGCTCTCCCTGCCAGAACTTTTCCATGATCGGAAACCGGGCAGGCTTAGCCGGAGCAAAATCAAGTCTATTTTACCATGCGATACGAATCATACGGGAAATGAGGGATGCAAGTGGAGGCGTATTTCCAGTTATCGCTGTTTGGGAAAATGTCATGGGAAGTCTTTCATCAAATGACGGGCTGGATTTTAACGCCGTGCTTGCAGCGTTCCAGAGCGCCGAGATTCCAATGCCTGCTTCCGGGCAATGGGCAGCCGCCGGAATGGTGCGAGGGGGACAACCTGACATCGCCTGGCGGCTCATGGACGCCCAATATTGGGCAAGCCCCCGACTGGCCCGGCGGCAGCGGATCTTTCTCGTGGCAGATTTTAGAGGGCGGCGTGCTGCCGAAATACTGTTTAAGCCCCGCGGAATGCTCGCGCTTTCTGAAGCTGGCACAGCGGGCAGGCTATCCTCCGCCGCAGGAGATCGAAGCACTTTTCTTGAAGCAGGGCGGCGCGTACCCATCGTCCGACCCTTTCAGATGTTCCGAATGCGGGCCGCGGCAAAGCATCAGGAGCACACACAATTCCAAAACAGCTTCGGATTTGCAAATGACCCTTTTCCCACTCTTTTAGCCAGTGCGGTCAACCCATTCGCCTTTTATTTTGAGGATGACCCGCTGGGCGGCTGTGTGCGCTATCCCAGCGAGACTGAAAGCGAGCGCATGATGGGACTGCCGGAGGGCTGGACAAAGTTCGGCGCGGACGGCGAAGATATCCGTCCCGCCCAACGATATAAGGCGCTGGGGAATGCAATCGCCCTGCCATGCGCCGACTATATCATGGCCGGCATCCGGGAGGCGCTGGCGAGATGAGGAATGCGTCCCAACTTGGGACGCATTTCGGAAAGGAGGTATCATTTTGCCGGACATTCGAGAAAAACCATCCAATATCCGTGAAAAAAACAGCGCCCCCAAAGGCCGCACAAGCACCAAAGCCGTGCGCACGGTTGGTCGTCAGCTTACGGAAAAGTATCGCAAGGAGCTGGCACAGCCGGACAAGGAAAACTGCGGAGAAGCAACGGCAACCGAAATCGCTGTTGATCGCGTGGAAGCAGTCACGGGTGAAACTCTGACCCGCTCCGCACACGCCGCAAAATGGGCGGCGGGCAAAGCGAAGAAGAAATCTGCTGCGGCAAAAGCATCACAGAGCGCCATGACCGCAGACCGCCCGCACACGGACACTGACAGAACGCAACTTTCGCCGCAGGAGCAAATGCGCCGCAGTGCGATCAGTCAGCACCGGAAGAAGATCCAACAGGAAAAGAAAGAGAAACTGGATGAACTGCGCATTTCAAGTGCAAATGCTGCACCGGAGCCGGTCGAGCCCTCTCGACCGGCTTCCGTCTTTCCTGTACAGGAAGAAAACATTTATTCTTCGCACGCTCCGTCGATCCATCCATCGAATCCGTCGCTCCCCGCCCGCAAGGACGGGGAACATCCCTTAATTCGGCAGAGAACCCGTGACAGCAGCACGCCGCAGATCAAGCTCCATACCGAAAATACGGTCATTAAGACGAGGCAGATCGCGGAGAAGCAAAGTCCGACGCTCCCGTCTGCACGGATTACCCAGCCTGCAAACCAGCGTGCGGCAAAGGCAGCGGTAACGCAAAAAGCACGAAAGCACGCACAGCAGCAGGCACAACTGCAAATTTGGAAACCCCGTCAGCAGGCGGCGCAAAATACTGCGGCGCTTCTGAAACGGCTTGGCGAAGCTGCGGCCCAGACCGCAAAGGCGATGGTCGGAGCCGTGGCCGGACTGCTGGGCGGCGGCGCTTTACTGCTGGCGCTCTTTGCAATTCTCCTTGTTGCCGCAGTCGTTGCATCGCCGTTTGGGGGACTGTTTTCTTCCGAGCCGTCCCCCGGAAATGTAACACTGAATGTTGCTGTCTCACAGATCAATGCGGAATACAACGAGCGTCTGGAAGCGCTGCAATCGGGCAATTATGACAGCGTCCAGCTTCACGGAGCTCCGCCGGAATGGAAACAGGTCGTTGCCGTATTTGCGGCAAAAACGGCTGGTGCGGATGATGGTGTGGATGTTGCAACACTGGATGAGGACCGTGTTGACCGCCTGCGGACCGTCTTTTGGGATATGACACAGATCACAACAGAGGTCGAGGTCGTCGAGCATGAGGACGATACGGAAACCATTCTGCACATCACGATCACGGCAAAAACAGTCGATGAAATGCGTTCATTCTACCATTTCAAGAAATATCAGAACGAAGGACTTGATGCGCTTCTGGACGATTTAGGCGTTATCACCGGACTGCTCGGCGACCTGAACATCCGGCAGGAGGATGCTGTAGAGCTTCTGAAAAATCTGCCTGCCGATCTGTCGCCTGAGAGAAGAGCGGTCATCGAGCACGCCTTGACACTCGTCGGCAAGGTGAACTATTTCTGGGGCGGCAAGAGCCTTGTCCCTGGCTGGGATTCCCGCTGGGGGACCACGATGAAGGTCGTTGCGGACGGCAGCTCTACCACTGGCACTTACCGCCCATTCGGACTTGACTGCTCCGGTTTTGCCGATTGGGCATTTTACAACGCATCCGGCGGCAGCTATATCATCGGTCATGGCGGTGGAGCGTCCAGTCAGCACAGCTATTGTACGCCTATCGCATGGAGCGAGGCGCTGCCGGGCGACCTTGTGTTCTACCCAGGTGACTCCCATGTCGGTATCGTCGGCGGACGGGACGCCAATGGAAACCTGCTGGTCATCCACTGCGCCAGCAGTGCGAACAATGTGGTCATCACAGGTGTATCCGGCTTTACGAGCATCGGCAGACCTCAATATTATGGGGATTGAGGAATGCGTCCCAAGTTGGGACGCATTCCTCAGGATTGATTTTACAGTCAAAGTCTGTCATACTATAGAAAAATCACAAAGATGGAGAGCGTTTATGTTTAGAATAAATCGTGGTCAGGTTGAAGTTGAATCCAAAACAGCAACCGCAAAATCGGATGATTTACGGAGCAATGTCAAAGTGTTTGATGCCGTGAAATTGGTTTTCCTGAATCTCGTTGATGAGATCACACGGCTTCCTGTTTATAATGCGGCGCACTGGACTTGTAATGTGGATCGTTGGATCGACAACCTTACATCCGAGAATAGGATGACCTATCGTCGGGGAGAAATTGTTTTTCTGGATTTGGGTGCACAGAATTTCAAATATGAGCCTTCTTACACTCATGCTTGCATTGTCCTGGCTGACCGCAGAAATTCCATTCTCATTGTACCATGCTCTACGAAAAAGTATGGCTCCGGGTATCGGGATATTATCAATGCAACGCCTGCGGATGGATTTATGCGGAATACCGGCATCCAGTCTGAGAGCTTTCGCTGGGTCAATAAGAATCGTGTCGTTTCCCAAACCGGAAAGCAGGTGTCCGCTGATGTTCTGGATAAATTAGACCAGGTTCTCCTGTCTTTAGCCCCGGCACACAAAAGAGAAATCGCAAAGCTGAATGCTGAAATCGAAGCGCTAAAATCAAAAATCGATGCATTGGAAAGTGCATCAGAAGCCGAGCAGGATGACCAAAAGTGATTGACAAACATCCACGGCAATGGTATTATAATAGCACAGAAGGCGTAACGCCGTAAGCCCATGCTCAAGGCATGGTATCACAGAGGACAGGTTATCTTCGGATGACCTGTCCTGCTTTTTATCACTATTCGAGGCCGTTGTGCATATACTATCTTTGCAGAAGGCGCAACGCCGTTTGCCCGCATCCATCGGATGCGGTATCACAGGAGCGTACCCGGAGGGATCCTATCCTTTGGGTACGCTTTTTTCGCTTTCATACGCAGAAATGCGTCCCAAGTTGGGACACATTTTTGCTCACCTTGTCCAAACTTCCTATTGACAAGGTGGGTTTCTCTCTGTTATATTCCTCACATTACTCACGATTGGAGGTTATCCCCATGAAACAAAAATGGCTTTTGACCGGAACAGCGCTCATGCTTGCGGCAGCGCTGGCCGGATGCGGGAGCAATGCACCGACAAGCTCCCAGCCGCAGAGCAGCCAGCAGGCAAGCTATATCAGCATGGACGCAGCGCAGAGCGCGGCGCTGGATGCCGCAAGCATCGCGGCGGCAGACGCGATTTTTTCCGCGACCACGCTGGACGATGTTGCGGGCATCACCTGCTATAAAGTCGATTTTTCTGCGGGCGGCTATGACTACGCCTACTCCATCAACGCCGAGAGCGGCGAGGTGCTGGAGGCAAGCTATCACGAACAGGCCGGTGCCGCTGCACTCCCGGACGGCAGCACGGGCACGACCACAACACAGCCCAGCACCACGAAACCCAATGTGGGTGCGGTCACAACGACCCCGGCGCAGACGACCACGCCCAACACGGGCAGCGCCACCGGCGCGGTGGACGAGGCCAAGGCGCAGGAGATCGCCCTGGCACACGCCGGGATCGAGGCGGCGGACGCCACCATCACCAAGTCCAAGCTGGACTATGACGATGGCCGTCAGGTCTATGAGATCGAGTGGTACGCAAACGGCGCGAAGTATGATTACGAAATCAGCGTTGCCACGGGCGAGATCATCGACTCCAGTTATGAAGCAAAAACCGTGGTCGGCACCGGCAACAGCGCCACTGTGAACGAGGCGACTGCAAAGCAGACCGCCCTGTCCCGTGTGTCCGGCGCGACAGAAAAAGACATCTACGAATGGAAGCTGGACTACGATGACGGACGCCCGGAGTATGAGGGCAAGATCATCTACGGCGGCACGGAGTATGAGTTCACCATCGACGCAACAAGCGGTACCATCACCGAATGGGACACCGAGGCAGTACACAACTGAATGACACGCACAGCGCCCCTCGGACGATTTTCGTCCGAGGGGCGCTTTCCTTTTCCTACAAACTTCCTCCGCTGTCCTCTGCCGTGGGGCGTAAACTATTGGTACGACTCAACCAATGGAGGTACCAACATGAACTACACCATCACGCAGGCTGACATGGACGGCTACTGCTTATCGCTGCTCACAGAGGAGCGCTCGGCGGGGACGATACAGAAATACCGCCGCGATCTTGCGGCGTTTGCCCGCTGGATCGGCGGCGCGGAGATCACGAAAGAGGCTGCTGTACACTGGAGATCGCACCTGCTGGAGCGCGGCTACAAGCCGGAGACCATCAATTCCAAGCTGTCGGCGATCAACGGCTTTTTCGCCTACATGAACTGGGCGATCCGCGTGAAATTCCTGAAGATCCAGCGGAACTTATTCCGCGACCCGGCGCGGGAGCTGTCCCGGCAGGAGTACGACTGTCTGCTGACCACCGCGCGGGAAACCGGTCAAGAGCGCCTCGCCCTCATCATGGAGACCCTGTGCGCGACGGGCATCCGCATTTCCGAACTGCGCTATATCACCGTCGAGGCGGCGAAAGACGGACGCGCCACGATCTCTCTGAAAGGCAAGATCCGCACGATCCTGCTGCCCACGAAACTGTACCGCAAGCTGACCAAATACGCCAGAAAAGAAAAAATCGCTTCCGGCGCGATCTTTCGCACCAAAAGCGGAAGGCCGATCTCACGGCGGCAGGTCTGGTATGAGCTAAAACGGCTGTGTCAAGCAGCAGGAGTAGAGCCGGGCAAGGTTTTCCCGCACAATCTACGCCACCTGTTCGCCACCACCTTCTATCGTGCCTGCAAGGACATCGCCCGCCTTGCGGATGTGCTGGGGCATTCGTCCATCGAAACCACCCGCATTTACTTAGCGGTCAGCGGCGCGGAGCAGGCACGGCAGCTGGATAAGCTGGGGTTAGTATCGTAGAAAACGAAATCTGCATTTCGTGCTTTGATGCCGCAATCGCCTCGACGATAATCTACATATTTTACCGAAATTGTACCATGCAGCGCGGAAAAATGCAATACCTGCCATGCGAATAGGCATGAGTTTTAGCCCCACAATAGTAACGAATTTTGTGGGGCTGGTTTTCTGCGCCTTTGTGCAAGACTTTAATTGTTCAGAAAATGCTTTTTTAGAAAAATTTCGCCGGACGGTATGCAGATACGCCGCATCTAAACAACGAAATGCAGATTTTGCGAATGGCCGGAATTCCCGGCGTTTTTGCTTTACCGGCGAAATGCAGATTCTGTTGTTTCCACCGGCGGCGAGGTCTGACGGCATCCATCCATGTTTTTTTACTTGTATTGATAGAAAGTGAAGTGTCCTTTCTATTTCTTGAAGGAGCCTGACCATGCAGCTAAAGATTTCAACAGACTATGCCATCCGCATCGTGCTGTATCTTGCCACCACGCAGACGGCGGCAACCAGCGCGGAGATCAGCGCCCAGATGGGCATCCCGCAGACGGTGATCGCAACGCTGGCGCGTCCGCTGCAAGAGGCGGGCATCCTGACCACCCAGCGCGGCACCGGCGGCGGGTTCACCCTCAGCCGCCGTCCGGAGGACATCTCCCTCCATGAGATCATCAACATTGCCGAGGGCACGACCCGCATCAACCGCTGTCTGGAGCCGGACGGCTTCTGCTCCCGGAACGGCGCGCCCAACTGTCCCGTCCACAAATTTTACGCCCACATCCAGAACTATCTGGACGAGGTATTCAAGCAGAAAACGATCGCATCCCTGTTGGCGGATGCATAAGACACACCGAAAGAGAGAAAGAGAGGGGAAGCTCATGCTCCGTGAACGCGCAAGCGCACAGGCGCGGCGCTTATCGGCCTATGCCGCCGAACACTGCGCCCTGCTGGAACGGCGGTTTACCACCCGCCGCGCCCGCATC
>ERZ773116.3774-NODE-3774-length-10663-cov-3.552508_pt1 | contig 10663 bp, 8 predicted proteins | sample MGYA00580563_ERZ773116 | MGnify/ENA primary metagenome ERZ773116 (study PRJEB29015, sample SAMEA2737864) | human gut metagenome | biome: human gut; feature: human-associated habitat; material: faeces | place: China | collected 2012 ... | reverse complement strand
AGGTCTACCAGTTCATCACCCACCGGGTGATTTTCGCCTGCATCTCGACGCCCATTGCGTGGTTCGACCGCCATGTGGTCGACGGCTTTATGAATCTCCTCGCCTGGGGCGCCAACGGCGCCGCCTGGCTCATCCGCGACATGCAGAGCGGCAGCGTGCAGCGTTACTGCATCTGGTTCCTCGGCGGTGCGCTGGGCCTCACGATCCTGATTCTTCTAATCTGTTAATCCGAACGAGTTATGAATATACTATCTCTGTTTCCCGCCGTTCCGCTCGTGATGATGCTGGGTCTGTGGCTCTCGAAGTCCACGCGGCAGATTCACACGGTGATGGTCGCAGGCTCTTCGCTGCTCGTGGCGCTGGCCGTCGTGCTCGTGGTGCAGTACCTCGGGCTGCGCGGCGCGGGCGAGACGGCGCAGATGCTCTTCACCGAAAGCCGCGTCTGGTATGCGCCGCTCAACATCCACTACGCCGTGGGCGTCGACGGCATTTCGGTGGCAATGCTCCTGCTGTCGGCCGTCATCGTCTTCACGGGCACGTTCGCCTCGTGGCAGATGAAGAGCGACGTCAAAGCCTACTTCCTCTGGTTCTGCCTGTTGAGCGTGGGGGTGTTCGGGTTCTTCATTTCGGTCGACCTCTTCACGATGTTCCTGTTCTACGAGGTGGCGCTGATCCCGATGTACCTGCTGATCGGCGTCTGGGGCAGCGGGCGCAAGGAATACGCCGCCATGAAACTGACGCTGATGCTCATGGGCGGTTCGGCGTTGCTGCTGATCGGCATTCTGGGCATCTACTTCGGTGCGGGCGCCACGACGATGAACATTCAGGAGATCGCCGCGCTGAACAACATTCCCGTTGCCCAGCAGCGCATCTGGTTCCCGCTGGTGTTCGTGGGTTTCGGCGTGCTGGGCGCGCTGTTCCCGTTCCATACGTGGAGCCCCGACGGCCACGCCTCGGCCCCGACGGCCGTGTCGATGCTCCACGCCGGGGTGCTGATGAAGCTGGGCGGATACGGCTGTTTCCGGGTTGCTATGTATCTTTTACCCGAAGCGGCGCATGAATTGAGCTGGGTATTTATCATCCTGACAACGATTTCCGTCGTCTACGGCGCCTTCTCGGCCTGCGTGCAGACCGACCTCAAGTACATCAACGCCTACTCCTCGGTGTCGCACTGCGGACTGGTGCTGTTCGCCGTTTTGATGATGAACACCACGGCCGGTACGGGCGCCGTGCTCCAGATGTTGAGCCACGGCCTGATGACGGCCCTCTTCTTCGCGCTGATCGGCATGATCTACGGCCGCACCCACACGCGGGACATCCGCCAGCTGGGCGGGCTGATGAAGGTGATGCCGTTCCTCGCGGTCGGGTATGTGATCGCGGGTCTGGCCAACCTCGGGCTGCCGGGCCTGAGCGGCTTCGTGGCCGAAATGACCATCTTCAACGGCGCGTTTATGAACGCCGACACGTTCCACCGCGTGGTGACCGTCATCGCCTGCACGTCGATCGTCATCACGGCGGTCTACATCCTGCGCGTCGTCGGGAAAATCCTTTACGGCACGTGCGACAATCCCGAACACCTGAAGCTTTCGGACGCCACGTGGGACGAGCGGCTGTCGGTCGTCTGCCTCGTCGTCGCCATCGCCGGCATGGGTCTGGCGCCGCTGTGGGTGAGCGACATGATCCGCGGCAGCGTCGCGGAGATCATTGCACATATTTTGAGTTAAGCGACTATGGATTACACCTCGATATTTACGCTGATGCGGGCCGAAGTGACCCTCACGGCGATTCTCGTCTTCGTGTTCCTCTACGACCTCATGGCCGGGGAGCGCGCACGCCGCCGCTTTTCGGCCGTGGTCTGCTGCCTGATGGTCGTGCAGGTGGTTGTGAACCTTGTTCCGGCTGCGGGGGGCGAACTCTTCGGCGGCATGTTCTGCCATACGCCGATGGACGGCATCGTCAAAAGCATGCTCTCCGTCGGGGCGCTGATCGTCTTCCTGCAGTCCGACACGTGGCTGCGCCGCGAGGACACGCGCCACAAGCAGGGCGAATTCTACATCCTGACCCTCTCGACGCTGCTGGGCATGTATTTTATGATCGGCGCGGGCAACTTCCTGCTGTTCTTCATCGGTCTGGAGCTGGCTTCGGTCCCGATGGCCTGTCTGGTGGCCTTCGACAAATACAAACGCTATTCGGCCGAGGCGGGGGCCAAATACATCCTCTGCGCGCTGTTCTCGAGCGGACTGATGCTCTACGGCATCTCGTTCCTCTACGGAACGACCGGGACGCTCTATTTCGGCGACATGGCCGCCCGCATCGACGGTTCGCCGTTGCAGGTGATGGCCCTGGTCTTCTTCCTCTCGGGGCTTGGCTTCAAGATTTCGCTCGTGCCCTTCCACCTCTGGACGGCGGACGCCTACCAGGGCGCGCCGACGAACGTGACCGCCTATCTTTCGGTGGTCTCGAAGGGCGCTGCGGCGTTCGTGCTGCTGACGGTGCTCGTGAAGGTGTTCGCCCCGATGACCGAACAGTGGCAGACGCTGCTCTGGATCGTGACGGTGTCGAGCATCACCGTTGCGAACCTCTTCGCCATCCGGCAGAAGGACCTCAAGCGTTTCATGGCCTTCTCGTCCATCTCGCAGGCCGGATACATCATGCTGGCCGTTATCGGCGGCAGCGCCATCGGCATGACCTCGCTGGTCTTTTACGTGCTGGTCTACATGGCCGCCAACCTCGCGGTGTTCGGCGTGCTGTCCGCCGTCGAGCAGCACAGCGGCGGCAGGGTCTCGCTGGAGGACTACAACGGGTTTTCCCGCACTAATCCCCGCCTGGCGCTGCTGATGACCCTGGCGTTGTTCTCGCTGGCGGGAATCCCGCCCTTCGCCGGGTTCTTCTCGAAATTCTTCGTCTTCGCCGCGGCTTTCAGTGGCGGATTCCACCTGCTGGTCTTCATCGCGCTGGTCAACACGGTCGTGTCGCTCTATTACTACCTGTTGATCGTCAAGGCGATGTACATTATGCCCGGCGACGCGCCGATCGCGGCGTTCCGCAGCGACCGTTACACGCGCGTCAGCCTCGCGCTCTGCATGGCAGGCGTCCTGCTGCTGGGCATCGTCAGCGCGGTTTACGACGGCATCAACGCCTTTGCGTTCGGGCTTTGACCCGGCGGGATATGCAGATGCGGGGCGCGGGAGACCGTGCCCCGCATTTTTTCGTGCGGGTGCGATTGGGGTTTGCGGGCCTGCCGCCGGGGTGCGCTATCGCCGCTTTTCCAGGGCGAGCAGCCGTTCCTTGATGTCGAGCCCTCCGGCGTAGCCCGTGAGCTTGCCGTCGTAGCCCAGGACGCGGTGGCAGGGAATGACGATGACGATGGGGTTGCGGTTGTTGGCCATGCCGACGGCGCGGAACGATTTGTTGTGGCCGATCTGCATGGCGATATGTCCGTAGGTGCGGGTTTCGCCGTAGAGGATGGTTTGCAACGCCTGCCAGACGGATTGCTGGAAGGGCGTTCCGGCGGGTGCGAGCGGCAGCGAGAAGTCGCGGCGCGTGCCGGCGAAATACTCCCGGAGCTGCGCCGCCGCCTTCAGCAGCAGGGGTGTGGCGGCGGTTTCGGGGACGGCCGCGGAGCCTTCCGGAACTGCCGTGCCGAAACGGATCTGCGTCACAGCCTCGCCCGTAGCCGTGATCGTCACGGGGCCGACGGGCGTTTCGTGTTGCAATGTGTACGTCATAAATTCTTCAGAGTGTAGTCGATCATCTTTTGTCTTATGTGTGCCGTTGCGTCGGGCAACATCGAATGGTTCTGGTCGGGGTACACCATCATGTCGTACTGTTTGCCGGCGCGGTTGAGCGCCCGGGTCATCTCGACGGTGTTCTGGAAATGGACGTTGTCGTCGGCCGTGCCGTGGATGATCAGCAGCCGCGTGCGCCGGTCGTCGAGGATCCGCGCGAAATTGATCGGCGAATTGTCGTCGTAGCCTGCGGCGTTGTACTGCGGAAGGTTGTTGTAGATCTCGGTGTAGATCGTGTCGTAATAACGCCACGAGGTGACGGGAGCCACGGCGATGGCCATTTTGAACAGCCCGAGGCCCTTCATCGCACAGCTCAGGGCCATGAATCCGCCGTAGGACCAGCCGTAGATGCCGATGCGCGCAGGGTCGACCCAGGGCTGCGCCGCCATGTGGCGGGCGGTCGAAAGCTGGTCCTCGACCTCCAGCGCCCCCAGGCGTCCGTAGGTGAGTTTCTTGAACTTTTCGCCCCGGAATCCCGTGCCGCGGCCGTCGGCGCAGACCACGATGTAGCCTTTGTCGGCGAGGGCGTCCTCCCAGTCCAGTGACCAGCGGTCGCGCACGGACTGCGAGCCGGGACCCGAATACTGGGTCAGCAATACGGGGTAACGCTGCGAGGGATCGAAGCCGCGGGGCTTGACCATATAGGCGTTGAGCGTGTCGCCGCGCTCGGTCGTGAAGGTGAAGAACTCCTTCACGGGGCGGTCGGCGGCGGCCAGTTCTTCGCGCAGGCGGCGACTGTCGGCCAGCGTGCGGACGGGTTTCCCGGCGGCGTCGCAGACCTCCGTGACGTTGGGGGTCGAGGCGTTGGAAAAGGTGGTGATGAAGTATTTCATCCCGGCGCTCGGGGCTGCGGTGTAGTAGCCCTCGCCTGTGGTGAGACGCTGTTTGTCCTTGCCGTCGAGGCGCACGCTGTACAGGTTGCGGCGCAGCGGCGAGGTCTCGGTCGAGAGGAACCACACGCGCCTGCCGTCGGTTCCCACGAGCTGGGTCACCTCCCACGGGCCTTTGGTCACCTGTTCGAGGATGCCCCGGCGGAGGCTGTACAGGTAGAGGTGCATGAAGCCCGTGTGGCTCTCCTGCCGCACGAGGAAACGGTCGCGGTCGACGAAGGTCACGGTCCCGTCGTCCACGCGCTCGACATATTGCTGCGCCCGCTCCTCGTAGACCGTGCGCTGCGCTCCGTGGGGTTCGCAGACGATCATCTCGAAGGTGTTCTGGCGGCGGTTGAGGCGGTAGTACCACGGCCGTCCGTCGGGCGTCCAGCCGATGCGGGGAATGTACTGGTCGGTCTCCTCGCCCGTGTCGATGCGCTCCCTGGCGCCGGTCTCGAGGTCGGCGATCCAGAGCTGGACCACGGAGTTGCGCTCCCCGGCCTTGGGGTATTTGAATGAATAGGCCCTGTTGTAGAGTTTGCCGTCGAAGCGCATCATCTCCATCAGCGGCACTTCGCTCTCGTCGAAACGCAGGTAGGCGATGCGGCGGCTGTCGGGCGAGAAGGCGTAGGCCCGCGTTGCGCCGAACTCCTCCTCGTAGACCCAGTCGGTCGTGCCGTTGATCACCTCGTTCCACGCCCCGTCGTCGGTGATGCGGCGCGTGGTCTGGGAGGCGATGTCGTAGACGTAGAGATCGTTGCGGTCCGAGTAGGCGATCTTCTGCCCGTCGGGCGAGAAGGAGGCGTCGCGCGGCGCTTCGGCCTCCTGAACAACCGGCCGTATGCGGCCGTCGGCGAGCAGGTGGTACTGCGTCGTGTAGGAGTGGCGGTAGATCGGCGTGCGGCCCGAGGCGATCAGGATCATCCGCTCGTCGGGCGAGAAGGCGTAGTCGGTGATGACGAGGTTCGGCGTGGGCGCGGGGAGCATGCTCTCGCCGGGAGCCGCGGAGGCGTAGCTGTAACGGACGATGTCGTTCGATTCGAGCGTGGTGTAGTGTTCGCCGTCGGCCATCGAGCGGATGCCGCGCACCGATTCGTTCAGCCCCCGCAGCCGGGCGATTTCGGCGTATTCGTTCTGGGCGCGGACGCTGCCCGTCAGGAGCGCCGCTGCGGTTATTAGCGGGAAAAGAATGGTTTTCAAGAGAAAATGACGTGTTGAAAGTTGTGTTCGATGCGTGGGGCGCGGTACGGCAAGTTCCCTCCGGAGGAGGGGTTCGGGGAAGGGCCGGATTTACGGCGTGCCGCTAAAGCGGCGATCATGTGCCGCAACCGCCGTTGCGGCACGCGGGACCCGGTGAAAATCGGAAGCCCCTCCCGTGTTCGGCCCGTTAAATGTCCTCTACGTCGAAGTCGTAGCCGAGGCGTTTGCCCGTCACGAACTTCGAGTTGTCCATCTTGGTGTTGAACTGGTCCACCGTCACGCGTTTGTTCTCCTCGTAGGGCGGCATCAGCAGGTCGAAGTTCAGCGCGAAGCCGATCGCCGATTCGAGAATCGCGACCAGCGCCTCCTGGCCGATCTCCGACTTGCCGAAATCCATCGCCCGCATCGAGTTCTGCTGCTTGCCTTCGGCGAAGTAGCGGCGTTCGCGGTTGATGAAGATGCGGCCGATCAGGTAACCTTCGTCGGCGTTGCGGTTGAATTTGAACGAGTCGGACAGGAAGTTGTAGATGTTGATAAGTCCGCAGTAGGAGTTGTCGCGGTCGGCCTGCACGTAGGGGTTTTGCCAGATGAGGTGGTCGGAGCCGAACTCGAAGACGTCGGTGTGCATCTGGAAGATTAGGATGTCGTTGGCTACCTGCAGCTGGGCCTCGAACTTGCCGCGGTCGCGGTATTCGAGCCTCACGCGGCGGTCGAGTTTGCCGTCCAGTTCGTCGTCCATCTCCGAGGCCATCTCCAGCAGCGTCTCCTTCAGGGAGTTGAATGCTCCGAAGGTGTTGTCGAAAACCCGTTGTTTGAGTGTCGACTTGCGGATGATGGTGTCGAGAATCTGTGCTCTCAGCGGGGTTGTTTCCATGGTATGTAGGTTTTATTTTATGCGTATTTCGCGTCCTGCGGCCAGCTCCTCGTCCTTGCGGAACTTGTTGAGTTTCTCGATCGACCGCGTGCGGATGGCGTAGGACTGGCCCACGGAGTAGGCCGTTTCGCCCTGGCGGCAGATGTGGTGCCGGGAGTTGCCCTCCCAGCGTTTCCGCTTGCGTTCGATGTAGACCGCCTCGCCCGGCACCGGCTGGGCCTTCTTGTCCTTCAGATCGTTGAATTTGCGCAGGTTGCGCGGCGAGAGGCGGAACTTCCGCCCGATGTTCTCGAACGTGTCGTTCTCCTTGGCCAGCACGTAGTGCACGCCGTTGGTGACGTAGACGTTGTAACCCTGGTGGGCGTTGATCGTCACGCGGTAGTTGTCCGGGTCGATGGCCGGCGAAGCTCCTGCGGCCGGTTCGACGCTGCTCTGGTCGGCGAACCACCCTTCGGGGTCGGTTACCTTGCGTCCCATGCGCGAGGCGTAGAGCCGCTCGCCGTCGGGCCGGTCGAGCAGGAAGAGCTGGTTCTCCTCGATGATGCGCGTGAGCCGTTGCGCGTAGTCGGGTGCCGTGGCGTAGCCGGCGGCTTTGAGCCCCCGCGCCCAGCTCTTGTAATCGTCGGAGGAGTAGGCGAACAGCGAGTCGTAGCGGGGCTGCGAGTCGAGGAATTCGGCGTGGTCCCGGTACGACGCCTCGACCGAGGGGTAGGAGCGGAAGCATTCGCCCTTGGCGTCGTCGTCGTGGTAGACCTTGTCGCCCGTCCAGTTGCGCTTGCACTTGATGCCGAAGTGGTTGTTCGACTTCATCGACAGCAGGCTGTTGCCGCAGTCGGATTCGAGGATTCCCTGCGCCATGGTGATGCTCGCGGGGATTCCATAGCGCTCCATGTGGGCGATGGCGATGGGCATGTAACGGCTGATGTACTCTTCGCGCGTCTGGCGCACCTGCGCCCCGAGCTGCACGGAGATGCAGAGGAGGATTCCGGAGAGGAGTATTGCTTTTTTGGAAAAAGTCATTATCTTTGTTTAATCGTTACCGACAAAGGTATGATTTTCCGGTGAAAAATCCAATAATACTATAAAACCGCAAGCTATGTTTACCGAAAACGCGAATCGTATTTTCAACCGGTCCATCGAGGAGTATCACCGCTGGGACGATGTGGACCATCCCATCGACAATCCCTACGCGCCGGGCACGATCGACCATTTGCTCTACCACAAGAACTGGATCGACACGGTGCAGTGGCACTTGGAGGACATTATCCGCGACCCGGCCATCGACCCCGCGGAGGCGCTTCTCATCAAGCGCCGCATCGACAAATCGAATCAGGACCGTACGGACATGGTGGAGTACGTGGACTCCTACCTGCTGGACAAATACAAGGACGTAACGCCCGTCGAAGGCGCCCGGCTCAACACCGAGACCCCGGCGTGGGCCATCGACCGCCTGTCGATCCTCGCCCTGAAGATTTACCACATGGCGCGCGAGGCGGAGCGTACGGACGTGGACGACGCGCATCGCGCGGCCTGCCGGAAGAAGCTGGACGTGCTGCTCGCGCAGCAGGTCGACCTTTCGCAGGCCATCGAAGAGCTGATCGAGGACATCGAGGCGGGCCGCAAGTACATGAAGACCTACAAACAGATGAAAATGTACAACGACCCGGCACTGAATCCGGTGCTCTATGGGCAGAAAAAATAGCGTGGGGACGGCGAACGGCCTCCCGAACGGGGAACGAGCGGGCGGTGCGGCGGCCGGGAGCGGCGCGCCGGTTCCGTGTCACCTGCTGGTGATGCGCACCTCGGCGATGGGCGACGTGGCGATGCTGCCGCATGCGCTCCGTGCGCTGACGGCCGCTTATCCCGATCTGCGGGTCACGGTGGCCACGCAGGCCATGTTCAGGCCCTTTTTCGCAGGGCTGGATGTCGGGTTTCTCGACGTCGATGTAAAAGGCGCCCATCACTCCCTGGCGGGAATGTGGCGGCTGGCCGCCCAGGCCCGGAGGCTGGGCGTGGACGCCGTGGCCGACGTGCACGACGTGCTGCGCTCGAAGGCGTTCCGCCTCGCGATGCGTCTGCACGGCGTTCCGGCGGCGCATATCGACAAGGGGCGCGCCGGGAAACGGGCGTTCATCCGCTGCGGCGGCCGCGGCATGGAGCCGTTGCGCCACACGGTGCTGCGCTACTGCGACGTTTTCCGGAAGCTGGGATTCGTGCTGGACGACCCTGCGCCCGCCGTGCGCCGGGACCGCCCCAATCCCTTCGGGGAGAAACACGGCGTGTGGGTGGGCTTCGCACCCTTCTCCGCACACCGGGGCAAGACCTATCCCGAGGAGCAGAGCCGCGAACTCGTGCGGATGCTCTCGGAGCGTTACGGGCGGGTTTTCATCCACGGAGGCGGAGGCGCCGAACAGGCGTTCGCCGAGGAGATGGAACGCACGTATCCCAACGTCACGGCCTTGTACGGCAAGGTCCGTTTCGCCGGGGAGATGGACCTCATCGCCAACCTGGACTGCGTGGTGACGATGGATTCGCTGGTGATGCACCTGGCGTCGCTCGTCGCGACGCCCGTGGTGTCGGTATGGGGCGCGACGCATCCCGGGCTGGGTTTTCTGGGCTACGGGGTTTCGCCCGGGAACGTTTTGCAGGCCGACATGGCGTGCCGTCCCTGCTCGGTCTTCGGCAACAAGCCCTGCCGCTACGGCGACTACCGCTGCCTGAAAGCCGTTACGCCCGAAATGGCGGCCCGGCGGGTGGCCGAAATCGCCGGCAGCTTGCCGGAATGTCCCGGAAACGGATAAACCGATTGAATCCATAATCCGATTCAGGGGTGACCTTACGGAGCGATATTGGACGGGAACCGGGGCTGAAAGCAGGCCTCCGGTTCCCGTCCGGAGTTTTATTTCGCCTTATTCACCGCTCCGGTTCCGGGGAGCCGTGTTTCATTTCCGTGAAATTGCATTTTCGGTTACGTAGAGGGTTCGCCTCATTCGTACTTATTATAACCGACCTGTTGAACTTATGAAGAAACTTCTTTTTCACCTGCTGATTTTCACCTTGTTTGCGGCCGCCGCCGGCTGCTCTTCCGGCAAGGATGACGACGGAAATCCCGATGTCAGATTCTATGCAGTTCCGGCTTCGCTGAATTTCGAGGCCGGGAAAACGACCTTGCAGTTGAGCATCTCGACGACGGGGCATTGGACGATCGTGTGCGACGACGAGTGGCTGGAAGCCGTTCCGGCGGAAGGCACGGGGAGTGCGAAGGTCGGAATCACCGCGCAGGCGAATCCTTTGGCGCAGCAGCGCACCTCGTCGCTGACGATCGCATACGGCGGTGCGGAACCGGCCGTCGTGCCCGTCACCCAAAAGGTCTCCGGGGAGGAGTCGGTCGACCTGTTCGGCTCGACCGACGAGATGAAAGCCTACCTGAAAGCGCGCGTTGAAGCCTGCAATTACGCCGAGTCGGTGACGACGACCGCCGGAGGGGTGCTGAAGTTCGGCTTCAAGGGCGCCGCGACGCGGGGCGTTCGGAAAGAGGCGATTCCCTTCTTTACGGTGAACGGCGGCGGTTACTGGGCGGCCGACGGCGTTGCGACGCCGGTGAAAGCCGACGCGGACGCGGGTTTCGGGAAATTCACGGTGCCGGCGTCCTGCGTGAGGCTCGAGAGTTCAGAGTTTCCGGTGAGGTTCCAGATACCCGCGGGGTCCGTGAACATGAGATCCGCGGTGCCGCCTGAAAGCGTTGAGGAGCCGGTCCAGGTGCCGGCGAGCGTCACGGTCGCCATGGCGCCGTCCGACACCGAGAGGTCACCGGTCCACGCGGTGCCGGTCCCGAAGTCAGCCTGCAGCTGGGTCCCCGAGCCTGACTCGGTCACGTTCCCGGTGAGGGTCGACGTGCCGGAGAGCATCACTATGGCCCCTGCTCCCGA
>ERZ773116.3766-NODE-3766-length-10681-cov-4.930454_pt1 | contig 10681 bp, 6 predicted proteins | sample MGYA00580563_ERZ773116 | MGnify/ENA primary metagenome ERZ773116 (study PRJEB29015, sample SAMEA2737864) | human gut metagenome | biome: human gut; feature: human-associated habitat; material: faeces | place: China | collected 2012 ... | reverse complement strand
CCACGACCAGCTCCAGACCCAGCTTCCCGGCGATGGCGCCGGCGACCTCAACGTCGATGCCCTCGAAGCTGCCGTCGTCGGCAACCATCTCATAGGGAGGGAAGGCGGCGTTGGTGGACATGATCAGTTTGCCGGCCTCGACGGTCTTCAGCTCGGCAGCGGCGGCTGTGGTCTCAGCGGCCGTGGTCTCAGCTGCGGCGGTGGTGGCAGGTGCCTCGGTGGCGGCGGTGGTGGCCTTGGCGGTGTTGCTGCTGCCGCAGCCGGCAAACATGGACATGACCATCAGAACGGTCAGCGCAAGTGCGAATACCTTTTTCATAGTTTTTACTCTCCTTTTCATTTTTGGCCTCCCGAAGGGGGGAGGGAATTTATGCCTGCATTATAGCGCGTATGTTATTCATCGTCAATTGGGTGAATATACAACAATGAAAGAAAAATCAGGCTGTATATAATGAAAATACTACAAAAACGCGCAAATTCGATGTGTATATGTGAATATTCAGGGGATTCATCCTAAATTATTCCAACGGAATATTGCATATTATTCATTGTGAGTGAATATACAGCCGAGAACCGCCGGTTGACGGGGCTGCCGGTATCTGGTATAATTTACGAAAATACCGCGGCCGGGAGGATGCCTTATGAAAACCACCGTCAGAGAACTGGACTACGATAAAGTCATGGCGCTGCCCCAGTATCCCCATCTGCATCCCGTTAAGCCCGGCATCTTCTGGCGTACCCTCATCCGGGGACTCTCCGCCCTGGGACTGGCCGGAACCCGGTTCCGTTACACCAGCGAGGGTATGGAGAAGGTGGGCAGGAACGAGCCCTGCCTGATTCTCATGAACCACTCCTGCTTCCTGGATTTGCAGATCGCAAGCACCATCCTGTACCCCAGGCCCTACAATATTATTTGCACCTCCGACGGCTTTGTGGGTCTGGGCGGTCTGATGGCTTGGGCGATGCGCACCATCGGCTGCGTGCCGACCCGGAAATTCGTCACCGACCTGACCCTGGTGCAGGATATGGTCTACTGCCTGAAAGACCTGAAAAGCAGCGTTCTCATGTACCCGGAGGCCAGCTATTCCTTCGACGGAACCTGCACGGCGCTGCCCCGGAAAATGGGCGTGCTGCTGAAAAAGCTGGACGTCCCGGTGGTGATGATCGAGACCTTCGGCGCGTTCAGCCGCAACCCGCTGTACAACGAATTGCAGGTGCGCAAAAGCGTCCCCGTTTCGGCGAAGGTGCGGTTGCTCTACAGCCGGGAGGACTTGAAGGAGAAATCCGTCAAGGAGCTGTCCGACGGGCTGGACGCGGCCTTTTCCTTTGACCAGTTCCGCTGGCAGAAGGAAAACGGCGTCCAGATCACCGACGGCTTTCGGGCGGACGGCCTGGAGCGCATTCTGTATAAATGTCCCCATTGCGCTGCGGAGGGGGAGCTGACGGGCAAGGGCACCGGCCTGACCTGCCGCCATTGCGGCAGGCACTGGGAGCTGACCCCCATCGGCGACCTGGCGGCGTCGGAGGGGGAGACGGAGTTTGCCCACATCCCCGACTGGTATCGCTGGGAGCGGGAGCAGGTGCGCCGGGAGCTTGCGGACGGAACCTACAGGCTGGACATCGACGTGGACATTGCCATGATGGTGGATTTCAAGGCCATTTATAAGGTAGGGCAGGGGCATCTGACCCACGACCGTGAGGGCTTCACCCTCACGGGCTGCGACGGCCGTCTCCGCTACACCCAGAAGCCCACGGCCTCCTACGGCCTGTACGCCGACTACTACTGGTACGAGATCGCGGACACCATCTGCATCGGCGACAACCGGTGCCTGTATTACTGCTTCCCAAAGAAGGGCTGCCCGGTGGCGAAGACCCGCCTTGCGGCGGAAGAACTGTACAAGCTCTGCAAAGCCGGAGTATTGGCAAAATGACGGCGGGATAGGCGGATTTCTTGGGTAAAAACTGGTGGTTTTGGCTGAAAAGGTCATGGGCTTGACCGGCTGAATTTGTTCGATTATGCCAAATGCACAAAACCAGCCAAACCGGCGGCGAATTGTTGTGAATTTTAATGAAATGTTAAAAAACATTTGACATTCACACGCGGACAGTGCATAATAAAAGGGTGCAATCAGTCGGAATTCTATAGTAAGACCGACGCATTGGCGGTACCGCCAATTTTCTTTTCCCGGATGGGAAAAGAATGTGTGCTGTAAGGCCATTGCCCTGCCGGACGGTGGGGCAGTTGTCATAAAAAATAAGAAAAGGAGGATTTTTTCAAAATGAAAAAGTTCAACAAGATCGTGAGTCTGCTGCTGGCTCTGGTCATGGTTCTGAGCCTGGCTGCCTGCGGCGGCAAGACCACCGACACCCCCAGCACCGGCGCTCCTGTTGCCACGACCGAGGCAACTCCGGCTGCTGAGTACGTAGACCCCTATGCCGACATTCGTGATGACTACGACGCTCTGTCCGAAGCCATCTACAATGACGTGCTGGGCGACTTCATCGCGGCCTATGACGCCGGTAAGGCGGTCACCGACAATGTCTCCGAGCGTTACGCTCTGATGGCCATTGCCGAGGCCAAGCTGCTGGAGTCCGCCACCCTGATGCCCCTGACCGCAAAAGGCGGCAACTACGCCATCTCCCGTGTGGCTCCCTACACCTTTTCCAGTGTTCTGTGGGGCAATGACGCCCAGCGTTATCACAACGCCATCGTCACCACCGAGCCCATCAAGACCGCTGACCGTGACGAGCTGAAGGCTCTGTGGGCCGAGCTGAAGGGCACCGGCACCTACGCTGCCGAGGCTACCAAGCTGCTGGAGAGCAAGGGCTACACCATTAAGGACACCTACGCTCCCGGCGGCAAGTTCTCCTCCGATCCCCAGACCTGGGACATTCTGGCTACCTCCCGTGCTGCTGACGCCGAGGCCATTGTCAACACCTACGACGGCCTGGTCGAGTACGACTGCGAGAACGTCATGCAGCCCGCCCTGGCTGAGAGCTGGGAAGTTTCCGACGACGGCCTGACCTACACCTTCCACCTGCGTCAGGGCGCGAAGTGGGTCGACTCTCAGGGTCGTGAGGTCGGCGAAGTGAAGGCTGACGACTTTGTCGCCGGCATGCAGCACATGATGGATGTCATGGGCGGCCTGGAGTACCTGATCGAGGGCATCATTGTCAACGCCAGCGAGTACATCTCCGGCGACGTCACCGACTTTGCTGAGGTCGGCGTCAAGGCCGTTGACGACTACACCGTCGAGTACACCCTCTGCCAGCCCACCTCCTTCTTCATGACCATGCTGGGCTACAATGTGTTTGCTCCTATGAGCCGCAGCTACTACGAGTCCAAGGGCGGCAAGTTCGGTGCCGACTTCGACAACTCTGCTGCTTCCTACACCTATGGCAAGACCCCCAGTGACATCGCTTACTGCGGTCCTTACCTGGTGTCCAACTTCACCTCCGAGAACACCATCGTGTTCACTGCGAACCCCGCTTACTGGAACAAGGACAACATCACCATCAAGACCCTGACTTGGCTGTACAACGACGGCCAGGACGCTCTGAAGGCCTACAACGACACCATATCCGGTGTTCTGGACGGCGCCGGCCTGAACGCCTCCGCTGCCGAGCAGGCCAAGACCGACGGCGTGTTTGACACCCTGGCCTACGTTTCCGCCACCGACGCGACTACCTTCAGCGCGTTCCTGAACGTCAACCGTGCCGCTACCTCCAACGTCAATGACGGCTCCGTCGTCTCTCCCAAAGATGGCGACGAGGAGGCTATGACCCGCACCAACGCTGCCTTCCTGAACGTGCACTTCCGCCGCGCCATCATGTTCGCGCTGGATCGTGCTACCTACAACGCTCAGACCGTCGGTGAAGATCTGAAGTACGCTTCCATGGTCAACACCTACACCCCCGGCAACTTCGTCTCTCTGGAAGAGGACACCACCGTTGACATCAACGGCACTGCCACCACCTTCCCCGCCGGCACCTACTACGGCGCCATCGTGCAGGCTCAGATCGACGCTGACGGCCTGACCATCAAGGTGTGGGATCCCGAGGCCGAAGGCGGCGCTGGTTCCTCCACTCAGTTCGACGGCTGGTACAACCCCGATGAGGCTGCTGCCGAGCTGGCCACCGCTGTTGAAGAGCTGGCTGCTGAGGGCGTCGAGGTTTCCGCTGAGAACCCCATCTACATGGATATCCCCTACTTCTCCGGTTCCGAAGCTTACGGCAACCGCGCCAATGCCCTGAAGAAGTCCATTGAGACTGTCCTGGGCGGCGCCGTGATCGTCAACCTGGTTGAGTGCGTTGATTCCAACGCCTGGTACTACGCCGGCTACTACACCGACTTCGGTTATGAAGCCAACTACGACTTCTACGATGTCTCCGGCTGGGGCCCCGACTACGGCGATCCTCAGACCTATCTGGATACTTTCCTGCCCGATTACTCCGGCTACATGGTCAAGTGCATCGGCCTGTTCTAAGAGCCTGATTGGTCGATTTCGGTAATTCAAAACACGGTGGAGGATGGACTTCGCGTCCATCCTCCATCGGTGTATCCAATGACACCGAAGAAAAGCATGCATAGAGCGCTGCCCTCAGCGTTCCGCACTGCAATTTGGGAGGCTTTCGGCTTCTTTCGAAGCTTTCCGGGCGCGAATCCGCTGAGGGCAGCGCTTTACCGTGAGCGCTGATACTCGTTTTATCCGGCTGCTGTTTCAGCAGCCGGCGGCGCAGCCGCAAAAAACGTAAGTCCATACATTTCTCGCCGCTGCCGGCGGCCTGCGAAGGATTCGCAGGATAAAATGGTGTTAACCATTTTATCGGGAAATCGTACGAACGGCAGGCAACTGCCCTTCTATCACCGAATGAGATGAGAGATGTTCTATGACGAGATATTTGATTAACCGAATCCTTCGGGGTATTTTCTCGATGGTAATCGTGGTCGGCATCGTCATGGTGATGGTCTACTCCGCACTGGACCGGAACCTGATTTTTGCCGCCGACTCCATGTATACCCGTGTGAAGTCCAACGCCAAGGAAGTATACATGATGCAGCAGTGGGAACGCTACGGCTATGTGGATTACGTTCCCTACTCGGACTATATGCGCCAGCTTGTCCGTGACGACGAGATCACCCAGGAGCAGTACGGCGCTGCCATCACCTTTGGCAACAAGGCGAGTCAGGACAGCGACGAGGCCGCGGAGTTTATCCGGCGCTTCACCGAGGAATACGAATCCAAGGGCTACAAGGTCGTCCGTCTGGACGGCAAAATGAAAGGCAAGACCAAGAAATATCAGGACGGCGGCGAGCCGCGCCTGTACGCCTACAGGAACATTCCCGTTCTCATGCGTCTTGTCAACTATTTCAAAGACCTGATCACCGTCGATAACATCCACTATGTGGAGGATGAGATCGAGGATCGGGGCATTACCTTCACCCTCCATGACCCGGTTTACGGCGGCGAAAAGTTCTCGCCGGCGGTGATGGGTACGGGTACGCAGTATAAGTATCTGTTCTATTTTGATGATTCCTTCCCCTTCATTCACCAGAACCTGGTGAAGATCAACCTGGGTCTTTCCTACTCCATCCGCCAGGGTATTGACGTGTTCCAGACCATGACGGAATCCCAGGGCTCCTATGCCTATTCCACCGTGACCTATCCCACCGGGTCGGTTTCCGAGTCGGCCGACGACCTGCACTCGGCTTCCTATATCTCCGGCTCGCTTGCCGGCGGCGGCCCCGTGGTCAAGGCCAGCTTTGTGGATGATTACACCAACATTTCCACAAATAAGAACGGCATGTCCAAGATTGGCTACTCCTTCACCATCGGCATCATCGCCGTGTTCCTGTCCTATTTGATCGGTGTGCCGGTTGGCATCATCATGGCGCTGCGGAAGGATAAGCTGCTGGATCACATCGGCACGTTCTATATTGTGTTTATTACCGCGGTTCCTTCCCTTGCCTATATTTTCCTGTTCAAGTCTCTGGGTGGCAGATTCGGATTGCCCACGACCTTTGATATGGAGAATCCCACCTGGCTTATGTATGTGCTGCCCATCATCTCCCTGTCCCTGCCCTCTATCGCCAACCTGATGAAGTGGCTGCGGCGGTATATGATCGATCAGATGAACTCCGATTACGTCAAGTTCGCCCGGAGCGGCGGCCTGTCCGAAGGGGAAATTTTCCGGAAGCACATTCTGAAAAACGCCATCATTCCCATTGTCCATGACATCCCCGCCAGCATCCTGTTCGCCCTCACCGGTGCGATCATCACCGAGCGGGTGTACGTGGTTCCCGGCGTCGGCAACATGCTGACCCGCGCCATCAACGCCTACGATAACGGCGTGATCGTCGGTATGGTTCTTTTCTATGCCGTGCTGACCGTGACCTCCGTCATCCTGGGCGACGTGCTGATGTCCGTTCTGGACCCCAGAATTTCCTTTACGGCAAAAGCGAGGTAACCGACTATGAACGAGAAAAAAATCGATTTAAGCGATCTGAATATGACGGACGAGGAGCTGTTTGCCCCCGTCAACCACGACGAGCTGGAATCCGAACGGATCACCGCCCCCCGGTATTCCTACTGGCATTCCGTGTTCCGCGTGTTTTTTAAGAAGAAGATCAACATTGTGCTGCTGCTGATTCTGGCAGTGCTGCTGCTGTTCACCTATGTCTACCCCGTGATCATCCACTATGACGCGGCGGTGGATCCCTATATCAACCTGATGGACTCCACGGCAAAGCACTTAGGCCCCAAGGCCGCCATGGCGAAGTTCGGCAACAACATCCACTGGATTTTCGGCAGCGGCTCCGCCGGTCAGTCCACCTTTGACGCCGTGTGGTACGGTTCCAGCATTTCCGTTTCTCTGGCACTGGTTTGCGCCCTCATCAACATGACCGTGGGCGTTGTGATCGGCGCCGTCTGGGGCTTCAGCAAGAAAGTGGACCTATTCATGACGGAGGTTTACAACGTCATTGCCAACATCCCCAGCATTCTGCTGATCTCCGTCATCGTGCTGATTATGTCCGCTTCCTTCTGGACGATGGTCTTCGCCTTGACCATCACCGGCTGGATCGGCATCGCCTACTTTATCCGCACCCAGGTCATCATCATCCGTGACCGGGAGTACAACCTGGCTTCCCGGTGCCTGGGTACACCCATCACCCGCATCGCGTCGAAGAATATTCTGCCCTTCATGACCTCCGTCATTGTGACCCTGGCCGCGGCGGAAATCCCCTCCTACACTTCTTACGAGGTGTTCCTGAGCTACATCGGCATGGGCCTTAAGGACATGTCCCTGGGCAAGCTGATCGAGGCTTCCCAGAACGCCATGCAGACCCCCGGCTGGGAAATCGAATTCTGGACGCCTGTGGCCGTCGCCTCCATCATCACCGTCGTGCTGTATGTGGTTGGCCAGAATCTGGGCGACGCTTCCGACCCCAGAACCCATATGTAAGAGGTGGCGCGAATGGATAATCGAAAAGTATTGCTGTCCGTTGAGAACCTGCACGTGAATTTCCGGGTTCGCGGAAGAACCCTGTCTGCCATTCGGGGCATCTCTCTGGACTTCTATGAGAATGAATCCATCGCCATCGTGGGCGAGTCCGGCTCCGGCAAGTCCGTGTTTACCAAGACCTTTGCCGGTATGCTGGATACCAACGGCTATATCAGCGAGGGCTCCATCATCTTCAACGACGACGAGCTTTCGGACACGAAGGTTTCCCTGGACGCCCAGGCCAAGCGGCTGATTGCCAGCACCTGGGAGAAGCTGAACAAATACGCCCAGCTGGAGTCCGGCGCGCAGACTTACCGCGCCATGCGGGAGCTTGAGCAGGAGAAAAAGTCCAGAGAAGGCCTGAGCGAGGAGGAAAATCAGAACATTTCCGCCAAAATCGACGACCTGACCTTCCGCCGCACCGAGCTGTACAACCACAAGCTGACCATCGACCCCAAGAAGGAGCGGGAGCGCCATAAGGAGGTTTCCGCCGAAATCGACGCGCTGGATGCCGAGATCAAGGCGCTGCAAAAGGAACACGCCGCCGTGGCCGCTGCCCACAAGCAGGCGGCGAGGAACGACACCGCGTACCGCAGGCACTTTGACGAGCGGATGGCGGAGTTGAAGGCGGAGTATGCCAAGAAGATTTCCACCCCCATTTCCGAGGATACCAAGGCGCGCAACGAGATCATCGCCAAGGAAATTTACCTGTCCGTCGGCCGCTATCCCATGTTCAAGCGTTTAAGGCTCATCGGCAAGCTGCTCAGCAGCTTCAAGGATGCCATGTCCGTGGGCAAGGATTTAAGCAGCGACGAGGTGCGCAATTCCGTGTTCGACGAGGTGGTCTTCCGGGTCAAATACCTGGATGAGACCGAGGATATGCTCCACGGCACCTGCGTCATCAACCTGGCCAAGATCCGGTATTCCAAGGACTGGACGAAGATTCGCGGCGGCAAGATCGCAACCGTGTTCCAGGATCCCATGACCTCTCTGAACCCCATCATCACCATCGGCAAGCAGATCACCTCCGTTATTCTCAAGCACCAGAACTGTTCTGAGCTGGAGGCGAGAGAGCGCGCCTTGGTGCTGATGAAGAAGGTGGGCATTCCCAATGCGGAGGCCCGGTTCGACGATTACCCCTTCCAGTATTCCGGCGGTATGCGGCAGAGAATCGTTATTGCCATTGCCCTGTCCTGCCAGCCCAAGATCCTGATCTGCGATGAGCCCACCACCGCTCTGGACGTGACCATTCAGGCCCAGATTCTGAAGCTCATCAAGGACCTGCAGAAGGAATTCGGCTATACCATCGTCTTCATCACCCACGATTTGGGCGTGGTTGCCAACATTGCGGACCGTGTGGCCGTGCTGTATGCCGGTCAGATCGTGGAGCTGGGCACCGTGGAGGACGTTTTCTACGATCCCCGGCACCCCTACACCTGGGCCATGCTCTCCAGCCTGCCCCAGCTGGCCCAGCGGAATACGGAGCTCTATTCCATTACCGGCACGCCTCCGTCTCTGTACAATAAGATCGTGGGCGACCCCTTCGCGCCCCGGAATCCCTACTGCCTGAAAATCGATACCTTGCAGGATGCGCCCATGTTCAAGGTCAGCGATACCCATTACGCCAAGACCTGGCTCCTGGATCCCAGAGCGCCCAAGATCGAAAAGCCCGAGATCATTTGCAACCTTCACGAGAAGCTCGTGGAAGCATTTAACATTTGAAAGGAGGTCATGCTGCTGTGAGTAATGAAACAACAAAGATGGATGCAACTTCCAGGCATTTCCCTGAGCATGGCCCCATTGACGAGAAGACCGGCAAGGAGGTCCTGCTGTCCGTCCGCAATGTGGACATTGAGTTCGGCAAGGGCGACAAGGCTTTCAAGGCCGTCAGGAATGCGTCTTTTGATATTTACAAGGGCGAGACCTTTTCCCTGGTGGGCGAGTCCGGTTCCGGCAAGACCACCATTGGCCGCGCCGTCATCCGGGTCAACCCCTGCGCCGCCGGTGAGATCCTCTACAAGGGCGTCCGCATTTCCGGCAAGATTCCTCACTCCCTGGACCGGGAGGTCATCCGGAACATCCAGATGGTCTTCCAGGATCCCGCAGCGTCTCTGAACGAGCGCGCCACCGTGGACTACATCGTCTCCGAAGGCCTGTACAACTTCCACCTGTACAAGAATGAGGCGGACCGCGTGCAAAAGGTGGAGAAGATGATCAATGAGGTGGGCCTGCTGCCTGAGCACCTGACCCGGTACCCCCACGAGTTCTCCGGCGGCCAGCGCCAGAGAATCGGCCTGGCCCGTGCCATGATCATGGAGCCGGAGCTGGTGGTTGCCGACGAGCCCATTTCCGCACTGGACGTTTCCATTCGTGCCCAGGTGCTGAACCTGCTGAAAAAGTTCCAGCGGGAGCAGGGCACCACCTATCTGTTCATCGCCCACGACCTGTCCATTGTCCGGTTCATCTCTGACCGCATCGGCGTTATCTACAAGGGCGATATCGTGGAGGTGGCTGAGGCTGAGGAGCTGTTCAACTACCCCATGCACCCCTATACCAAGAGCCTGATCTCCGCCATCCCCATTCCCGACCCCAAGCTGGAGAAGAACAAGGAGCTGTTTACCTACGACCCCTCCATTCATGACTACAGCGAGGATAAGCCCGAGATGGTGGACATCGGCAACAACCACTTTGTCTACGGCAACAAGAAGGAGATCGAGGAGTACAAGGCTCTGCGGGCCAAGAATGTGCCCATCAAGAGCATCACCATCCGGGATGAAAATGAGCCTCCCAAGCAGACGCCTAAGAAAGAGGCCTCTCCCGAGGAGATCCATATGGCTCCCGCCCGGGACACCGGCAGCTTCTGGTACAATTTCCTGGGCTTCCTGCTGCCCCTGCTGAGCCTGCTGGGCGCCTACATCTTCCGTACCCACAATTACATCCGCAACTACAAGGCCCTGAAGAAGGGTGCCATTGTAGGCCTGGTCTTCCGGGCAGTGCTGATCGGTATCTTCGCCCTGCTGCTGGTTCTGGCAGTCATATAGCGCAAACACAAAACAGGGGCGGCTTTTGCCGCCCCTCAGCTTGTCAAAAAAGCCTCGCAGAGTTTGGCGGCATAAGCCGCCAAATAAAATCGAAAATCATTTTCTGTCGGGGCGTGTACCTGACAGAAAATACATCT
>ERZ773116.3763-NODE-3763-length-10688-cov-5.740713_pt1 | contig 10688 bp, 8 predicted proteins | sample MGYA00580563_ERZ773116 | MGnify/ENA primary metagenome ERZ773116 (study PRJEB29015, sample SAMEA2737864) | human gut metagenome | biome: human gut; feature: human-associated habitat; material: faeces | place: China | collected 2012 ... | reverse complement strand
GCAGGAGCGCCTGGCCAAGCTGGCCGGCGGCGTGGCGGTCATCAAGGTCGGCGCTGCCACCGAGACCGAGATGAAGGAAAAGAAGCTGCGCATCGAGGACGCTCTGAACGCGACCCGCGCGGCGGTCGAGGAGGGCATCGTCGCCGGCGGCGGCACGGCCTACGTCAATGCCGTTCCCGCGGTCGAGAAGCTCATCGGCAAGGTCGAGGGCGACGAGAAGACCGGCGTGAAGATCATCGTCAACGCGCTGCAGGAGCCTGTCCGCCAGATCGCCAAGAACGCCGGTGTGGACGGCAGCGTGGTGCTTGAGAAGATCAAGAGCAGCCGCAAGGTCGGCTACGGCTTCGACGCCTACAAGGAGGTTTACTGCGACATGATCGGCGCCGGTATCGTCGATCCTGCCAAGGTCACCCGTTCCGCGCTGGAGAACGCCGCGTCTGTCAGCTCCATGGTGCTGACCACCGAGGCGCTGGTCGCCGACAAGCCCGAACCTCCCGCACCCGCGGCTCCCGCCGGCATGGGCGGCATGGACGGCATGTACTAAGAGACACCGCAAAGCCTTGAAATTGCTTGGTTTTTGGGATGCGCAAAAGCGGATTTACGCCAAACTTACGCCACTTACGCCAAAAATTCAAGCGCATGATAGGGTAATGAAGACCGACACTCACATTTGCGGGTGTCGGTCTTTTTGCACGTGCCGCTATGACCTCGAAACATTGCCAAGGCTGCGAAGGGAAATGCGTTCTATCTCGCAATCGGCATATTCCCCGCGCGATGGAGGATTTGAAGGAATTTTGAGCAATTCGCTATAAAAATCGCCGCCTTTCTCTTGCAATTTCGGGGAAGTGTAGTATACTGAACATATCCAAATGTGTTATCGGCAAACCCGGCGCAAGCCGGCGGCGCAAAGCTACAGGGACCCATTGGGTCAGCCAGCTGCAATCTGTCTGCGGGAAACCGCCGACTGATTTCCCGTGTTGGTATCGCAGCTTTGCGCCTGTAAAGCTGCGGTTTTGCTTTTCCTAAAAGCTTGAAAAAGCTTGTAAAAAGGGGTTGACAAGGTTGAAACAGGCGCCATATACTGACAACAGAACAGAACAGAACAGAACAGAACAGAACAGAACAGAACAGAACAGAACAGAGCAGAGCAGAGCAAGTAAAACTCTGCTCATTTGTGCTGCCCGCAGCCCTTTTTATCTGAAATAAAAGACGCTTTCGGCATGGGAAGACCATGCTTTGAAAGCGCCTTTTTCTTATTCTCGAAATGTCAGCAGCTTTGCGGGCTCGATGTCCAATACTGTGGCAATATTAAATAGTAAATCCAACGAGATCGGACGGCAGAGATTCGGCGCTTCGATGGCGCCCATGTGCTGGCGGCTGATGCCGACGCGCTCCGCAAGCTGCTCCTGCGTCAGACCGGCGTGCTTGCGATAATAAGCGATATTGTACCCAATCTCAATGAATTTCTGCGTGTTATCAAATGCGGGGTAGCGGTTCTCTGCCATACGCCTCACCTCTGCCGATATTTTATCCCCCAATCTTTGAAATAAAAATTAGATGTTTTTTATCTATTGATATTTGTCAGGTAACAATATATAATCAATTTGCAGAATATGTGTAAAATAGTTGGACAACGCAGCTCAACGAACTCTACATAAACAGAATGCAGCGGGGGAGCATGTATGAAAATGTCTTTGCGCCAGTATTGCATAGAGCATGGCCGCGACACGCTGCTGCGTGAGTGGGATGCCGCGAGGAACGGCGGCCTGACGCCGTCCGACGTTTCCTTCGGAAGTCATCAAAAGGTATGGTGGCAGTGCTCCAAGGGTCACAGTTGGCAGGCGAAGGTCTACTCCCGTTCGGCGGGCAGTGGCTGTCCGTACTGTACCGGACGCAAAGAAGTGCCTGAGAACTCGCTGGCGATACAGGTTCCTGCCCTTGAGGCTGAGTGGGATGCGGAGAAAAACGCTCCGCTGAAGTTCGCCGACCTGACCATCGGCAGCCACAAAAAGGTCTGGTGGCGGTGTCCTGCAGGGCATTCCTACTGCTCCGAGGTCAAGAGCCGCGTACAGGGTACGGGCTGCCCTGTCTGCGCGGGGCGTGTTGTTCTGCCGGACGAAAACTCCCTCGCGGCAAGGTATCCCGCACTTGTTGCCGAATGGGATACCGAGAAGAACGCTCCTCTATTGCCGACGCTGGTCGCCCCGGGAACGGTGAGAAAGGCCTGGTGGCGCTGTCCCAAGGGGCACAGCTACCGTGCCGCCATCTCATCCCGCGCGGGTGGTGGAACAGGCTGCCCATTCTGCGCAGGACAAAAGGTCATACAGGGCGAAAATGACTTTGCTTCGCAATACCCGCAGCTTGCCGCGCAATGGGACGCTGCGAAAAACGGCACTCTGACGCCGGAGCTGGTGACTTCCGGCTCCAACCGCCGCGTGTGGTGGCGCTGCGAAAAGGGACATTCCTATCCGGCTGTTATAGCTCACCGCGTGCGGAGTGGAAGCGATTGTCCGTATTGCTCCAACCACAAGGTTCTGCCCGGCTTCAACGACCTCGCGACGATAGAGCCGGTCGTTGCCTCGCAATGGCACCCGACGCGCAACGGCATCCTTACACCGCAGCAGGTGACGCCCGGCAGCCGCCGCAAGGTCTGGTGGCTCTGCGATAAGGGTCATGCGTGGCGGGCAGTCGTCAACAGCCGCACGGGAAAGCAGCGCTGCGGCTGTCCAATCTGCGCAGGCAGACCATTGGACCGATGCACAGCAATTTTAAGTGAACCTCCGGCGGAGCCGGTGAAAATAAGTATCCCAACCGCGGGGAGCCGTGGAAAAAATACATTAGGAGGACCAAAATGAAACGCAAAATCTTATCCCTCATTCTTGTGTTCGCCATGACAGTTAGTCTGCTCACGGTCGGCACAGGAGCGGTCGAACCGACCTACGGCGACACCGCAGGCCATTGGGCCGAAAGCTCCATCGAACGCTGGAGCGCCTACGGCATCATCCAGGGCAGCAACGGGCAGTTTGACCCCAACGGTCAGCTCACCTGCGCGCAGCTCGCGACCATCCTCGCGAAGCTGCTCAAGCTGCCCGCTGCGAAGGACGCGGGCTTCACCGACAACACGGCGGATGCCTGGTACTATGATGCCATCAACCGCTGTGCGGCTGCCGGCATCCTCAACGGCAACGGCGACGGCACGGTGACGCCTGACGCGCCCATCACCCGCGAGCGTGCCATGGTCATGCTGGCCCGCGCGCTCGGCATTGAGCCGATCCGCAAGCCCGACCTGACGAAGTACACCGACGCCGCGCAGGTCTCCGCCTACGCGCAGGGCTATGTTGCCGCGCTCATTGAGGCCGGTATCGTGGGCGGTGTGACGGCTGACGAGCTTGCCCCGCAGGACAACATCAACCGCGCGTCCACCGTCACCATCCTCGACCGTGCCATCAGCACCTACGCTGACGAGGCGGGCGCGACCGTTAGGGCCGACGGCAAGGGCATCGTGCTCGTCGTCGCCGAGAACGTCAAAATCACCGGCGCTCCCGAGGGCACGAAAATCGTAGTCGCGGACGGCGCGACCGGCCTGACCGTCAACGGCAAGTCCGTCTCCGACGACCAGACCTACATCGTTCCCAAGACTGAGCCTGCTAAGCCGTCCAGCGGCAGTTCCGGCGGTTACAGCCACAGCCACAGCTACGTTTACACCGACAACGGCGACGGCACCCACACCGGCAGATGCTATGCCAACGACAGCGCGCTTTCTCCCGAAGCGCATAACCATAACGGCGAAAATGGCAAGTGCACGGTCTGCGGCGCGGCGCAGACCGCTGCGTCTGTCGCGTCTGTGAAGGCGGCCGACGGCACGTATACCTATTACACGACTCTCGCCGCTGCCCTTGCCGCCGCGCAGAGCGGCGACACCGTGACGCTGGTGGATAACACTACCCTGACCAACTCGGTCAAAATCGATAAAAGCATTACGCTCGACCTGAACGGCAAGACCATCCACTATACTGGCGAAAATCAGGCTACAGCCAATCCTACAATGTCTCATCGTGCGCTCAATGTGACGGGCAGCACAGTAACCATTAAGAACGGTGCTATCACAACTACCGTGGTCGGTACAATATATCCTCCGCAGAACAATCCTCAGGCCGAAGGCTCGGAGTTTGATGCCATTATTGTCAAGAGCGGCGCAAATGTGACGCTCGAAGACATGAACATCACGATCAACGATGTGCGTGGTTCTTGCCTGTATGTGTTTGATGGCGGCAAGGCGACCGTCAAGAGCGGCAGCTACACCAATGTAAACACGAGCGGTGACAAGCTCCTGCTGAACCAGGCGAATGTCGACACTCAGCTGATTTTCGTTGAGGGCGGCACCTTCTCCGGCAGAAACCCTGCGGAGGGTGATGACAATATGGGCGGAACCTTCCTCGCCGAGGGGTATAAAGCTGTAGAGAATGGCGATGGCACATGGGTCGTCCGCAAGAAGGAAAACAATGCACAGGTTGGCGGTAAAAACTATGAAGAACTTTCGGATGCCATCGAAGCATCTAACAGCATCGATAATACCATTACCTTAACCAAGAACACCACGGTTAAACTGGAAAATGGCGTTGCAAACGGAAGTGAGAAAAGTCGTAACATAACAATTAAGGGCGACGGTACGCAGACTGTGGATGTTATTACCCGAGCGATAAGCGCTGAGGGCGGTATGTTGAGCTATCAGCGCGGTTCTACTTTCACCTTCAAAAACGTGACCATTCAGGCAGGCGAAGGTAGCTTTGATGGCATCGTCTGCGACGAACTGGTCTACAATAATTGCATCATTAAAGGCAAGCTGACTCTGTATGGCAAGGCGACCTTCATTAACTGCACTTTTGAGAATGAGATGGCCAACCAGTATTCCATCTGGACTTGGGGCGGCACAGACGTGAGGTTTGAGGACTGCACCTTCAACACCAACGGTAAGGCCATCCTGCTTTACGGCCAGGCGACTGCTGAAAAACCCACCAATCTGACGGTAAGCAACTGCACCTTTAATGACCGCAACAATGGTTCTGCCGGTAAGGCAGCTATTGAAATCGGCAACGATTATAATGCGACCTATAGCCTGACTGTCACCAGCGCAACGGTCAACGGCTTTGCCGATGGCAAGAACACCGGCTCCAAGATTTGGGCCAACAAGAACAGCATGGATGCCGAACACTTAACTGTTATCATCGATAACAAGTACGTTCTTGGGACCGAGACCCCTAAGCAGACGGTTACGGTCGCTACGGCGGAAGAGCTGAAAGAAAAGCTGACAACGTTGACCTCTGCAGGCTCTGGAAACAATGTTATCAACATTGATGGTGATTTCCAACTGGCTAATGGCGAAACATGGACGCCTGTAACGGTCGATGGCTACAACGGTGCGGGTGTGATTACCATCAACGGAAACGGTCATACAATTAAGGGGTTAAACGCTCCTTTGATTGCAGGCGGCTTTGCCGGCAAGTCCGGCGTGGTCATCAAGGACTTGACGCTGGAGAATGTAACCATCAATGATACGACCAGCAATCAGGGAATCGGGGCTTTTATCGGCAATGTCGACTCCATGCCGCAAATTGACTTGGATAACTGTCACCTGATAAACAGCAATATCACCAGCACCGACGGCGCACGAGTGGGCGGTCTGATCGGCTGGACGTCCGGCTACAATAACCCGAACGATGGTCCTGTGAATACGTGTGTTTCCATCACAAACTGTTCCGTGGAAAACTGTGCAATCACGGCCAAGGGTTCAGTCGGCGCGATCATTGGCCACGCTGGTGCCAACCCTGCGACCTATCATACAATCACGGGCTGCACGGTCAAGGACTGCACGCTCACATCCACCGATGATGGCGGCTGGCGCGTCGGCGTAGTGGTCGGCACGGCTAATGTTGGTGAAGTGACCATCAAAAATATAACCACAGATAATAATACTGTCACACAGACGGGCAAGACTGCTCCGGAAGGTCAGAGCGACCTCTATGGTCGCTTCGTGCCGGGTGAGACCGGAAAACTGACCATTGACAATATCGAAATCAAGTAAAAGGCAGCCAAAAATCAAATCCGCAAGCGCCCGGGCACTGCTCGGGCGCTTGCCCTTTTTCTCCAAATACTTGACGGGTACGATGGAACCTGCTATACTTTCCTCATCAAAGGCTGCGTGAAAGCCTGCCGTTTCGGATCATGGGGCGGCAGAGTGGACACGGGAACAGCTTTTGGTGCGCGACGGCCTGCTCCCCGGCGTCATGACGGGACATGAGTGCATCCGGGAATTGTAGATTGGCCGTGCGTGATAGGGTGGAATTGTCATTCGGCATATTCTCGCTGAAATGACCTTAATGAGAGGAAGTAAGCTGTCAGGTGTGCGGGGGAGGCGAACCCCTGCCTATGCGCCGGGCAAGTCTGAAACCGGTATTTTCCCGAATTGGCTGTACTTGCGGTCGGCATTGCCGTTTGCAGGTACACACTTTGAGCCAAATGTGAAGCGCTTGTCCTGTGGGCGATGGGCGGCGTTAGCGTTTTTGCATGATCCGCAGAATGAGGCGAACCAAGCCCGCTGTCACACGAGGGCACGGCTCACGCAGGCTGTGTAACGCCAGTGATACCTTGACTGACTTTGGGGAAAGGGGAAGGTATGCCCTTTTCCAAGAAAAAGTGTATGAGAATAGTAGTCCTTGGGCTATTAGATCAATGAAGTACGACTTTGAAGAAAGCCGTGCTTTTTTCTATCCAATGATGAGAATATGACAGTATAAGTTGGCCTGCTGCCGGAGGGGCAATACCCATCGGTAACTCATTTCGCAGGAGGTGGTGCGTATGGTGATTTGCTGCTCTTTTCCCGGCATTTACAGCGATCTCCCTTTTCCCCGCATACTCAGCACCTCCGGCGGTTGGGCCAACAAATGAAGAAAACAAAGGTTTGCGTGACTTTAGGAACGGAATGGAACTTCCTTGTTCTGTTCTTCCAGACCGAGGCCATCTGAATTAAGCGATACAGCCTCATTCGGGCTGTACACAGATTATTATGCACGCAGAGTAGGACTATCTCAAAACAAGCTGTCCGTTTGTGCGAGAATGAGTCAATCAAGGTTAAATAAGATCGTGAACGAAACCATTCAAAACGTCCCTGTGGAAACGCTGGTGAGCCTCTGTCTAGTTCTGAGATTGAACGAGGATGAAGCCGTAGATTATTTGGCAAGGTGTGAAAGAGCGTTTTCCCCGGCAAAGCCTGTCCACCAATGTTATTTGGAGCTGATCCGGCTTTACTCACAAGCAGAACAGAATTACAGAGGTGTATCAAACGAAGAATTGCAAGCAGTCTTGAACGAGGCAGATGATTATTTAATAGCGAAAGGCTTTCCGGCGCTGCCGGACTGCAATCTGTAAAGGTGAGGCAGAGGACAAAAGTTATTCCATTGCGGAATAAGTATTGTCCTCCGCCTTTTGTTATTCTATCCCTGCAATCTGGATTGCTTCATTCCTACCAACCCAGCGGCGTCCGATCAACGCTGCACGGTACACTTATGAAAGGAACAGGTATTACCCATGTTGAATATTCGCGATCTTCGGATCGACCCCGCCTCGCTGGGGACAAAGAAGCTGTTGGTGGATGTTGCGCCGGCGTATGAGTATAAAGATGGCAAGCGCACGGATACCGTGACCGGCTATCGCTATATCGTTGCGCTGCCTGCACACAGCCTTGAGAAAATCGGTGTCCGCATTGACGGTAAGCAGCTCATGGAAAAGCCGGAAGGCTTTATTGAGGTCGAGTTTGCCGACCTTGAGGTGACCGCTTATGAGTCTCAAGGGCATGTCCAGCTCACCGCAAAGGCCACCGGCATTTCTACCGTCAGGAAAAATTGACGGTCGCAACCGGGCGGCCAGGGCGCAGCAGACGGGGAACCGATATTTTCCATCAAGGAAAATATCCCCCGGCGGCAGCGCCAGCGCCGCCCCGCTGCCCCACGGTAAGTATTACCGTGGGGCAGCAAGGTAGCGGTAGCAAAGAAAGGAGACCATGACATGGCTGCACAAGACCCACAAAGCCGCAGATGGTCGTTGACCATCAACAATCCAAAAGACTGCGGCCTTGACCATGATACGATCATCGAAAGGCTGCATCTGTTTCATCCAAGGTATTTTTGCCTCGCAGACGAGATTGGCGAGAGCGGGACCTATCATACGCATATCTATCTGTTTTCCCATTCTCCGATTCGATTCAGTACCATAAAGAACCGCTTTCCACCTGCTCACATCGAAAAGAGCATGAAAGGCTCCGTGGCAAATAGAGATTACATCACCAAAAGCGGGAAATGGGCTGACACGAAAAAGGTGGAAACCTCTGTCGAGGGAACCTTCTTTGAGTTTGGTGACATTCCCACGGAAGCCGAGGAGGATTCCCCCTCCATGTATGCCCTCATGGGCTGTGTGGAACAGGGTATGACCAATGCCGAAATCATTCGGCAGAAGCCGTCCTATGCATTTCGGCTCAAAGGCATTGACGAGATGCGGGACACCCTGCAGGCAGAGCGGTATATGAAAGAAAACCGCGCTGTTCAGGTGCTTTACTTCTATGGTGACAGCGGAACCGGAAAGACGCGAAGCATTTTTGCATCCCACAAGCCGGAGGATATCTGCCGCATTACCGATTACGGTGGCAAGAATGGCACGAAATTCGATGCCTACCACGGACAGCCCGTGTTGGTGTTTGAAGAATTTCACAGTCAGATCCCAATTGCCGCCATGCTCAATTATTTGGATATTTACCCTTTGCAGCTCCCAGCGCGATACCACGACCGCACGGCCTGCTATACCACTGTCTACATCACTTCCAATATCTCTTTGGACGAACAGTATACGGAAGTTCAGCGCTCTGAGCTGGAGACGTGGCGGGCATTCCTGCGGCGTATCGGCTGCGTGAAGGAGTTTCGCAAGGGTAAACCGCCGAGGGAGGTGCCTTTCCATGACAAGAGAAGATAAGAAAAAAATCGAGCGCCGCGCCTATTGGCATGACCTCCTTCGTCAGCTTCGCGGTACCCCTGATTTTCCGGTCAAGCTTTTCTTCCATGCGCTTTTTCTTGTTGGCGCTGTGTACGTTGCCACAAAGCAGGCCATATTGCGCGAACAGGTGAAGCATATCGAGTTAATTTCCCCCATTCTCAAGGCCGCAATGGAACACGCTGTAACAGCCTATTTGTTTGTTGGAGGTCTGGCACTGCTGACGCTCCTGCTCTATCCCTTTGGCAGACGGGCGGCGAAAGACCAGCTTCAATGTATCGGCCTCATAAACCACGCGGGGATGCCGCCCGATTTGCTCCGCAAGCGCCGCGACAAGGATAATCCCCGTGTCACAATATGGGAGTTCCGCAACCAGAGCATCCCTCTACAAGAATGGGAAAAGAAATGCCTTGCCATCGAAACGGCGCTGGGAATCACCATTGTCAAGCTGGCCTACGCCAAGGGCAGGAGTCGTGTGCTGGTGTATTCTGTCTCTGCTGATGACGATTTGCCGGAAGTTCTGAAATGGAGGGACAGCTATCTTTCTCCTAAGAGCTTTGTGCTTGTGCTGGGGGAAAGCTACGCCGGCCCTGTGACAGTCAACCTCGCGCACATTCCGCATATTCTCTTAGGCGGCTCCACGGGCAGCGGAAAGAGCGTCCTGCTGAAACTGCTGCTTATGCAGGCGCTCCACAAAGGCGCAGAAGTTTATATTGCGGATTTCAAAGGTGGCGTTGATTTTCCCAAGGTCTGGCATGAGAAATGCCGGATGTGCTTCACGGAGGAAAATTTGCGCGATACCCTTGACCAGCTTGTGGCGGTACTGGAATATCGCAAGAGCGCGTTTAAGGCGCTGGGCTGTCCAAACATTGACGCCTACAACGAGACTACGGAGCAGCCGCTCCCACGGCTCATATTCGCTTGTGACGAGGTGGCGGAGATGTTGGACAAGACCGGAGCCGACAACGAGCGGAAGAAGCTACTGGCGCAAATTGAAAGCAGGCTGTCCACCATCGCGCGGCAGGGGCGGGCGTTCGGCATCCACCTTATTCTTGCCACGCAGAGGCCGGACGCAACGATCATTCCCGGCCAGATACGCAATAACATGGATTTCCGTGTTTGCGGCAGGGCGGACAGCGTACTTTCGCAAATCATACTCGACAACACCAGCGCCGCCGAACAGATACCCAAGGATGCGCGAGGCCGTTTCATTACCGGAGACGGTACGGTATTTCAAGGCTATCTGTTCGACGAGGAGCAGCTGTGAGGTGATCCTCGTGGCGGTCAATAGTGTCCCTATATGGGAAAAAGCGAATCTTAACCTTGAGGAAGCTGCTGCCTACTTTGGAATCGGCATCAACAAACTGCGAGATATGACAAACGAGAATAACTGCCCGTTTGTACTGTGGAACGGAAACAAACGCCTTATTAAGCGTAGAGCATTTGAAAGGTTTTTGGATTCGTCCTATTCGATATAAAAATATGTGGAAAGCGCGTGTGGGGTATGGTATACTAATACAAACCCTACATGCGCTTTTCGCTGGAAAGGAGTAATTGAGATTGTCTGAAAAGCGCAAGGATAGCAAGGGCCGCGTTTTGAAGGACGGCGAAAGCCAGAGAGCAAACGGCACCTATGACTATCGTTATACCGA
>ERZ773116.3751-NODE-3751-length-10713-cov-10.934885_pt1 | contig 10713 bp, 8 predicted proteins | sample MGYA00580563_ERZ773116 | MGnify/ENA primary metagenome ERZ773116 (study PRJEB29015, sample SAMEA2737864) | human gut metagenome | biome: human gut; feature: human-associated habitat; material: faeces | place: China | collected 2012 ... | reverse complement strand
TATCAAGGGCGAGCAGCCCTTGATTCGTGCCTCCCGCGCCTCGAAAGTAGCGGGCACTTTTCTGGTTCTATTTTGGTGCGCAAAAGAGAACTTTAGCTTCTCTTCGCCGCCAGCGCAATACTCAGCTGTGCCACATCCGACGGCGACACGCCGGGAATGCGTCCCGCCTGCCCCAAGTTTTTCGGGCGGATGCGGGCCAGCTTCTCGCGGGCTTCCAATGTCAGGCCGGTGAGCTCTGTGTAAGAGAAATCCTCCGGGATGAGGGTCTTCTCGTGGCGGGCCACCTCGTGTATCATCCGGTCCTGCCGGGCAATGTAACCCGCGTACTTGATTTCAGTTTCCAGACGCTCAGCCAGCATGGGCGTGATGCCCTCACCCCAGCCGATCATGCCCGCGATGAGCGGATAGTCGATTTCCGGTCGGCGCAGCAGCTCTTCGGCAATGCCGCCCTCTGCGGCCGGGGCGAGGCCCGCTGCTTCCATCGCGGCGCGCAGGTCCGCCGTGCGCAGATGGGCGTCATGCAGACGGTGGCGCTCTGCGTCCAGCACAGCCTGCGTCTGCTGGTACTTTGTCCAGCGGTCATCCTGCACGAGGCCGTATTCCCTGCCGATGGGCGTCAACCGGGTGTCGGCGTTATCCTGACGGAGGGTCAGGCGGTACTCGCTGCGGCTGGTCATCATCCGGTAGGGGTCCATGACGCCCTTGGTCACAAGGTCATCGACCAGTGTGCCGAGATAACTCGACTGCCTGGGCAGGATGAGCTGGCTTTCGCCCAATGCGTTCCGGGCAGCGTTCAGACCGGCCAGCAGGCCCTGCGCGGCGGCTTCCTCGTAGCCCGAGGTGCCGTTGAACTGTCCCGCACCGTAGAGGCCCCGCACCACCTTGCTTTCCAGCGTGGCTTCGAGGCTGGTGGGGTCTACGCAGTCGTACTCGATGGCGTAGGCCGGGCGCATGATCTCAATATTCTCGAAGCCCTTGATGCTCCGGTAGAATGCATTCTGCACATCTTCCGGCAGACTGCTGGAGGCCCCCTGCAGATACATTTCCTCGGTGTTCTCGCCGCAAGGCTCCACAAAGATGGGATGCCGATCCTTCCCTGCAAACCGCACTACCTTGTCCTCAATCGACGGGCAGTAACGCGGGCCGACGCCCTCGATCATGCCGCCGTAGAGCGGGCTGCGCTGGATATTGTCCAGAATGATTCTGTGCGTCTCAGGGTTGGTGTAGGCGATCCAGCACTCCACCTTGTTGTGCATAGGGGCATCGGTCATGAAGCTGAAAGGCTGAAGTTCATTGTCCGGGTCGCCGGGCTGGCATTCCAGCTTAGAGAAGTCGATGCTCCGCCGATGCACGCGAGCAGGCGTACCGGTCTTGAAGCGGCGCAACGGCAGACCGGCGGCTTTCAGGCTCTCGGTGAGGGCGTTGGCCGCGTGCATCCCGTCGGGGCCGGAGGCGTACCATGCATCGCCCACGAAAATTTTTCCGCCGAGGTTGGTGCCGGTGGCGATGACCACGCACTTTGCGCCATACTCCCCGTTCAGCTGGGTGACGACGCCCTTCACATGGCCGTCCTCCACCTCGATGGAAATGATTTCCGCCTGATGGATAGCCAGCCCCGGCGTCAGCTCAAGGGCGTGCTTCATATATTCATGATAGCGCTTGCGGTCGGTCTGGACGCGCAGAGCGTGGACAGCGGGGCCTTTGCCCTTGTTGAGCATCCGGCTCTGTAAATAGGTAGCATCTGCCGCAAGGCCCATCACACCGCCAAGCGCATCCAATTCGCGTACCAGCGTGCCTTTTGCCGTGCCGCCGATGCTGGGATTGCAGGGCATATTGCCGATGGCGTCCAAGCTCATCGTGAACACCGCCGTCTTTGCGCCCAGCATCGCGGCAGCATGGGCCGCCTCAATGCCCGCATGGCCGGCACCGATGACGATAACGTCGTAGTCTCCTAAATGGTTCATACTTTCCTCTATTTGCAACATAAAATCTTCGGCGAAGCCGTAAAACGGCGGAGGCTCAAAATGCGGTTAAGAGATCTTCACGCCGAATGGCGTGAATCTCCAGCATTTTGAGTTGGAGCCCACCTCTCCGGGGTTACTAGGGGCGAGCAGCCCCTAGTTCGTGCCTCCCGCGCCTCGAAAGTAGCGGGCACTTTTCTGGTTCTCTTTTGGTGCGCAAAAGAGAACTAAGCCCTGCGTAAAATTGATTTTTATTTCCCCACGCAGAATCTCTCAAACACCTCATTGATGACCGCCTCCGAGGCGTTTTCCCCTGTCAGCTCACAAAGTGCATCCAGCGCGTCGTCCACGCAGACTGACACAGCGTCCAGCCCGAGCCCCTGCGCGGCGTCCAGCGCTCCGGCTACGGCATCCCGAGCACGGGTGGCAGCGGAAAGCTGCCGCTGTCCCGAGAGGCTGGCGGCGTGGGGGTCGATTTGGTTGGTCCCCAGCAGGCGGGCTACCGCCGCCGCGATGACCTTCCGCGCCCCTTCTTCCTGACAGCAGACCGGCAGCACCATCGCAAAATAGGGTGCGATGAGCTCTGCGTCAAACCGGGTGGGCTTGTCCTCTTTATTGACCAGCGCGATGGCCGGACGACCCGCGCAGCGCTGAGCCAGCTCCAGGTCCTCCCGGGTCGGGCGCTCCGAGCCGTCGAAGACGGCGAGGATAAGCCCCGCCTCGTCCAGCTTCTTCCAGCTGCGGCGGATACCTTCGGCTTCGATCTCGTCTTCCGTCTGACGCAGACCGGCAGTGTCGAAGAGATTCAGCCGGACGTCGCCCAGCTGAACAGCCTGCTCCACCACGTCGCGAGTGGTTCCGGCCACCGGCGTGACAATGGCCCGGTCGAATCCGGCCAGCAGGTTGAGCAGGGTGGATTTGCCCGCATTGGGCTTGCCCACGATGGCACAGTCCACGCCCTCGCGGAGGACAGCGCCCGCATCGTAGCTCTGGATGAGGGCGTCCAGCTCCTGCTCTACCCCGCCTAAGACCTCGCACAAGTGGCTCTGGCTCAGTTCTGGGACATCTTCCTCAGGGAAATCCACCCAGGCGGCCAGATGGGCCTGCAAGGCCGTCAGAGCATCTTTCTGGGCCGCTATCTTCCGGGCCAGCGCACCGTTCAGGGAGGCATTTGCCAGCGCGGCCCCCTGTCGGCCATCGGCGGAGATGATGTCCATGACAGCTTCGGCCTGGGTCAGACTGAGCTTGCCGTTCAGGAAAGCACGGCGGGTGTACTCGCCGGGAGCGGCAGGCGACGCGCCCGCCGCAATGCAGGCTTCCACCAGCCGCCGGGCGACTGCACTGCCGCCGTGGCAGGAAAGCTCCACCACATCCTCGCCGGTGTAGCTGTGGGGCGCGCGGAAAAACAGCGCCACGCCCTCATCGAAAGCCTCTTCCCCCTCCACGAACGCACCGAACATGGCCGTATAGCCTTTGGCGTCCGCGACTTTTTTGGCTGGGTTGGCCGGACGGAACACCTTCGCTGCCACTTCATAGCTTTCCGGGCCGGACAGCCGCACGATGGCGATGCCGCCCGCACCCGGAGCGGTAGCAATGGCCGCAATGGTCGAATGCTGCATCTTCTCCCCTCCTTATGCGCAGATGAATACAGTATATTCTACCACGAACCGCCAAAAAAAGAAATATGCTGCGCAAAAAAGCGGCACACCGCCGGAGAGTCCGGCAGCGTACCGCTTTTGCATTTTATCCTCGGGTCTTCCCGGCAAGGCGATAGTGCTCTTCCTTTGCCAGATACATCCGTGTTTCGGCCGATTTGACAAGGACTTCCATGTCGATGCCGCCTGCGCTGTGAGTCGCTGTACCCACGGCCACCGAGTAACCGGCCTCGTCCACCTCCTGCACCAGCTTGTGGATGAGCGCGCGCATCTCTTCGGCGCTCTTGTCCATCGCAAAGGCCACGAACTCATCGCCGCCCACACGGTAGCTGTACTCTTCGCCGAAGATGTCCCGCACCTTGGCTGCCACGGTCTTGAGCATCTCGTCGCCCGCCGCGTGGCCCCGGGTGTTGTTCAGCTCATGCAGGCCGTTCACGTCCAGATAAACACAGCTCAGCGTGCTGCTGCAGTGCATCGGGTAGTCGTGCATCTGGCTCTCGTAGGCGTTGCGGTTTTTCAGGCCGACGTTCAAGTCCGTCTCCGCAATGCCCAGCAGCTTGTGCCGGATGGAAAAATTTTCGTGCATCGAAAGCATGATGAAGGTGGATATGATGCAGGACACCGCACCAAACACCATGCCGTCCAGAATATCAACTGGGAGCGTCTCTTTACTCTTGAACAAAAAGCAGGTCAGGATGAAAATACCATCGAAAAAGACGACATTCAAGATATGCTGGATGGGCCGCATGACGAAGAGCAGCGGCACTGCCAGCAAGAACGCAATAAAGCTCACCGTAGGAGTATCGGGAGAAGGATGGATGCCCAGATAGATGCCCAGCACATAGAGCAAAGCCTCAAAGGCGTACATCAGCCAGGTCAGCAGCAGGCCGTTTTTTCCCGGGAATGCCCGGTTGACCGCCTGCAGGCCCATGCACACGGCCAGCGCTATCATATAGGCCAGCATATTGGACCGCAAAAATTCCAGAGCCCCAGACAGTATCCATAAAACTGTAAGAAACGCACAGGCTATCCCCAGGTAGGCCGTCACACGTTGGCGGTTGGAGCGCTGTATATCCGGCAGACAGGCTTTGTACTCCTCCCGTGACATCTCCGCATACAGCAGCTTTCGCAATGCTTCCATAGCCATCCTCTTTTCAAACCGCATTCGTCCCCGCACTGCACGAGGGCGCACTTTCCCCTTTGTTCTGCGGGTTTTTCTTATTTTATCATGAAGCTCCCAAAAAGAAAATATCCAGCGCATTCCAGCGTTTATTTTCTATGATATGCTAAAAAGCGGTAATTAAATTTAGCTATATTACCCATTGATATTTCACTTTATTGTGCAGCAAAAAAGGGTGTGCAGCCCCTAAAAGACTGCACACCCCGTTGCGTGTGAAAGAAAAATCAGAATGCGGCAATATCGGCCGTGGTGATGGCCTTGCCGGGCAGGGTGCGGCTGTCGGCATTCTCCGACAGGGCCAGTTTGCCCTCGCGCAGCAGCTTGACGGCCTTCTCGTGGTCAGCAGCGTTCCAGTTGTTGCCCACGATCTTCCAGTTGTTGTCCACATGCGGCTCGATGGTGCCGCCCTTGACGGTGCGGATGTACTCGCCCAGCAGTTCGCGGACGCCGCCCACATCGCCGCGCACGTCGATCTCCAGCAGCTTGGGCAGCTCGTCGCCCTCCTTGAAGATGTCAGCATAAGCCAGCAGCTGGGTGGTGGCACGGTAGTTGTTGACGGCCACCACGAAGCTGTCATCGTCCTCCACCGGACGGCCATCCATCCAGGTCAGGTTCTGGATGCGGTTGCCGGGCTGCTTGGAGATGTCGAGGTCATACTTGACGCCTGCAAAGGCATCGTACAGGTAATAGCGGACAGAAGAGTCGAATGCGATGGTCACATCGCCCGGTTCCCAGGTCTTAAAGAAGGCAGCAGACCACTCCATGAACTGACGCAGCTGCCAGCCGTTCATCTGCAGCTTGTACAGGGTGTTCTGGTAGGTGTAGATGCTTGCCATGTCGCACTTGCGGATGGTACCCTCGCGCATCTGGGAAGTCATGGAGGTCAGAGCCGTTGCGGCCACCTGAGCGTCGGTGTAGTACATCTGTACCTCGTTGATGAAGTCCAGCAGAGCAGTATCCTGCACCATGGCCTGCGGCAGGCAGTCGATCTCGTTTTCGGGGGCCAGATCACCGCCGACCAGCTGGCCGATGGGGGTCACGGCGTCGTCCTTAGCGCGCTGGTCGTACTCTGCCAGCAGAGCAGTCAGCTCGGGGTCGGGAGCGTAGTCCTTGATGGTCAGGTTCTCAGAGGTGCGGTCCTTCACCTTCCACTTGCCGTTCAGGCCGCGCTCCAGATAGACGTGGATGTCGGAGACAGTGGCACCTGCATTCTTGTTCTCGACCACCAGCACGCCGTTGATCATCTTGTTGGGGATGCTCTTGTGGCCGTGAGCGGCGACGATAACATCGAACTCAGGGCAGGCATTTGCCAGGTCGGTGACGCCGGAGCCATAGACGCCGTACTCATTGTCAACATCCATATGCATAACGCCGATGATGACATCCACATCGTTCTTGATCTTATCAATGATCTTGCGGCTCTCGTCCACCGGGTTGGTGACGGTCCAGCCCTCGAGGTTCTTTGCGTCCCAGCGGGTGATGTTGGGAGTGACCATACCGATGACGCCGATCTTGACGCCGCCCTTTTTGATGATAGTGTAGCCGTCAGCCAGAGGCTTGCCTTCGGGGCTGTAGACGTTGCCGGTCAGCACCTTGGCCTTCTGCTGGGAGAGCACCTTTTCCAGCGTGGCCATGCCATAGTTGTACTCATGGTTGCCGGTGACGTAGACATCGTAGCCGATGGCGTTCTGAGCAGCGATCATGGGGTGGACATCGTCGTTCAGGAACAGCTCAGCGGAGTTTGCCTGAATCGTGTCGCCTGCATCCACGACCAGCGTGGTCTTGGTGCGGTTCTCCTTGATGGCAGTTGCCTGCTGGGCCACGCTGCCAGATGCGTCGGCCTTGTTGGCGGCGTAATCCCAGGGGTCAAACTTACCGTGGGTATCGCTGGTGGCAAGGATCTGCAGGTCCATGCTCCACAGGTCTTTGATGCCGGCAGCGGAAGCAGCCGGGACCAGACCACCCATTGCGGCGGCGGTAGCCGATGCACCGGCCACGCGCAGGAAATTACGGCGGGAAATCTTATTCTGTTCCATAATAATTCCTCTCTTTTTTGCTTGGTATACACTCCGAAGCATTTGTAGCTCTAGTATAAGGCTTGTCGACATTGTTTTACAATGTGCAAGTAGGAGAAAAATTTCTTCCGGAATTGGACATATTCTCCAATTTTCCGATAAGAACGACTTTTCTTCCTAAATTATTTTTTCAGATTTGCTTTTCATCGTAAACCATCTTCATGCAAAAGATGTGTAAATTTATAGTGTTCCTCGTACAAAAAAAGACCCTCCCCTGCACGGCTTCCGCCATGCGGGAGAGGGTCTTATCATTCAGCTTTTACAGCTCGATCTTGCCGAAGCTCAGATCCGCAAAGTCATCCACACGCTCAGTGCGCTTGGGTGCCACAGGGGCAGCATTCTCGGCATCGCGCGGGGTGTAGGTGCGCTCAGGCACATTGGAGCGGTAGCCGCCCCGGCCGCCGCCATTGCGCGGGCCGCGGCCATTCCGGTCACCACGGCGCTCGCCGCCGCGATGATAGCCGCCGCTGCGGCCATTGCCGTTGCGGTCACGGTCGCTGCGGGGTCCGCGGGGACGTACATTTGCGCTCTCAGCCACAGCGTTGGGGTCGGTGGAGTAGATGACCACACGGCGGTCACGGCCCTCGCCCTTGCTCTCGCTGCGGACGCCCTCCATCTTGCTGATGGCAGAGTGGATGATGCGGCGCTCGTAGGGGTTCATGGGCTCCATGGCAAAGCTGCGGCCAGTGCGGCGCACCTTGGCACCGATGCGCTGTGCCAGTGCGGTCAGGTCGCTCTCGCGCTTGTCGCGGTAGCCGGCCACGTCGAGGCCCAGCTTGATGTAGTCGCCCTCGAGGCGGTTTGCCACGAGGCTTGCCAGATAGGACAGGCTCTCCATCGTCTCGCCGCGGCGGCCGATGAGGGCGCCCATCTTCTCGCCGTCCAGACGGATGATGGTAGCCTCACCCTTCTGCACAGCGCTGAACTTGACGTCCTGTACGCCCATCTTCTCGATGACATCCTTCAGGTAGTCCACAGCGGCCTTGACCTTGGCGTTCTCCTCGATGTTGATGGGGACTTCCACCTCTTCGCCCTCTGCGGCGGGAGCAGCCTGCTCTTCGGCAGGGGCAGCTTCCTCAGCGGGAGCAGCAGGCTCTTCCACAGCAGCGGGAGCTTCAGGGGCAGTCTCTTCGACGACAGGCTCAGCCGCCACAGGGGCAGCCTTCTCCTCCACAACGGGAGTGGACTCCTCAACGGGGGCAGCAGGAGCTGCCACAGGCTCGTCCGGCAGCTCGACGCTGACGCGGACCTTGGCGGGAGTGAGCTTCAGGCCCAGAAAACCGGTCTTCTGGGGCATTTCCAGCACTTCGTAGCTGACGTTGATGTCGTCCTTTTCCACGCCCAGCAGAGCGCAGGCGTTGGTGCGTGCTTCATCGACCGTCTTGCCGGTCGCTTCCTGCGTACGGATCATAACCGTCAATCCTCCTTTTTGTTCTGCAGCTCGCTCAGCGGGACAGTGCGCTCGTCCTTGTAGCGCTCAGCATCCTGCTGGCGGGCATACTCGAGGCGGCGCTTGTTCATCTCGCTGGCGGAGATATTCTTTTCCACGACCTCACCGGTCTTCTCGTCCTGGACCTTGATGGTGGTGCTCTTCACGCCGCGCTTCTCTTCCTTCTTGCGGGAAGCGATCTCGGCCTTGACCTGCTCCTTCATCTTCTCGGGGTCATAGATCTTGCGCATGACCTGGGTCTGGACGGTCATCACGATGTTGGAAATGACGTAGTACAGAGAGAATGCGCAGGGAACGGTAAAGCAGAAGAAGACGTACATCAGAGGCATCATATACATGGTCAGCTTCATGCTGCCCTGCATCTCCTGGCCGGAGGCCTTCATGCTGATGTGGGTGGAGATGAACATGGTGACGACAGCCAAGATGGGGAAGATCAGCAGGGGCAGGTTGTCTGCTGCCAGGCTGTACTGCGGCACACGGGTCAGGTCGATGCCGAAGAAGTCCATGTGCTGGCCAAACTCCGTGATGGTGTTCAGCTGGTCTGCGGTGAACACAGAGGTGACGGTGGACTCACCGGCCAGCACCTGTGCGATGATATTGGTGTCGCGGGTCACCTGAGTGAAGCTGATGCCCAGAGCGGTCATGGCATCGCCTGCGGCGGTGATGGCGTCGGCGCCGATGTGGAAGATGCGCTGCAGCGGGCGGTACACGACCTCGATGACGCCGAACATGACGAGGAAGTTGACCAGCATGGGCATACAACCGGCGGTGGGCTTATAGCCGTACTCCTGCTGGAGCTTGAGCAGCTCTTCCTGCTGCTTTTCGGGCTTGTCCTTGTACTTTTTCTGGATGTCGGCGATCATCGGCTGGAAAGCGGACATCTTGGCCATGCTCTTCTGCTGGTTGAGCTGCAGAGGGATGCTGAGCAGGCGGATGACGATGGTGAAGATGATGATGTCCCAGCCGTAGTTCGGGATGAGGTTGTAGATCCACTCCATCACATAGCCGAGAGGTACACCGAGGATGTACAAAATATTCATGTCTCTGTCCATTCTGCCCCGCCTGTGGTGCGGGACGGTTATTTTTATCGTAGGACACGCCGCCCACAGTTCAGCACGTCACAAGAAGCAATGATAATAGCTTTTCCTCTCAGCCTCTCCTGATAGGAGAGGTGTCACGCCGCAGGCGTGACGGAGAGGTTTTCCTCCCCTCTGCCGCCCTTTTTCAAAGGGCATTGACGGAGAGGTCTTTCCCGCTTCAGCGCCCTTCCAAAGAGCATCGACGAAGAGGTTTTCCACTTATTTTTCGTGTCTTGTGGAAAACAGAGCCGAGGCCGAGAGATGCCGGGCCGGATTTTTCCAGCGGCCCTTTTCCGGTACGGGGTCGTAGCCCCAGCGGCCCAGCGGATTGCACCGGGCGATGCGCCACACCGTCAGCAGCAGCCCTTTGACGCAGCCGTGGGTGCGGATGGCCTCGATGCCGTACTGGCTGCAGGAGGGCGAAAAGCGGCAGTTCCGCCCCAGCCCCGGGCTGATGAACTTCTGGTAGAGCCGGATGAGCCCGCAGAGGGCTTTCTGAAAGATGCTCACGCCTCGGGCTTCCGGACCGGCGGCAGGGTGGCTGGGGGCTTTGCGCCCGGCTGCTTTGCCTTATCCGGCAGGCCGGCCTGGGCAAAGAGCTTTGCCACGATGGCGCTGAGCTGCCAGCTCTTGAGCCGGGGGGTCATGCCCCGGGCCACGAAAACGAGGTCGTAGCCGCCGATGTTGTAGTCGAGATGCTCGTCGATGGCGGCCTTCATAACGCGGCGGGCGCGGTTGCGCTGCACGGCGTGGCCGATCTTTTTGGTGGCCGTCAGGCCCACCCGGGTGCGCTTGCTCCGCGTTTTGAGCACGTAGAGCACCAGCGCCTGGTTGACATAGGACTTGCCGCGGGCATACACGCGGCCAAACTCGCCGTTGCGGCGGATGGGACGATAGCGCATCCTGTGCGCCTCCCTTCAGGTGATGTGGGAGCACCGCCCGGAAAAAAGCAATGCTCAGTGTTCAGTATAGCAAAAAAACGCCGACATGAAAAGCTCATCCGGGCGTTTTCTCTGCCAAATCTTTGACAGTTTTTTTAGGCAATGCGACTATTCACCGCAGCTTTCCGGCCTTTTTCCCGAATGCCGGGTAAAAAAATAAGACCGCCAATCCAATATCAGCGGCCTTTTTGCGCATATTCCATTCTGCGCCGGACCTGATGCATACTGCTCAGGATCAGACGGTCAGGCTCTTGCGGCCCTTAGCACGGCGTGCGTTGATGACCTTGCGGCCGTTCTTGGTGCTCATGCGGGTCAGGAAGCCATGAACTTCCTTGCGCTGACGCTTCTTGGGCTGAAAAGTTCTCTTCATGG
>ERZ773116.3738-NODE-3738-length-10753-cov-10.348289_pt1 | contig 10753 bp, 10 predicted proteins | sample MGYA00580563_ERZ773116 | MGnify/ENA primary metagenome ERZ773116 (study PRJEB29015, sample SAMEA2737864) | human gut metagenome | biome: human gut; feature: human-associated habitat; material: faeces | place: China | collected 2012 ... | reverse complement strand
TGATGACTTAGATCTAGATGAGGATGATACAGATGATATAGAAGACGATGATGACTTAAATCTAGATGAGGATGATACAGATGATATAGAAGACGACGATGACCTAGATTTAGACGAAGATGATACAGATGATATAGAAGACAATGATGATTTAAATATAGATGAAGACGATACAGATAATATAGATGATGATCATAACAATAAAGAAAATACAAGTAATAGCTCTGCAATAAATAACAATACAGAAGATGATGAAATTTTTGATTTAGATGATAACGAGTTTTATGATGAGAAAAATGCAAAATCTTCTGAAAATAAAAATGATGATGATTTTGTATTTGATGTAGATGATGAAAAAAGTGATGATGAAGATGTAGATGATTCATTAAATTTAGTAAGTGATACAGATGATGACGATATATTAAATTTGGATGACGAGTTTAATATAGAAGATACTAACAAAAATGAAAACAGTGCAGATGATGATGATGCTGATATATTAAATTTAGATAATGATGACTTAAAAGTAGATGATAATCAAATAGGAATTAATCAACCAGGACAATTTAGTGGAATTAGAAATAAGAATTACAATCCTAATTATGATATCTCAAAACAAATAAATGAGATAAATGGAAATACAGATAGAGGAAAGACAGAAGAAGAAAAAAGGATAACTATACCAGAAGAAAAGAAAATTGTAGCTTTTGTTGGTGCTCATGGTAATGGTACATCATTTATTATTAATAATCTTGCATTATTGTTATCAGAGCAAGGAATAAAAACTGCAATTGTAGATTTAACAAAAAATAAAAATTCTTATTATATTTTTACACAAAACGAAGAGCGTTTAAGAGGTATTGCATATTCTTGTTTCGAAAAATTAAAAAGTGGAATTTCTGATGGAATAATTGTAAATAAAAATTTAACTGTTTATACATCACTACCTAATGCAGATAGTGAAATTGAGAATAAAGAAACAGCAATAAATACATTGCTAAGTGAATTCTCTTTAGTACTGTTTGATTGTGATACAGAAACAGATCAAGAGTATTTTGAAATTGCACAAGAGATATATTTAGTACAGAGTTTAGATGTTTTAACAATACAACCACTAACAACTCTTTTGAAAAAATTAAAAATGAATAAATTATTAAATGAAGAAAAATTAAGAATTTTGATAAATAAAGATTTAAGAGTAAATAAATTAAATGAAAGAATATTAATATCTGCAATGTCAGTATATAATTCACCTGATACAACATATCAATTAGATTTATTTAACAGAGATAAAATAGGATATTTAACAATTCCATTTGAAGAAAAAAATTATTCTAAGTATTTAGATGAATTAGCAGATTGTAAATTAACAATAAGAGGATATTCTAAGAACTTAATAAGTAGTTTTAATAAATTGGCTAAATTTGTATATCCAATAAATGGAAAAAAACGAAAATAAATTATAGTATGAAAGCAAAAAATGGTAGGTGATATTTTTGAACTTTATAATGACAATATTAATAATTATTATAGTATTGCTAATGTGCATAATTTTTGTATTATTTACAAAAACATATAGCATGAATGAGAAATTAAAAAAATTAAAAAATACAAATCAAAAAGTAAATTCATTAAGTATATTACAAGATTTCATGAAAGTGATTGGAGACAATTTGATATCATCATCAGAAAAAATTAATAAAATAAATGAGATCCTTATTGAAAAATATGAAATAAAATATTCAACAATTGTAATATTTGATGGAATTTATTACAAAATCGAAGCTTCAAATGTTAATGAAAAACATTGGCACACATTTGAAAATTTGGGTGATCAAGATATATTTAAGGAGAGCATTGATAATGCTACTCCTAGATATATCACTGTGGGTAAGGGTGAAAAATTACCGTATTTGGAAATGGAATTTGAAAGAGCTAAATCAGCTATATTTTTTCCAATGTATATAGATAATGTATATATCGGATATTGGTTAATAGAAGGAAGTAATCCACACGAATTTGATAAAATTGATACAACTATATTAGATGTAATAAAAAATAATTTATTATCAGCAATAAGATGTATAAAAAATCAAAGAATACTTGAAAATATGTCTAGAATAGATAAAACAACTGGATTAGAAACATATGAATATTTATATGGATCTGCAAGAAAAGTATTTGACAAATATCCAATATCTATAGTATCATTAATAAAAATTATAAATATTAAACAAATCGAAGATAAAATTAGCAAAAGAACAGCTGATTCAGTACAAAAAAGCGTAGCTGAATTTTTTAAGACAAGTTTATCACCTGAATATTTTTGTGTGAAATATTCTGAAGATGAGTTGGCAATAATTTTTTCTGGTAGTGATTTAGATGGTGTCGAAAAATTCATGGAAGATGTTAAGGCTACTGTAGAAAAACTAAGAATAAGAACTATTGCTAGTTTAAATGAGAAAATGAATGGACTAGTTGTTGCTCCAAAATTAAATATTGCAATGACAACATATTACAAAGAAACAGCATTAGAAGAAGTTTTAAAAACTTTATCTAATTATTTAGACTCTGCAAATTCAGGTGAGAGTGATATAAGTTGTCTATAAAGGAGGTTATATAATGACTGATGAAACTGTAAGTTTTTATGTTGAAAAAGAAAAAAATCAAAAAACAAAGGAAATTTTAAAAAGTGTTTATGATGCTCTTAAAGAAAAAGGATATAATCCTATAAACCAAATTGTAGGATATATATTATCTGGGGATCCAACATATATTACAAGCCACAATAATGCAAGAAATTTAATAAGAGAAGTTGAACGTGATGAACTTTTAGAAAAAATGGTAAAATATTATATAGGTTTGGATAAATAATGCGAATATTAGGAATTGATTATGGTGATGCAAGAGTTGGAATTTCTATAACAGATCCGCTTGGAATAACTGCACAGGGATTGGAAACTATACATCATGAGGGAAATGATAAGGTTGTTTTAAAAAGATTAGAAGATCTTATTAAAGAATATAATGTAACAACAATTGTAATTGGAATGCCTATAAATATGAATGGAACCAAAACAGAGAGAGCAGAAGTAACCGAAAAATTTATACATAAAATGAAATGCAAATTTGGAAAAATACCGATTGAAAGAATTGATGAAAGATTAACAACTGTAGAAGCTCATAAAACCATGAATTTTTTAAATGTAAATAAGCATAAAAAAAGAAATATAGTTGATACAATTTCAGCTGTATATATATTGGAAACATATTTAAAGAAAAATGAGAATAAATAGAAAGGAGTTATATTATGAGTAAAGATTTTTTTGGAGAGGAAGAAGATATATTAAACGACGATGAGGAATTATTTACTTTAACTGACGAAGATGGAAATGAAATAAAATTTGAATTCCTAGATTTAATAGAACTTGAAAATGAGAATTATGTTGTACTATACCCAATAGAAAATAATAATGATGAAGTTGTTATTTTAAGAGTGCAAGAAACAGAAGGAGAGCAAGATGAATATTTAAGTGTTGATGAAAAAACTCTACAAACTGTGTATGCTATTTTCAAGGAAAAATTTAAAGATGTTTATAATTTTCAAGATTAATTAGTAAATGCACAAAAATATTATTCAAAGTGTTTAATATTTTTGTGTGTTTTTTATTAAATATGAAATTTATTATATGATCAAAATAATTATTGTTCTAAAATTTTAATTTATATAATAATTTATGGTATAGAATAAGATTTTAGGAGGATATTTATGGAGAGAATCAAATCAATTTTTGGAAGCTTAATTGTATCTTTTACATTAAATATTATATGCATATTGTTTTTTTCGATGTTATTAGTTAAAACAAATATAAGCGAAAATATGATAAATGGAGTTATAATTGTAATATCATCAATAAGTATATTAATAGGAGCTTCAGTTTCAACAATTAAATTTAAGAAAAATGGATGGATAAATGGTGCAATAATATCAATATTGTATATATCGATATTATATATTTTATCTAGTTTGGCAAATAATAGTTTTGAGATAAACAAAAGCTCTATATTTATGATTATATTTGGATTAATATTGGGAATAATAGGTGGAATAATTGGTGTAAATTTTAAAAAATAAAAAGCAGGAAAAATATTAAAATTTTATTAAAATATGGTTGATATTTTTAATGTTTTAATATAAAATTTAAAAATGTGAGGGATAATAATAAATTTTTACTTATTTATGTGAGAAAATTATTAAAATTACTAAGTTAATAATTAATGATACAAATTATTATAAAATAAGAAGGATAAAAAGGAGGAAACAAAGTGAAAAAAAATTACACATTAAAAATAACATTAGCTATGTTATTTGTAGTATTAGTATCCTTAGTATCATTTGTAGGTGTATACAAAGGAAAAAATTTAGTAAAGGACTATTCATTTGGAAAAGATTTTAGTAATCGTAAAGTTGCTGTATTTTCAGTAAAAGAGGAAACTACAACTCAAAATGATACTGAAAATAGTGCAACTTCAGATGAAAATACAACAAGTGAAAACACAACAAGTGAAAACACAACAAGTGAAAACACAACAAGTGAAAATACTGCAGATGAAAACAGTAATACTGAAAATCAAGAAAATGATAAGAAAAAGAATTATGAAAATGCAAAAAATATAATAGAAAGAAGATTAGCTTCATTAAGTTCAAATGAATATGATATAAGATTAGATGAAGATGACGGGACTTTAGTTATTGAAGTACCAACATCAATGGAAACAAGTTATATAACGGAGCTTGTATCAAAGGGAAAAGTTCAAATAAAAAATAAAAATACAACTGAAGTTATTGTAGATTCCAATGGTTTTTATGGAGCATCTGCAAAATTAAATACTACAAGTTCAAGTTATTCTAATCCTGTAGTTGAATTAAATATAAAATTTACAAAAGATGCTAAAAATGCAATAAAAAATGCAAATACAAAGTATACTGATAGTGAAGGAAATGAACAAGATGCTACTTTTGAATTAATGTTAGATGATGAAACATTATATTCAGATACAGCATCAAGTTTTGTTGAAACAGCTAAAAATGGATATTTGGATTTATCTTTAGGACAAAGTGAGAAAACATCAGAAATAGAAGCAAATTATGAAAGTGCTCAAGTACTAGTTTCTGTAATAAATAATGGAGAAATTCCAGTAAAATATGAAGCAAAATCAGTAAATATTGTATCTTCAAATATTAATGTAAAAACTATAATAATTATAGCTATTATTATATCAGCAATAGCATTTATATATGCAATAATGAAATTTAAATCAAAAGCAGTTTTACCAATGTTATCTTTAGTTGGTTTAGTTGCCTCAATTTTATTAGTAGTAAGATATACAAATGTAAAAATAACATTATTTACTGTCTTAGGAGTTGCTGTAATAACAATTGCAAATTATGCATTAATCTTTAAAACATTAAAAGGTGAAAAAACTTTTAAAGAAAATAGTATTGAAATGCTAAATATATTAATTCCATGCATTATAATTGCAATAGTTTTCTGTTGTGCACCATATATACAATTAGCTACATTGGGAATGACAATTTTCTGGAGTATAATAGTAATGTATGTATATAATATAATTATTACAAGAACTTTAATAGATAAATAATGGTAAAAGAGGTGTAAAAAATGAAGAAAAAGTTACTTATAATAACAATAATTATTGCAATTATTGGAGCATTAGTTGTTATTTTTAAAGGTTTTAATGTAAGCTCTAATTACAGAGCACATAAATCAATAAATATACCAATAAATGCAGATTTTAATATAGAAGATGTTCAGACAATTGCTGACGAGATATTTGGAAAGAAGAATGCATATCTAGAAAGGGCTGGAGTTTATAATGACAGTGTTGTAATTAATGTAAAAGATGTGTCTGATGAGCAATTAACAAATTTAAAAAATAAAATAAACGAAAAATATCAAACAAAGCAAAAAATAACAATCTCTATAGGAAAAGAAGATTATAATGTTGATGATATTAAAGCAATTGCAAATGAGGTTTTTGCAAAAGAGGATTCTGTAGTAGAAAAATCTACTGATGATGCTAAATATGTAACAATAGAAGCAAACATTATAACAAATGACGAACTTGAAAAATTAAATAGTAAAATAAATGAGAAATATGAATTAAAAAATGAAACATCATCAATTGGTGTAACACAAGTAATAACTGTTAATGAAATTCCTAGAGTTAGATTAACAGATATGGCGAAACAATATGGTAAATATACAGCAATATCTGCAGTAATTATTTTAGTATATTTCGCAATAAGATTTAAAAAATTAGGAGCTATGAAAACTATATTAGGAAGTATTATTTCAATAATATTAGCAGAAATTTTCTATATGGCAATAATAGCAATTACAAGATATCCAATAGATAAAATGGTTATAATTGGATCAATTGCAATATACATTTTTGGTGTAACATATTTAAATAAAAGCTTTTTATTACAATCAGAAAAGCTAACTAATAAAAAATAAAATATCAAAAAATAAAAATAGCGAATATAATATATTATATTTGCTATTTTTTTGTAAATATATATAATTTATACTAAAAATCATATTAAAGAAGGTGAGGGCAATAAGAAGATATTATTGTTGCTGTACAAGAAGTTTTGAAAAAATTGTAGATTATGTTGGCATGAGTAAACTTATAAATGAATATTCTGCTGTTGTTATTGATGTAAGAAGTGAACAAGAATTTAAAGAAGGTCATATAAATGGAGCTATAAATATTCCATTATATAGAATTAAAAATGATTGTACAAATGTTATTACAGATAGAAATAAATATATAGTTGTGTATTGTACGAGTGGCATTAGAAGTCAGAAAGCACAAATCATATTAAATTCATTGGGATATAATAATGTATATAACTTAAAATGTGGCTATATCCAATAAAAAATCGCAAGTAATAATTAATTATTACTTGTGATTTTTTATTGAATCGGCTTTTGAAAAATATTGTGAACATATGGCACAATTATCACATAAAGTAGCTCTATCATTAAAAATGGATTTTAAAAAAGTTATAAAATTATCACTTTGATTATTTTTTAAATGTATATATAATTTTTGTGGTAATAATGATAATAGAGAATTTAATATAAAATCATTTGATGAAAAAGATATATCGGATAGATATATTTTTGAACTACTAGTATCTGTAATTATATTTTTTGAATCATCCAAAAGTAATTTTATATGTTCACTATAAATTAAATGCAACGTTGGTGTTTGTGATGGTTGAATATGTATATATTCATATAATAAATCAACATATTCAATATATTCTTTTTTTATAACATAATTGTTTATTGTTTTTTCTAAAATAAGATTTATAAAATTTTTATAATTATATAACCTAAAGTTAATAAATCCATCTAAAATACATTGAGAATTCTGAGTAAAAAATTCTAGTGTACAATTTTTTATAATGTTTTTTTTCTGTTGTATATTTATAGGCTGGTTTAAATTGTTAAAAGCAGAGCTTTTTATAGATTCTTTTTCATCAGCAGAAAAGTAAAAATAGTCAAAATTTAATTGTTGCTGAATGAATTTTTTCTCAAAATGATTTATTGTGAATGATGAAATTAAATCAGAAAAAATATTATAAAATTCATTTACATCATTACCTAAATAATGAATAATAAGATTATTATATATTTTGAATTTTCTTTGAGAATAATATATTCGTTCAAATGATACTTTATCTAAAAGTTGCTCTAGGGAATTTAATAAATTGATGTTTGAACTTTTTAAACATATAGAAATCATAAAAAACTCCTTTCTTAAACAAATATAGTATTCTCAGAAAATATACTGATATACATATTTTATTCAAAAAAGAAGTTTTTGGTAACTTGTTTTAAAACAAATAAGTAAATGGTATTTTAGATTGCTTAAAAACTTTTTCATTTAAATATGATAAATTTGAGTTTAAAGGTAAATGAAAAGATAAGCTATAGCTAGATAATTGTTGTTTTGAAAGGCTAAATGCTTTGTTTATTTTATTTATACCATATTTACCATCACCAAGTATTGGCAAATTAATATATGCTAAATGAGCTCTAATTTGATGTGTTTTTCCAGTTTCTAATTGAATATCTAATAAACTTATATTCTTTTGTGGGTTTGTTTTTATAAGTTTATAAGAAGTTATTATTTTTTTATAACCTTTTTGTGGTTGGTCAGAAATATATACTTGTGATTTTTTTGAATCTTTAAACAAAAATGCCTCAAGCCTTTGTGTTTTTTTCTTAGGAATTCCGTAAACTGCACAAATGTAATGTTTTTCAACAAGATGATTTTTAAAAGCTAAAAGCAATTCATCAAGACTTGATTTATCACGAGCAAATAAAACTAATCCAGATGTATTTCTATCTAATCTATGACAAGGTTCTATGAATGTATTAGCATCATTTGAAAAAATTTTTTTTGCATAATCTGTTAAAGAGTTTTCACCAGTAACTTCAATACTTTGGGGTTTATTAAAAATAACAATGTTATTATCTTGATAAACAATAGGAATATCTAATTTTTTATATAGAAAATCATCAGCTACATATATTTTCACATCATCTCCTGTTCTTAGCAAACAATTTTCAGATACTCTTTTATCATTAATTTTTATATCTTTTTTTCTCAAAGTTTTATAAAATATCGAAGTTGTTAAACCGTCAAAATTATCTAAAAGAAAGTTCATTAATTTTTTATTATTATATTTATCTGTTACAATTAAATTTTTCATATGCAAATATTATATAGCAAAACAATGATTTGTCAAATAAAAAATAATAGAGCAGTGAAGGATGGAACTTTTTATAATATAATCCCTTTGGAATGGCTAATTTTCAGGTAGAAAAAACTAAGAAAATGAACAATAAAATATCGTACTTCTATTGATAAAAATGCCATAAATATGGTATTATTATTATGTAAAAATATAATGGAATAATTGTAAGTTATAAAATAAATATAAAACATATAGGAGGAACTTTAGTGGAAGATAGAAAAAAGCACATTAGAAATTTTAGCATAATTGCACATATAGATCATGGAAAATCTACACTTGCAGATAGATTAATTGAAATGACAGGTGTATTATCAAAACGTGAAATGGAAAGTCAAGTTTTAGATAATATGGATATAGAGCGTGAAAGAGGTATAACAATAAAGTCTCAGGCTGTTAGAATGTTATATAAAGCGAAAGATGGACAAGAATATGAATTTAATTTAATAGATACACCAGGACATGTTGATTTTAATTACGAAGTTTCTCGTAGTTTAGCTGCATGTGATGGAGCTATTTTAGTTGTTGATAGTAGCCAAGGTGTTGAAGCTCAAACTTTAGCAAATGTATATTTGGCAATTGATAATAATTTGGAAATTTTACCTGTTATAAATAAAATAGATTTGCCTAATGCAAGACCACAAGAAGTTAAAGATGAAATTGAAGAAATAATAGGTATACCAGCGCAAGATGCACCATGTATTTCAGCTAAATCTGGATTAAATGTTGAAGAGGTTTTAGAGCGAATTGTTACAGATATTCCTGCTCCAACAGGTGATGAAAATGCGACCTTAAAATGTTTAATATTTGATTCTTTATATGATAATTATAAAGGAGCAATTGCATATGTAAGAGTTAAAGATGGAACTGTAAAAGTTGGTGACGAAATTTTACTTATGGCAGCTAAGAAAAAATTTGTTGTAACTGAGGTTGGATATTTTGAACCAGGTGAATACATTCCTTCAAACAAATTACAGGCTGGTGAAGTTGGTTATATAGCTGCAAGTATTAAAAATTTATCAGATATAAGAGTTGGTGATACAATAACATTGGCTGATAAGCCAGCACCAGAACCATTACCAGGATATAAAAAAGTTAATCCTATGGTATATTGTGGTTTATATCCAATGGATGGAAGTGATTATGAAAATTTAAAAATCGCATTAGAAAAATTAAAACTTAATGATGCAGCATTAGAATACGAACAGGAAACATCTGCTGCATTAGGATTTGGATTTAGATGTGGATTTTTAGGATTATTACATTTGGAAATAATTGAAGAAAGATTAGATAGAGAATTTGATTTAAGTTTAATTACAACATCTCCATCAGTTATTTATAAAGTACATAAAACAAATGGAGAAGTAATTGATTTATATAATCCATCAGAATTACCTATGCCAAATGAAATTTCATATATTGAAGAGCCTTTTGTTACAGCAGAAATTTTAACTCCAAAAGATTATGTTGGAGGAATTATGGAAATATGTCAAAACAGAAGAGGTATATATGTTGATATGAAGTACCTTGACCAAAACAGAGTTACTTTAATTTATGAATTGCCATTAAATGAAATTATATATGACTTCTTTGATAATTTAAAATCTAAAACAAAAGGATATGCTTCTTTTGATTATGAATTTAAGGAGTATAGAAGGTCAGAGCTTGTTAAATTAGACATTTGGGTAAATGGTGAAAGTGTTGATGCATTATCATTTATAGTTCATAAAGATATGGCATATGACAAAGGAAAGAAAATGGTAGAAAAGTTAAAAACAGTAATTCCAAGACATTTATTTACAATTCCAATTCAAGCTGTAATTGGTGGTAAAATAATTGCAAGAGAAACAATATCTGCAATGAGAAAAGATGTACTTGCAAAATGTTATGGTGGAG
>ERZ773116.3734-NODE-3734-length-10760-cov-12.946754_pt1 | contig 10760 bp, 9 predicted proteins | sample MGYA00580563_ERZ773116 | MGnify/ENA primary metagenome ERZ773116 (study PRJEB29015, sample SAMEA2737864) | human gut metagenome | biome: human gut; feature: human-associated habitat; material: faeces | place: China | collected 2012 ... | reverse complement strand
GTGACAATTATATTTCTCTCGATAGTATTGAGAAGATTTGCAAAACTCTTGGTTGTGGGGTTGACGATATTTTAGAATTTACGGATGAGGAGAAATAAAAATGGCTAAAAACACAGTACAATCCGTTGAACCGAATATTGCCGACTTGGTGAATGGCTGGCTCAAGTCATATAAAGTGGATTATAAATTGGAGCAGGAGTCCTTGAACACGGAAATCGATCAAGCCCTAAATGATTATTTTTCCAAGAACGGCGGCAAGGGCGGCAATCGCCCTGATGCAAAGCTACTCCTACAAGCCAATGATGGGAAATACTATCCGATTTTGATTGAATACAAAGGATACAAAGATAAACTTGTAAAGCTGGATGCTGAAGGAAATGTTGCAAACAGAAACGCAAAGAACCAACCTGATTATACAAATATCAACTCTTATGCGGTGAACGGTGCAGTTCATTATTCTAATGCGGTTCTGCACTACACAAGTTATACGGATGTTATCGCCATTGGCGTTACGGGCTACAAGGATGCTAGCGGGAAGCTAAAACATTTGATCGGCGTTTACTACGTTGCCAAGAGCAATTTTGGCGTTGGTCAAAAGGTTGATGAATATACCGATCTTTCTTTTTTGAAAAAAGAACACTTCTCTGCATTTATCGAAAAGGTCAAACAATTATCGCTCCCTCAGGACGAAATTGAAAAACTAAAGGAACGCAGAGAACAGGAAATTACTGCAAGCCTTGTTAAGCTGAACAACGACATTTTCAAGAGCGAAAAGGGTCTGAGTGAGAATGACCGTGTTTATCTTGTTGTTGCTTCTATTATGGCTACCCTTGGCGATGTGGAGAACAATGTATACCCGCTTACCAAAGCTGATCTGAAATCGTCCAACGAAAGAAATAATACGGACGGCGATATTATGATTCGTAAAATCGAGTCCTTTCTGGATGCCAAAAAGCTCCCTAAAGACAAGAAAGACCTGATTGTGCGAACACTGCAAAACACACTGACTACCGACAACATCAACAGAGCAGAAGATGGCGAAAGCCAGTTGAAACGAGTATTTATCAAGATTGTTGACGACCTTGGCGTTTACTACAAAATTGGCTTAAATACAGATTTTACTGGGAAGCTGTTCAACGAAATGTATTCATGGCTTGGCTTCACACAGGATCAGCTCAATGATGTGGTTTTAACACCGCCCTATGTTGCGACCCTTCTGTGCCGCCTTGCAAGAGTAAATAAAGATTCTTTTGTGTGGGACTTTGCCACTGGCTCGGCAGGTCTGCTGGTAGCAGCCATGAATGAAATGTTGGCTGATGCCAAGAAGAAAATTAAGTCGCCCGAAGAATTGGCACGCAAGTCAGCGGAAATTAAAGCAAACCAGTTATTGGGTCTGGAGATCCTGTCCAATGTTTATATGCTCGCTGTTCTCAACATGATTATGATGGGCGATGGCAGCTCCAATATCTTGAACAAGGACTCTTTGAAGTTTGATGGTCATTATGGTTTCGGCAAAACTGATGAGAAGTTCCCTGCGGACGCATTTATTTTGAACCCGCCATACTCTGCGGAGGGCAACGGAATGATCTTCGTTGAAAAGGCTCTTTCCATGATGGACAAGGGCTATGCTGCTATCATTATTCAGAACTCCGCAGGTTCTGGTAATGCAGTTGAATATAATAAAAGCATTTTAACGCATTCAACTCTTCTTGCCAGTGTTAGAATGCCTATCGACTTGTTTGTTGGTAAGTCAAGTGTTCAGACGCATATCTATGTTTTTAGGATTGGCGAAGCGCATCAAAAAGATGACATTGTAAAATTTATTGATTTCTCCAATGATGGATACACAAGATCTGCAAGAAAGAAGTCAACAAACAATTTAAGAGATACTGATAATGCTAAGGAAAGATACCAAGAGCTCGTCAATTTAGTCCGTTTCGGGAAAAGTAAGATGAGTATCTTCACTGAACAGGACTATTATGAAGGAGTTATTGATCCGGAAAACGGAGCCGATTGGAATCAAACTTCACCTATTGATACAAAACCGACGGTAGAAGATTTTAAGAAAACTGTTAGTGATTACCTTGCTTGGGAAGTGTCTACACTTTTGAAGAATCAGCCTTCGGAGAATGAGCGCCTGGGAAAATGACAGCCTCACTTAATGAGAAATTGCGGACAGTTAAGTGGGGCAAATACAAAACAAGTGAATTATTTCAGCCGCAAAAGATTACCAATATGTTATCCAAGGAAGATTTATCAGAAAAATTCAACTTCCCAGCATATTCTTCCGAGTCTACCAATAACGGAATAATTGGATATACTGATTCGCCTGAATTTATATGCGACGATGAACACCCTGTTTTTGTTACATTTGGAGATCACACATGTTCTTTCAATATTGCTACCAAAAGTTTTTCGGTTCTTGATAATGTGAAGGTGTTGTTGCCAAGTATTCATAACATCCGTTGTTTATTGTGGATTATTACAGCTTGGCAAAAGCAAATTCCTAATCTTGGGTATGCACGACATTGGAAAATAGCAAAAAACTGCATCGTAGAACTTCCCACCAAAGACGGCGAAATCGACTTTGATTTTATGGAATCATTTGTAGCTGAGCTGGAAGCTCAGCGGGTAGCTGAGCTGGAAGCTCAGCGGGTAGCTGAGCTATCCGCTTACTTAACAGTAAGCGGATACGACAATTATGAATTGTCGGCTGAAGAGCTTAACGCTCTTCAAAGATTTACTGAGCTCGACGATGATAATTGGGGCACATATACCGTAGGCAATCTTTTTGAAAAAATAGCAACAAAAAAATTGCCGTACAAGGCGAAGGAATTACCCAAGCAGCCCACAGACGATTATGTTCTTCCTTGTCTCACATCAAGTTTCCAAAATCAAGGATTGAACTATTATGCACCCAAAGCCGGAGCAACTGTATTGAACAATGTAATTTCTATTCCTTCTAATAGTGATGTCTACAGAGCATATTATCAGACAAGAGATTTTACTGTTTTGTCCGATGCTTATGCTATTCGCTGGAAATCCGAGGAAATTGAACTCTCCCCGAATCAATATCTGTTCATGGTCATGTGCATTAACAAAGTGACCGACCTGCCGATTTATTCTTATAAGAACAAGCTCGGCGGCTGGAATGTTGTAAAAACCAAAGAGATTAGATTGCCCGAAAAGAATGGCAAAATTGATTTTGCTTTTATGGATACTTTCATATCCGCCATCAAAAAACTGGCAATCAAGGAAGTTGTACTTTATAGTGATCGAAAGATCGCAGCAACAAAAGAATTGGTTTCAAAAAACAATCAACTGAATAGCTAAGCCAAAGGCGATCAACCGTAAAAAGTTGGTCGCCTTGTTTTGTTATTACATAGCAAAGCCGAGCACCCATGTCAACGGTCGAGATGAACGGGCTTCGCCCGCCGTTGACAAGTTTGCCCGTCTCCGCTGTATGGTAATCAAGGGGGCGACAGCAAAAAGTGCTGCCGCCCCTGTTCATAAAAAAGTTGCAATTACGATGCCAAACATTGACAATCGGTGTCGCTGTTTGTATAATGATGTCGTGGAAGTTTGTCCACACATAAAAACTGAATAAGAATGTTCAAACATATTTTATGAGAGTCGGATTTGTCCGACACGGTATTGGTACACCGGAAGTGCCGAACTGCTCCACCATGCCTTTGGTTCTGTTGGCGGGAGCTGTACGAAGCAGAACCCGACTTTGAATTTTTAAAGCCGATTACATAGAACATCACTTTGAAGCGAGAGCCATGCTCCCGCCGATTTCTGATGTTTTGTGTAATCGGCTCTTTTTGTTTTGTCATTTTTCCAAAACACAGTTCAGCTCCGAAAGCGTGAACTTGAAAAATCGGCGAAAACGAAAAGGCTGGGTAGCGTAGAGCAAGATTCTACCATGGGTCCAAATTTCGCTTATCGCTCAATTTGCCCCTCATGGAATCTTGTTGGGGAGTGCCTTCCCCAAACCCTGCTCTGTTCCGCAAAACGGAAGCGATACGGCTAACGCCGATTTTCGATTTTCAAAAAACGAAGGAGGAACCGAATGACAAAAACCTACAACACACCGAAACGAAGCCACATCGTAAAAACCCGTCTGGATGATGAAGAACACGCTGACTTTCTCCGCCGCTTGGAGATTTACGACATGAATCAATCAGAGTTCATCCGTGAAGCAATCTCCGGTGCGAACATCAAGCCGACCATCGTGGCAACATTGGTCAGCGACGATCTGCTCGCTGCCATAGGCAAGCTGACCGCTGAGTACGGAAGAATCGGCAACAACCTAAATCAGATTGCCCGACACCTCAACGAATGGCACAGTCCCTATCCTGTCATGGCAAAGGAATTGCAGGATGCCGCCGCTGATCTCGCCACTCTGAAATTTGAGGTGATGAAAAAGGTAGGTGATGCTGTTGGCAACGTTCAAGCATATAAGCTCTAAAAATGCTGACTACTCTGCCGCTGAAGCCTACCTCACTTTTGAGCATGATGAGTTCACCATGAAGCCTACCCTGGATGAAAATGGCAGGCTTATCCCAAGACAGGATTACCGCATTTCCACGCTGAACTGCGGTGATGAAGATTTTGCGATTGCGTGCCTCCGTGCCAATCTCCGCTACGGCAAAAATCAAAAACGGGAAGATGTCAAAAGTCACCACTATATCATCAGCTTCGATCCCAAGGATGTTCCCGACCACGGATTGACCGTTGACCGAGCACAACAGTTGGGCGAGGAATTTTGCAGAAATCATTTTCCCGGTCATCAAGCAATCGTCTGCACACATCCCGACGGACACAACGGCAGCGGCAATGTTCATGTACACATCGTTATCAATTCTCTGCGAATTGAAGAAGTCCCCTTCATGCCGTACATGGACAGACCATGCGATACGCAACCGGGCATGAAGCACCGATGCACCAACGCAGCTATGGAATACTTTCGTGCCGAGGTCATGGAGATGTGCCACGATGCAGGTCTGTATCAGATTGATCTTCTGAACGGAAGTAAGACCAGAGTGACCGAGCGTGAGTATTGGGCGAAGAAGAAAGGACAGCTTGCACTGGATGAAGAAAATGCCGAGCTTGCCGAACAGGGCTTGTCCATCAAACAGACCAAGTTTGAAACAGACAAAGACAAGCTCCGTGAAGAAATCCGCATAGCACTTTCTGATGCTGTCAGCTTTGAAGACTTTGCAGAAAAACTTCTCCGCCGTGGCATTACCGTCAAAGAGAGCCGTGGGCGCTTGTCCTATCTCACACCCGACCGCACCAAGCCCATCACAGCACGAAAGCTGGGTGACGATTTTGATAAAGCTGCTGTATTCGCAATCTTTGTCAGAAACACAAAACGAGTGAGAGCAAAAACCGACACTATCCATTCTGCACCCGCTATGCAGAAAATTATCAATGAGCGTGATACTGTCAGCCGCATGGTAGATATTGATGCCGCAAAGGAAAAAGGAAAAGGTTACGAGCATTGGGCAAAGAAACACAATCTCAAAAATGCCAGCCGTGCCTATCTGCTGTATAAGGAATTGGGATTTGATTCTCCCGAAGCATTGGCTGCCGCCTGTGATGCCGTCCACGAAAAGCTGAGCGATATTCGCACAGAAATGAAATCAGTGGAAGCTACAATCGCAGAAAAGAAAGAGCTTCGTAATCATGTGCTGAACTATCACAAGACCCGATGTGTAATCGACGAAATGAAAGCCTGCAAAAATGAGAAAGCTCGCCAGAAATACCGTGATGAACATGACAGCGACTTCATCATTCTGAGTGCCGCCAAACGCTACTTTGATTCCAAGGGCTTGAAGAAGCTACCGAGCCACAAGGCGTTGCAGACGGAAGTGGACCAGTTTATCAAAAAGAAAAACGAGCTTTACAACCAGTACCAGACCGCCAAGGAAGAAGCACAGCGACTTGATACCATTCGCCACAATATCGAGCAGACCCTTGGCAGAAAAATCGAACACAAACAGGAACAGGAGCGTTAATCATTCCCTTCGATTCGTTTTCATTCCCATCCGACAAGTTCCCAAATTGGGAACATGCCACCACAAAACAGAAAGGACAATTTTTATATGAACGAAAAGAAAAACAGAAATTACACAGTCAAAGAAAATGGCAACATAGTTGTTCACAACTACTGTGCGGCAGCGTTGCCGAAGATCACCGTGACCATTCACTCCGGTCAGACTACTTACCGCTTTAACGGAAGTTACGATGGAACACGAAGTCTTTCCGGTAAACTGCTCGACCACATGGCAAAAGATAATTAAAAATGCTCAAAAAATATTATAACGAAAGGGTGGATTTATTCACGAATGTGTGATATGATATATACAAGCAATCCTGTATTGGCAGACTGCCCGCCGATTAAGGAGGAACAAGACATGAACAGGCAGTCTGACAAAATTACTGCTATCTACTGTAGATTAAGTCGTGATGACGAACTCACAGGAGAGAGCAACAGCATTGTCAATCAAAAGGCGATTCTCAAGAAATACGCAAAAGAACAAGGTTTCCGAAACATCCAGTTTTTTGTGGACGATGGTTACTCCGGTGCTAACTTCAACCGCCCCGATTGGAACCGCATGATCGAACTGGTAAAGGACAACAAGATCGGCGTTATCATTGCAAAGGATATGAGCCGTATCGGAAGAAACTATCTGGAAGTCGGTCTTTACACGGAAATGCTTTTCCCCGAACATGATGTCCGTTTCATCGCCGTGAACAGCGGTGTGGACAGCGCCAATCAACAGGACAATGATTTTACTCCGTTCTTGAATATCATCAACGAGTTCTATGTCAAGGACAGCAGTAAAAAAGTCAAAGCGGTTATGAAGCAGAAAGGTGAATCTGGTGAGTATTTGACCACCAACCCACCCTACGGCTATATGAAAGACCCCGACAATCCAAAGAGACATTGGATTGTGGACGATGAAGCCGCTGCAGTTGTCCGTCAGATCTTCGCATGGTGCATGGCGGGCTTCGGTCCCTCTCAAATCGCCAAGAAGCTGAAAGAAGCAAAGGTGGATTGTCCGACAGTTCATTGGATGAAGATGGGACGAAATGCTCCTGCAAAGACACCCGATAACCCTTACGATTGGGCGCCACGAACCATCACCGGCATACTGGAGAAGCAGGAATACCTTGGTCACATGGTCAACTTCAAAACCCGTAAGCAGTCGTACAAGAGCAAAAAGAAAATCGAAAACCCGCCAGAGCAATGGAAGATTTTCGAGAATACCCATGAAGCCATTATCGACGAAGAAACCTTTACCCGTGTGCAAGAACTTCGCAAGAACAAACGCAGACCCGCCAGAACAGGCAAGACCAATATGTTCTCCGGTCTCGTCCGCTGTGCCGATTGCGGTGAGAAATTGTACTACTGTACCAGCAACAGTTTTGAAACCAGACAAGATCACTTTGTATGCTCCACTTCCCGTAAAAAGGGCAAGGAGGTCTGCGACACTCACTTCATCCGAGCTGTGGTGCTGGAAGAAGGTACACTTCAACACATGAGGTTGGTGATCCAGTGTGTTGCCGATTATGAGGATGCGTTCCGCAGAGCGTTGGGTGCAAAGCGAAGCGAGGAAGCAAAGAAAGACCTTTCTGCCAAAAAGCGAACCCTGCAGAAATCCGAAAATCGTCTGGCTGAACTGGACAGATTGTTCAAGCGTATTTACGAGGATATGGTCAACGGCAAACTGTCCGAAGCTCGCTTTCAGATGTTGTCTGATGATTATGAGCAAGAGCAAGCAGACCTGAGAGTCAAGATTGAAATGCTTGAAAACGAAATACAGAATCAAGAAGATCAAGCGGAGAATGTTGATAGGTTTATCCGACAGGCAAAGAAATACCTGTACTTGGAGAAGCTGACACCCACTATTCTGAACGATATGGTCAATGCCGTATATGTTCATGCACCGGACAAGTCCAGCGGACACCGAGTGCAGGATGTGACAATCAGCTACAACTATATCGGCATACTCCCCGCCAATTTACTCTATGACGTTATGAACGGAAAAGCGGCATGATTACTCATGCCGCTTCCCGAAAACAATATACTGTTTTATTGGACCGCCCCGAAGGAATGGCTTTTTTGTTTTGGCTGGGCATACGTGGCGCGAGAAGCGCTGTGGTTCGACCGAATGCATTTTTGCGGCGCAAAAGCGCCGCTTTTTCTGCATGCAATGCAGAAAACATAAGAAAATGCAATCGGCACGGAGCAAGCGAAGCTTGCGGAGTATCCCGCTTATCGTTCCACTTTCTTTTCTCGAAAAACGAATGCATTTTTGCAGTCATGCGACCTGACCCAGATTCGACCCAAACGGGCGCGAAAACGCAGTGGATTTATCGAGATTTATTTTACAAAATATCACGAATATATCGGCTTTCAATCGTTTTCCGAACATTTTAACGGCGGCTGCAACTTGCAGCCGCCGCTTTGGTTTTGGGGTCAGATCGCGTTGCGGATGGTGTTTCCGATCGCATCCGCCGCGCTCTGTTTCATACCGGGTGTCGAGTGAACGTAGGTGCTGAGCGTGAATCCTGCGCTGAAGTGACCCAGCGTTTCTGAAAGCGTCCGCACGTCCACGCCGCTTTTCAGCGATAACGTCGCGAATGTGTGTCTCATGTCATGAAATCTAACATGCTCCGCGCCGATTTCCTTGATGATCCGATCATGCAGCCTGCGGAATCCATCTGGATCCCACGTTTCACCTGTGCGTGGAGATGGGAACAAATACGGATTCGCCGGGTGTTTTTCATGCTCCTCTACAAGAAGCTTTACTGTATCTGTTGGGAGCAACACTGTTCGGATGGAATTTGGCGTTTTTGGCGTGCTGATGACCAGTTTCCCATCCTGCCGCGCGACGCTTTTGTTGATGGACAACGTGCGGTTCTGAACGTCCAAGTCCTCCCACCGAAGGGCCAGCAATTCCCCGCGCCGCAGGCCCGTGGTCAGCTCCAGATACATCGGTGCAAGAATCCCATGCGCTTTCGCTGCGCTCAGGTACGGACCGATCGACGCTTCCGGCAGGATGTTCATCTCTTTGTGTGTATTCTTTGGGATTTTACACTTCTTCGCCGGATTTGCTAAAATCAGCTTTTCCTCCACCGCATGTTCCAGCACTTTGTTCGGCACCACATGAACGCATTGTACCATGCGGGGACTCAGACCGTGTTCTTTCAGTTCCGGCTGGTTTTTCTTCTGCACACGGCCGCTTTTGAGCAACTCATTGTAAAACTGCTGAATTTGCAGCATCGTCAGCTTTTCCAGTTTGACGCTTCCAAGTTTCGGAATGATGTGGTGATCAATCGCGTTGTGATAAAACTCCCGTGTTGAGTACCGTACCTGTGGTTCGACGTAAACGGAGTACCAGAGCTTCAACCATTGTTCGAGTGTATAACTGCCAGCCTTCACAGTATCGAGTTTCTTGCTGTCCTCAATGGCGGTACGCAGCTTGTCCTTGACCTCCGCCTGCGTTCTGCCAAGCACGTTTTTCGTAATGGCTTTTCCGTTTGCATCGTACCCAGCGGTGTATCGGCCTTCCCCCCGACCATCTTTGCGTTTGCGGATATTCCCTTCGCCGTTGGCTCGTCGTTTCGGCATCGTGTTTACCTCCTTCTCATTTTATCAGCACACACGATTACCACAAGCATAGCCGAATAGCAAGTCCAATTTTCCGTCAGGCGCATTTTTGTTCCTCACACTGCCGATTCAACCAGTCGAGAAATTTCTCACGCGAAACGACAATTCGTTTGCCGATCTGAAACGCTGGGAAATCTGCACTGTGGGCGAGTTTGTACGCTCCGGCTCTGGAAATGCCAAGGGCGGCAGCAACATCTGTCATGTTCATCATCAACGGTAATTCTTCCAGCGAGTGATACTGTTTCTGCTTCATTTGGTTTCCTTTCTCCCATTCTAGGGATCAAAATTTGTTTTTGGAATGGCCGAAAAGAATTACCCAATCAAAGTTTTTTATTCTATTTTCTTCACGCTGCCACTGTGGGCGGACGCGGCGTTTGTGTGGCGCAGACCTGCACGGCTGCGCGGTCAGCCGGTAAAGCCGCACACGTCGGCACGACGTGCCCCACGCAGCGGAGCAAATGGCTGCGCCGATGTGCGTTTTCGACTTGTGCCGTAGTTCAACCATCAACTCTCCGCACACAGGCGGCATTGGGGTCAGGGTTCTCCCTGCAAGCCGCATTTTGGTACCAAAATGCTATGCTTGCGCTTTTCTTGCGCAGCAGGAAAAGCCTAAAACGCAGCCTGAGTCTCCTGCCGCCGTTTCGTACACCGCATATAATCTAGCTTTTTTTGCACTTTGAATTCCGTAGTCGCTACATTAGTCGCTATGCCGGTTCGAAATTTGATTTTTTGCCTTTTGTAGTCGCTACAATAGTCGCTACGGCAGCGATTCAGGCGGCATTGCCCGGCAGCAGGAGACTTCTGGCAGCAGTTTTTGTTTCATTTGCTTTTTCCACGCGCAGATTTTCGCCGCCAAACAGAATCGGGGCGCAGATCTCCAAGATCCTGTCATAGATGCGGGCGTGCGCAAGATCGTCTGGGTGTTTGAGTGCATCCAGCGTCAGATTTGTTGTGACGATCAATGGCTTGCGGCTTCGGTATCTGGCATCGATTACGGCGAAGACTTGTTCCAGCGTATACTCTGTTCCTCGCTCTGCACCAAGATCATCCAGAATCAGAAGATCATAGGCATTCA
>ERZ773116.3733-NODE-3733-length-10762-cov-3.477818_pt1 | contig 10762 bp, 6 predicted proteins | sample MGYA00580563_ERZ773116 | MGnify/ENA primary metagenome ERZ773116 (study PRJEB29015, sample SAMEA2737864) | human gut metagenome | biome: human gut; feature: human-associated habitat; material: faeces | place: China | collected 2012 ... | reverse complement strand
CATCAGGTAGATAGCCGGTAACAACACCGTGGCATCATGTCCCGAAAGCGTACCAGCAACAACCAGACTGGCACAAACGCCGACGCCGCCTCCCATACTCATCACCGCTGCCAGCAGCACAGTGGCAGATTCCCCCGGCAGCCCCCACAGCGCCCAGCCGCGATCCTTCAGTCGGGTCCTGACAACACCCTTCGCGTGCCCTGATGCCTCCACGACGTATCCGTCTCCGACGTACACGCCGACGTGTCCGAGCCCCTCCATGAACACACAGGCTCCCGTGAGCTGCGGCATCTTCGCGATATCGCCGCGCCGGACGCAGCTCCGGTACAGCCCGCTTACCGCGACGTCCTGCGCGGCGCAGTACACGGGTGCGCTCTGCGCCGTGTCACTCCAGAGGTAGCCCTTTATGAGCCCCACGCAGTCATGGACACGCTGGCCGAACTGCGACTTGAAGTCATCCGCAGTGTAATATTCCGGGTACTGCGCGCGCTTCTGCGCCAGCAGCGCCGCCGATGCCGTCTGCCCGAAGGTGCCCCACCAATAGGGGCGTCCGAGCTGCGCCAGCGCGTATTGTGCCAGTCCTTCTCCCGTTTTTGTCGTCATGTTCTGTCACTCCGTTTCGTGCTCTCGCTTTGTCCTGTAAAACAGAACTTAATTTCTAAATGATTGACGCCGCAGGCAGCATGCCCGTAGGCGTCCTTTTTTGGCTTATGCCCGCATATGTATGCTCTGAGCATAGTTTCCTCCTTTGTGTTATAATCAGATATTATTCTGCCTTAAATATCTTGATGAGATAATATCACATCATATCCGTTTTGTCAAGTTAAACAGAACTAAATTTGCGGTAAAATTTTCTACCTGTCAGTCCGATTTGAGTTTTAAAAATGCATACGATTATGAATAAGATTTCTTTCGCAAGCGTCTATCTGCTCCGGGTGTCAAGGTCATCTGCTCTTCTATATTAGATTTCATAGTGCATTACGTTAGATAAACGAGCCTGTTTTTTGGGCAAATTATCTTATTTACCCATACATTTCCTTTGCATATTTTTTGCGTCATATGCTTGATTCTTTTCGTTTAAACGAGTAGAATACATTTACACTTACGAAAGCAGGTGACGCTATGGAATACATATCGGCCAAGGAGGCTGCGGAGCGCTGGGGTATACAAGTCCGCGGCGTGCAGGAGCTGTGCAAGGCAGGGCGCATACAAGGCGCGTTCAAATTTGAACGTTCGTGGATGATTCCGGCTTCGGCGCAAAAGCCGGAGGATCCCCGACGCGCCGGGTCAAAGAGTTCCGGTGCGGTCTCGTATGGCTACTATCCCGGCCTAATTTCATACTTCATACATGCGCCGTCCGGCAAATCTGACAGGCTTCCAACTGGTATAACCGACCCGGCGGCTATACTGGAGTATAAGGCGGAGCTTCTGTATTTCACGGGCGAGATTGACGCCTGCCGTGACATGCTGCACGGCGTGGATGACGGCGGCACACTTCTCAGCAGGCTATCCCTCGTTCTGCCGCTGAGCGTATGTCTTGGCGACGTGCCGGCCTTTAATTCCGCCGTTGAGGGTGTATACGCGCTGATAGATCAGGCTCCCGACAGCGTCGGCTCCCGCGCGGCACGGCTGCTGCACTCATGCACGGCGCTGGGCCTATACATGCCGCACTTTGTACCGGAGTGGATCCGGGACGGGCAGTTCGCCGGGCTGCCGGCTGAGCTTATCCCCTTTGCGATATACACACGCAGCAAATACCTGCTCACCGCGAAGCGTGAAGCGGAGGCAAAGGCCGCAGCCGAAACCGCGCTGAGCTTTCTGCCCGTGGAAAGCGGCTTCAGCCTGATTCATCTTTATCTCCGTCTCATATGCAGCGCCGCCCTCTGCGCCGCCGGCGACATGCACGCCAGCGAGGCACACCTGCGGGAAACCATGTCTCTCGCCATGCCGTATGACTATGTAATCCCCTTCACCGAGTTTCTTACCTTGCACAGCGGCCTTATAGAATCCGTGTCACAGCAGGAATATCCGGAGCAGTACAGGCGCGTTATACAGCTCTGGACAAGATGCTGGAAGAACTGGATGGCTGTCCGCGGCCGGCTCACCATGTCAAGCGCAACCGCCATTCTCTCCAACCGCGAGTACCATCTCGCCCATCTCCTCGCCGACGATCTCACCTATGCGGAGGCCGCCGAACGGCTTGGCATGAGCGTCGGCAGCGTAAAAAACATGGCGTCGGTCATATATGCCAAGCTCCACGTCGGCGGTAAAACGGAGCTGAAGAATTACGTTTTGTAACTGCTTCCAACCGCCAAATAACTACAAAAACGGCACTTCAAAATTTGACAGATTTCGGTTATTATAAGCGTGTAATATAGTTATGCGAAGCGTATGCCGCTCAGCCGTCCGGGAGCGTCTCAGGTTCCGGGCGTGAACGCGGTATACAGCTGTCCATGCCCCGGCGGGGTGCGTCTCAGTCCCCCATCGGCTGCCTGCGGCGGCAAAGCATACTTATTTATATGGTATTTTATTTGGGGAGGTTTATTCACAGAAATGAAAAAAAGACTCTTTGCACTGTTTCTGTGCCTGTGCATGGTGATGACGCTGCTGCCTGTCGGCGCCTTCGCAGAAGGCACGGAAGCCCAGTCCGGATTGGCCGCCGGCGGAGCATCCGTCACGTCCGTCAATCCTGTCGAGACGCCCGATACGCATATAACTTTCAAGTTCTATAACGGGGAGACGCTTCTCGACACACAGGTCGTCAACGGCAACGGCCAGCTAACCGCTCCGGCGACGCCCGCCATCGAGGGTGGCCGCAAGTTCCTCGGCTGGTATGCCGTTGATGTCAACGACCGCTGACCGAGGTCAACGACCAGCTTGAGGCAAAGGAGTTCGACTTCAGCAACGCGTACACCAATTACAGCGGCCGCAGCGAAGTCAAGGTCATGGCCAAGTTCGAGGCCGTGTTCTACGTGTACTTTATGACCGTTGACGGGCAGGTGCACTCCACCGCGATCGCAAACGAGGCCAACGACTTCAAGGTCGCTCTGCCTACGGACTATGAGCCGAATGGCAAGGTAGTCACCGGCTGGACGGCAAACGGTGCGGTATTCACCGCCGACACCTTCGTCAGTGCAGACACCTATGTCTACCCTGTCACTGCGGACTGCTACTGGGTCACCTTCAACACCACCGGCGGCAGCATGGTCGCCTCCTGCTCCATTAAGAAGGGCGATACCCTTGAACTCAGCACCGTCACCGTTCCCACCCGCACCGGCTACACCTTCAAGGGCTGGAGCACCACCGAGGGCGGCGCGCTCATCAGCTCCGTCACCCCGACCGCAGACACCACCCTCTACGCCGTCTGGGAAGGCGACAATGTCAAGTACATGGTCGTCTACTGGGGCGAGAACGCGGACGATACCAATTACTCCGCTCTGGCCACCGCTACTCTGACCGGCAAGGTCGGCAGCACGGTAACGCTCAATGCAACCACCGGCGCACTGCCAAACAGTGTGTCTGACAGACAGCACTTCAAGTTCAGCTCGTCCGACTCGGCAACCATCCGCGCCGACGGCTCCAGCGTTCTGAATGTCTATTTCTCCCGCAACAGCTACACATTGACTTTCCGCAAGTACACATGGGAACTTTTTGGCGGCAACTACGAAACCGTAGCTACAATAACCGCAAAATATAACGCTTCGATTTTTGCCGAGTTTGGCAAGCCTCCGTTCAACACGACTTATAACGGACGTGCATGGGAGTGCACCGATAGCAGTAAATATAACTACGCACTCCAGACGCTCGACCGTATGCCCGGCTTCGATGCAACCTTTAATCTCTATGATAAGAGCAGCAACAAACTCAAGACCATATATTACTATGTGCAGAATGTTGGAACGACTGTAAACAGCAGCCGTTGGCCTACCAGCACTGCCAACTTCAGTCTGTACAAGGAAGTACAAACATACTTCAATTATGCTACTTACGATGAAGAGTATCATAACATAGACGGCTTTAATCGGTACAGCGCCAGCGTTGCCGGTTTTTACCGTAACCAGAAAGACTTCAGCAACAACACGCTTTACCTTTACTACATGCGCAAGTCCTACACGCTCACCTTCAACAACTACGGTGCCGTTTCTGACAACACCGTAGAATATGAAGCTAAGCTGGACAGCTACAACAACTATGTTCCTGCACGTCCTGAAGGCTTCAGCGAGAACGCAGTGTTCATGGGCTGGTACGAGGTCGAGCCTTCTCAGATAACCAGCACTACGCAGCGCTTCGACTTCACCGGCAAGACGATGCCCGCGGACAACCTCACCCTCTTCGCATACTGGGTCGAGAAGCCCGTCACGCTGACGGTGCAGGTTCCCACACTCGGCGGATATACCGCGTCCAATTACGAGGTCGCCATCGGTACGGTCATCTCCGGCGTGGACGTGTTCAAGGATGCCGAGGCCAAGATCGCCGAGGCAGGCAAGACCGTTCTCAAGTGGGTATACGAGGACGGCACCGCCGTTGACGTCAACAGCGCCATCGGCAGCGACACCATCGTCAAGGCAGTCCTTGAGGGCGAGGTCTACACGCTGACCTACGTCACCGGAACCGACGCCGCAATAACCGACGAAAACCGCTACGAATATGAGGCGCTTGCACAGGTCAAGGACGGCAGCGGGCTCAAGAGCGGCGACAAGGTGTTCGCCTGCTGGACTGACGAGACCGGCAAGGTCTACTATCCCGGCAGCTACGTCACCATGACCGGCAACAAGACCCTCACCGCGAACTACGTCGACCCCAGCGTCAAGGTCACGCTCACCTACCACTCGAACTTTGACACTGACCAGACCCTTACCATCGACGCCGTTCCCAACAACGACAAGGTCTCCGTCATGGATTACACCTCAACGGGTCTTCCCTCCCGTCCCGGCTACCAGGTCAAGGGCTGGAAGGATGCAAACGGCGTTGAGTACGCCGTAGGCTCTGAAGCCCGTCTGGACAACGTCGGCTCCAACGACCTCTACGCCGTCTGGGAAGCCATCGACGTGGACTACAAGGTCGAGTTCTACTATCAGAACGTTGACGGTACATACCCCACCTCCGCAAACAGCAGCGAGACACGTCAGGGCAAGACCGACTCCACCGTCTCTGTCACCGCCGCTGACAAGGCAGACAAGGACAACGGCAAGTACGTCTGTGACACCGCAGCTTCTAACATTGAGAGCGGCACTGTCGCCGCAGATCGCAGTCTCGTACTGAAGCTTTACTTCAAGCTTAACCAGTCGAGCTATACCGTCAGATATCTCTGGAACGGTACCAAGGATAAGGTTGCCGACGATAAGGTTGTTGCAGACCAGACCGTAGGCCAGACCATCACCGAGGACCCGATCACGGTCGGCGGATACACCGCCGTCAGCACCGACTCCCAGAGCATCACTCTCGTTCCCGACAGCAGCAGCAACGTAATCACCTTCTATTATTATAAAAACGTTGAGCTGACCGCAAACAGCGCTACACACGAATACAACGGCATTGAGCAGTCCGTCAGCGGCTTCACCGGGACACCGGAAGATGCTGACTTCTCCGCCATCACCGTCGGCGCGAAGGGCACTGACGCCGGCGTCTATCCCGCAAAATTTGCGGACGGCACCGTCGGCACCGTTGACGCGACCGGGAAGTACATCGTCACCGAGGCAAACGACGGCAGCCTCACGATAACCGCGAAGGCCGCATTCATCACCATCACCGCTAACAGCAAGACCAGAGAGTACAACGGTGAGGCGCTCACCGACAATGGCTGCACCTTCACCGAGGGCGTCCTCGTTGATGGCGACGTGCTTCAGGCAGTCGTTGAGGGCAGCCAGACCAAAAAGGGCAGCAGCGCAAACGTTGTCAAGTCCTACAAGGTCGTGCGCGGCAGCGATGATGTCACCGGCAACTACAAATTCGCCGACTCCGTTGACGGCACCCTGACCGTCACCCCGCGCGTAGTCGTCATCGAGTCCGAGGGCGGCCGCAGGGTCTACAACGGCCAGCCGCTCACCAATCCCAACTACAAGTTCACCACCGGCAGCTTCGTTGCCGGCGAAGTCTCCGAGGTCAAGACCACCGGAACCATCACCGAGGTCGGCAGTGTTGACAACACCATCGTGTACACCACTACCGATAAGTTTGATGCCAACAACTACGACATCACCCTTACCCCCGGCAAGCTGGAGATAACCCCCGTTACCGCTGAAGTGGTCGTCACCATCACCGAGAACAGCGGCAGCGCAAAGTATGACGGCACCGAGAAGACCGTCACCGGCTACGTAGTGACCAGCATCAGCGACCCGCTCTACAAGGAGAGCTACTTTACCTTCAGCGGCGACGCCACCATCAAGGGCACTGACGCCGGTACCTACGACATGAACCTCGCTCCAGAAGCCTTCAAGAACATCAACGGGAACTTCAAGAACGTTCGCTTCGTGATCAATGACGGTACGCTCGTGATCTCCCCGCGCCCCCTGACCATCACTTCCGGCTCCGACAACAAGGAATATGACGGCACCCCGCTCACCAGCAGCGAAATCAAAGTCACCGGCGACGGCTTCGTTGACGGCGAGGGCGCGTCCTACACCTTCACCGGCAGCCAGCTCGATGTCGGCAGCAGCAAGAACACCTTCGACTACGAGCTGAATGACAACACCAAGGCAAAGAACTACGAGATCGCCAAGGAATACGGCGACCTGACCGTCACCGCAGTTTCCACCCAGATCGTCATCACCGCAGCCAGCGACTCCAAGGTCTATGACGGTCAGCCCCTCACCAACGGCAACTACACCTACACCGGTAAGCTCGCCGATGGCGACAAGCTTGAGGTCGAAGTCGTCGGCAGCCAGACAGATAAGGGCAGCAGCGACAACGTCGTCAAGTCCTACAAGGTCACGCGCGACGGCGTTGACGTCACCAACAACTACACCTTCGGTGCAAGCCAGAAGGGCACGCTCACCGTCACCCCGCGTCCCGTAACGCTCACCTCCGGCGGTGGTGAAAAGGAATATGACGGCACTCCGCTAACCAATCCCACCGTCACCGTCGGCGGCAGCGGCTTCGTCGCAGGCGAGGGTGCGACCTACAACGTCACCGGCAGCCAGCTTGACGAGGGCAGCAGCAACAACAGCTTCACCTATGAACTGAACGAAGGCACTCTTGCCGCAAACTACATCATCGAGACCAAGGAAGGTGAACTCACCGTCAAGCCGATCCTCACCGAGATCACTATCACCGCAAACAGCGGCGAGAAGATGTATGACGGCTCCGCACTCATCAACGGCGGCTACACTTTCACCTCCGGCATACTTGTTGACGGCGATGTGCTTACCGCAGTCGTCGAGGGCAGCCAGCTCAACGCAGGCAGCAGCGCAAACGTCGTCAAGTCCTACCGCGTCATGCGCGGCGAGACCGACGTCACCGCAAACTACCGCTTCGCAGAATCCGTTGACGGCAAGCTCACCGTTACCGCGCGCAAGGTCGTTATGACCTCCGCGGACGACGAGAAGGTCTACGACGGCACTCCGCTCACCAATGACGAGATCACCGTCACCGGCGACGGCTTCATCGAGGGCGAAGGCGTCACCTATGACGTCACCGGCAGCCAGCTCGACGTCGGCAGCAGCGACAACAGCTTCACCTACGAGCTGAACGAGGGCACTCTTGCCGAGAACTACATCATCGAGACCGAGGAAGGCAAGCTCACCGTCACCAGCCCCGAGCAGCACATCGTCATCACCGCGAACAGCGCGGAGAAGACCTATGACGGCACTCCGCTCACCGACGATGGCTTCACCTACACCGACTTCGTTCTCGCCGAGGGCGACGTGCTTGAGGCAGTCATCGAAGGCAGCCAGACCGACGCCGGCAGCAGCGTGAACGTCATCAAGTCCTACCGCGTCATGCGCGGCGATGAGGACGTCACCGCAAACTACATCTTTGACGACTCCGTTGACGGCACCCTGACCGTTACCAAGCGCAAGGTAACTCTCACCTCCGGCACCGCCTGCAAGATCTACGACGGCAAGTACCTCACCTGCAACAAGGTCGAGGTCGGCGGAGACGGCTTTGTTGAAGGCGAAGGCGCGACCTACGATGTGACTGGCAAGCGCAAGGACATCGGCTGGAGCTACAACGACTTCACTTACAAACTCAACGACAACACCAAGGCCGACAACTACGAGATCACCGTTGAGCGCGGCTTCCTGTACGTCAAGGATCAGGCTGAAAAGCCCAAGACCGGCGACAGCAGCGACCTTCTCCTCCTGCTTGCCCTCATGAGCATGAGCGGCGCAGGCGCAGCGGGCACTGTGTACCTCTACCGCAGAAAGCGCGAGGAGCAGGAATAAGCTCAAAATAGCAAAGCACTAAACTAAACGAATCCCCTCCGCAGCGATAAACTGCAGAGGGGATTTCAATTTATACAATTATATAAGCGCATAAGCGCGCCGTATCGAAATGCGGCGCTGTCCGATGCGTGCTGTGTTTGATTTTCAAATTAGTTCACATAATGTTGTATACGTAATATTATTTACATAATCTTATATCAAGCTGCTCAAAAATACACATAAAAAGTGTCAAAAAGCCTTGAAAAATCAGCATTTTTAGCCGCTTGTGTTTTTCCTTTCTCTGTGTTAGCATAGATGACCCACGGATATTGAAAACGGAGGATCGGCGCGCTGCGCCGTTTTTTGATATGGACGAGCACAGGATTCAACGCAATGCAATAACCGAGGGCAGCATCCTCAAGCAGCTGATGAACTTCTTCTTCCCCGTTCTGCTCGGTATGCTGTTCCAGCAGCTGTATAACATGGCCGACGCGGTAATAGTCGGCCGCTTTGTCGGCAAAAATGCGCTCGCCGCCGTCGGCGGCTCCGCCTCACAGATACTGAACCTCATCATCGGTTTCTTCACCGGCCTGTGTTCCGGCGCTACGGTCATCATAGCGCAGTATTACGGCGCAAACGACGACGAGGACGTCAGCAAGGGTGTACAGACCGCCATAGTTTTTGCGGCCGTCTGCGGCGTTATAATGACCGTTGTGGGCATTGTGACCGCGCCGTGGCTCCTGCGCATTATGGATACTCCGGAAGAGACTATGGCCGACTCCGTGAGCTATATGCGCATCGTCTATATGGCGATGATCCCTGCTATGATCTACAACATGGGTTCGGCCATACTGCGCGCGGTCGGCGATTCGAAGCGCCCGCTGTATTTCCTCATCATCTGCTGCGTGCTCAATGTTGCGATGGATATCGTCGCCGTCGTCGTATTTGATCTGGCTGTTGAGGGCGTCGCCATTGCGACGAGCCTTGCCCAGCTAATCAGCGCCGTGCTCGTCTGCCGCAGCCTGATACGCAGCAAGCAGAGCTACCGGCTCGAGCTGAAAAACATACGCATCGAGGGACGCATGATGCGCCGCGCGGTGCACATCGGCCTTCCCGCAGGGCTTCAGTCCGTGCTCTACGCCGTCTCCAACATGATAATCACAGCGTCCATCAACAAGTTTGGCACGGACACCGTCGCCGCGTGGGTTGCCGTGAACAAGCTCGACGCATTCAACTGGATGGTGATGAGCGCATACAGCATCTCGCTGATGACCTTTGTCGGTCAGAACTACGGTGCCGGTCTGTATGACCGCGCACGTGCCAGTCTGCGCGACTGTATGGCGCTCGGCATGATCACGACTTCGCTCATCTCCGTGCTGTTCATGATGACCTGCCGCTTCTTCTTCGGCCTGTTCGTTGAGGACGAGACGGTCATGGTCATCGCGGTGCAGATACTCGGATTCATGGCACCGTGGTACTGGACGTACGCCCCGATCGAGATATTCGGCGGCGGCCTGCGCGGGCTTGGCGACACGCTGATACCCACGATCATCACCGCCGCGGGCATCTGCCTGACGCGCGTCATCTGGATATACACCGCCGTCCCGCGCTGGCACAGCATCAGCACCGTCGCGCTCAGCTATCCGCTGACCTGGGGACTGACCGCCGTTGCGTTCGTGATATACTACTTCGGTTTCGTACGCAAGCGTCTTATGAGGGCTAACGATGGGAAATGAACTTATATGCCTGTGTGACCGTCCGGAGCTTATTGAGACGGCGGCGCAGTGGTTCCACAAGAAATGGGGTGTGCCGCTGGCGGCATATCTTGAGAGCATGAATGACAGCCTCACGGCGAGCGCTGTCCCACGCTGGTATGTGATGCTCGGCGGCAACGGCGAGATAATCGGCGGGCTGGGCGTTCTACTGCATGGCAACCGGCGACGGCGAGGAAACGCCGAGCAGAATGTACGTACATAAGAACACCGACAAGCATTGAGCTTGCCGGTGTTCTTTTACACTATGTACTCCCTCAGTCGGCTGCGCCGACAGCTTCCCCATCAGAGGGAGCCAAAAATGTCTGCTTAGCTTACATGATAAATAAGAAAACAGCCGGAGCAAATGCTCCGGCTGTTCAAAACAAATGAATTACTCGTTGATGCCGATGACAACACCGGAACCGACGGTACGGCCACCCTCACGGATAGCGAAACGCAGACCGGTCTCGATTGCGATCGGGGTGATCAGCTCGACGTCCATGTCGACGTTGTCGCCGGGCATGCACATCTCAACGCCTTCGGGCAGGGAGATGACGCCGGTAACGTCGGTGGTACGGAAGTAGAACTGAGGACGGTAGTTGTTGAAGAACGGGGTGTGACGGCCGCCCTCTTCCTTGGACAGAA
>ERZ773116.3728-NODE-3728-length-10772-cov-3.451059_pt1 | contig 10772 bp, 9 predicted proteins | sample MGYA00580563_ERZ773116 | MGnify/ENA primary metagenome ERZ773116 (study PRJEB29015, sample SAMEA2737864) | human gut metagenome | biome: human gut; feature: human-associated habitat; material: faeces | place: China | collected 2012 ... | reverse complement strand
TACCGGGATTGGGAATGTCTCGATCTTACGGAATACATCATTTCCCTTCTTACCGAATGCTTCGCCCTCAGCCTTTGTAAGTGTAGACATCTCTCCGATATCAGCACCTGCAACAAATGACTTCTCGCCGGCGCCTGTAAGAACTACGGCTCTTGTTGTATCCAGATCGATTGCATCGAATGTAGCCTCAAGCTCATCCAACACCTGACTATTCAACGCATTCAAAGCCTTTGGTCTGTTGATCGTTACAACGCCTACAAAGCCTTCCTGCTCATAAGTAATAAATTCCATCTTAATCTCCTTAAACTCTATCCAAGTATGTTACGCGGCTCAATTAGTCCTCAATCTTAACGATTGTAGAGCAGCCCATACCACCACCGATACACAGTGTAGCAAGACCTGTCTTAGCGCCTCTTGCCTGCATCTCATGAAGCAATGTAACAAGGATACGGCATCCGGAAGCTCCAACCGGATGACCAAGTGCGATTGCACCACCGTTTGGATTAAGCTGCTTCTCTGTATCAATACCAAGATCCTTACCAACTGCGACTGACTGTGCAGCGAATGCCTCATTTGCCTCGATGATATCGAAATCTTCGATCTTCATGCCTGTCTTAGCCATAACCTTCTTTGTTGCAGCAACAGGTCCGATACCCATGATTGAAGGATCAACACCTGCAAGTGCACCTGCAACGAATGTAGCCATAGGCTTAACACCAAGCTCCTTAGCCTTCTCCTCAGACATAACAACGATTGCTGCGGCACCATCGTTGATACCAGAAGCGTTACCAGCTGTAACGAATCCGCCTGGGTTGATTGTACGAAGCTTAGCCAGAGTCTCAACAGTTGTTCCAGGACGAGGACCCTCATCCTTCTTGAACTCGATCGTCTCTTTCTTCTTCTTAACCATAACTGGAACGATCTCTGCGTCAAATGCACCAGACTCCTGAGCTGCTGCTGCCTTCTGCTGGCTGTTTGCTGCAAATGCATCAAGCTCTTCACGAGTCAGACCCCACTGCTCACAGATGTTATCAGCTGTCTTGATCATGTGGTAATCATTGAATGCATCCCAAAGAGCATCGTTTACCATTGTATCAACGAGCTTGCCATTGTTCATTCTGTAACCAAAACGAGCGTTCATAGCTGCGTAAGGAGCCATAGACATGTTCTCCATACCACCTGCTACAACGATGTCAGCATCGCCAGCCTGAATCATCTGAGCTGCCATGTTAACACAGTTCAGACCAGAACCACAAACTACGTTTACAGTAACAGCAGGTGTCTCGATAGGAAGTCCAGCCTTCAGAGATGCCTGACGAGCTACGTTCTGTCCAAGACCTGCCTGGATTACACAACCCATATATACATGATCAACCTGTTCCGGAGCAACACCTGCTCTATTTAAAGCTTCTTTGATAACGATAGATCCTAATTCCGGTGCCGGAGTTGTAGAAAGAGCTCCACCCATACTTCCGATTGCTGTACGACACGCACCTGCTAACACGATTTTCTTTGCCATCACTTTTTCCTCCTTTTACATCTTAATGGTAAGTATCACTTCTTATTAAATATAAGCTGTTTTACTTTCCGTTTTTAAGATTTTCGCAAGGGACTTTTTTGTCCTCTTTTTTTAATATACTACCCATTTCCCGTTCTGTCAAATATTTATCAATCATTTTTTATCATTTAATTTTCTTTTAACATTTTCACCAACATTTTTTTACAATACATCTGCATTATTCGTCATTTCCAACACACCACTTTTATATTGACCTTTCCCAGATATGGTGCTACACTTAAGATTGTTAAAAATTATTCAACCAGAATACTATAATTAAATTATGAATACAAGAAACTATATTATATTAAAATATTTAAAAGAAGAAAGAAGGTTAAGTTCAAGGAGTATAAATTATTACAACAGTATAATAAGGTTTATATATGATGTAGTATTAGATAAGCCAATAAATCAAAAGCAAATACCAATGTTAAAAGGAAAAAGAAGATTACCAAAGATATTAAGTGATGAAGAACTTAATGTCTTTTTTAATGCGTGTGAAAATTATGAATACAAAACAATATTCATGTTAATATATGGATCAGGGCTTAGAATATCGGAGGCCACAAATTTAAGAATAAAAGATGTAGATAGTAAGGAAATGAGATTATTCAGAATATCATAATACAAATTTAATACAAATATAAATACTAGTAATATAGCTTAATTTGAGTCTTATACGACTCCTAAATAAAAAGTTAGGGATTGATTTTTAAAATTTAAAAATATATTAAGATTACAACCTGTAAATCTATAAATAGACTGAAAATCATCTCCTACACAAAATAATTTTGCTTGAGTTTTATTTTTTATAGTTTTTATCAAATTATATTTTGTTAAAGATGTATCTTGATATTCATCAATAATTATGTATTTATATGATTTAATTTTTCCTCCTTTATTTAGAACTTTAATCGCATCATTTATCATATCATTAAAATCAACTTCATTTTTACTTTTTAATTCACTCATATATTCAAGGTATATTTCTCTTACTATTTTTATAAAAATATAATCATTTCCATATTTTAATCTTTTTAATATTTCATCAAACTTTATGTAATCATAATTATTTGATTTAAATAAATTAATAAAAGTTTCTATTAATTTTTTTAGTTCATAAAATTCTTCCTTTTTTTCTAATATATTAAGTCCTGAAAAGTTTGAATAAAAATACTCAGTTATAATATAATCAAGTTCATCACTGGAAGCAATATTAACAATATTTTTATTATCTTTTAAAATATTTAGGGCAAGTTTATGAAATGTAGATACATCTATATCATAGTTATAATTTTTGAGTAATGCATTTTTAAGACTATTAACAGAATCATTAGTAAACGATATACATAATATATCTTCTTTTTTTATTTTTAATATTTCTATTAAGTATCTTATTTTACCAACTATAGTAAGAGTTTTACCTGAACCCGCTCCTGCGAGTAATAATGCGCTATTAGATGAATCAATAACCGCAAGTCTTTGTTTTTTATCAAGTGAATAACCATTTACATTATCAAGTAATTCTTTACTTTTAAATAAATATTCTTTTGTTATTTTTCTTCTATTTATAAAATTTCTAATATATCTCATATACTTTATATTCTCCACAAGTATATAAAATTCCACTAAAAAAAGGAAATTATTTTTCCTTTTTGATTGTCATATTAAAATGTTCTCTAACCTTTTGTTCAAGTTCGTCTCTTAATTTATCATTTTCTTTTAATAATGCTTTAACAGTTTCTTTACCTTGACCTAACTTTTCTCCATTATATGAGTACCAAGCACCACTTTTATCAATGATACCTGCTTCTACACCTAAATCAATTATTTCAGAAACTCTACTTACACCTTCACCATACATAATTTCAACTACAGCTGTTTTAAATGGTGGTGCAACCTTATTCTTTACAATTTTAACTGTAGTTTTATTACCAATAACACTATCACCTTGTTTTATTTGTTCGCTTCTTCTTACATCCATTCTAATTGTTGAATAAAATTTTAACGCTCTTCCTCCTGGTGTAGTTTCAGGATTACCAAACATAACTCCAACTTTTTCTCTTAATTGGTTAATAAAAATTGCAATTGTATTTGTTTTATTAATAGTTCCAGATAATTTTCTAAGTGCTTGACTCATTAATCTTGCTTGAAGACCAACATGTGAATCACCCATTTCGCCTTCTATTTCAGCTTGTGGTACAAGTGCTGCAACTGAATCTATTACAACTATATTTATTGCTTCACTTCTAACTAATGCTTCACAAATTTCAAGTGCTTGTTCACCCGTATCTGGTTGAGAAAGTAATAATTCATTTATATTTACTCCTAAGTTTTTAGCATATACTGGATCTAATGCATGTTCAGCATCTATAAAAGCTGCTCTTCCTCCTGCTTTTTGAATTTCTGCTATTGCATGAAGTGCAAATGTAGTTTTACCAGAAGATTCTGGCCCATATATTTCAATAATTCTTCCTTTAGGATATCCTCCAACACCTAATGCTAAATCAAGTGTTAATGATCCACTTGGTGACACTGCTATTTCATTATGAGTATCATCACCAAGTTTCATTATTGCTCCTTTACCAAATTGCTTTTCTATATCTAAAAGAACTTGTGATAATATCTTGTCCTTATCTGTTTCATTTGTTTTTGCCATCTATTTTTCCTCCTTGTAGCTTAATACATTCTTATTATAACGCATATTAAAAACAAAATCAAGTATGTTTCAAACATTTGTTCTATTTTATTATTTTGCTAAAATATTTATCTTATTATAGTATTTATTTTCTATATATTACTTATAAATATCCCAATTTTGATAAGAGTATTTTATTCCCCTCCTTTCTAAAATAACCCTTTCATATGTTATATTCTCTCTTTTTAGTTAAAATTCCCCTAAATATTAAAAGAAAATTGATATTTCTATCAACTTTCTAATATTCCACATTTGTTTTTGATACTTCGATTGCTGGACGAACTCCAATAGGTTTGTCATACAAAACATTATCACAAACCACAAAACGACTGTTACCAAACATATGCTAATTTTCTCCTAAATTACTAGAACGGGGATTCTCAAGTCGTAAATTATTTATTTAATTTTCCGTTTTTTTAATAACAAGATTTTAACTTTGAAATTCATCGTGGAAAACCTCTTTTTTTATCAAGGATGTACGTACAAGAACTCATATATCATCTATCAATTTATTAAATATTGATGATATTTTTCTAATAAAAGTTAAGAAAAAAAGGATGAAAGAATTCATCCTCTATAAAATATTATAAAATTCATTAATACTGTAAGACCACTTAATTTAACATTTAATTTAAGTTTTTTACAAAATTCTACAGTACCAACAACTTTATCAACTATTGATACTATATAACTCTCTTTATATCTTGGTAACTTTAAAGTTAAAGGAAACATATGCTTATATATAATGTCTTTTTCTTTAAAGTTTAAACCAACATATTTTTCTGAATTTTCTACTGCTATTTTATTATGTGTAAATGTAGACTTTATTCCATCAATAGTTGCTCCACCATTTTCATTATAGAAGAAATCATGCATAATTCCTCCTCTAGCAGTACTTTCATAATCTAGATTTAATTTTCTTGCTATTTTATATGAATAATACGATACTCTCATTAAATGATAAAGTCTTGTTGTACCATGATGAATGCACCCACCAATTCTCTGAAATTCTTTATTTTCTAATATAGGATTTACAATTGTTAAATATTCTGCGTCATCCATTATTTCATCTTCTATATTATCAAACATTTATGTACTCCTTCTTATTCTTCATCTTCCTCATCATTATCTACTAATACTTCTCTTGGTTTTGATCCATTTGCAGGTCCAATAATACCTCTTTCTTCAAGTAAATCAATTATTCTTGCTGCTCTATTATAACCAAGTTTAAATCTTCTTTGAAGTAATGATGCACTTGCTTTTCTAGTTGATATAACAAACTCAACTATATCATTATATAATGGGTCATCATTATCAACATCATCTTTATCAATACTTGTTTTACTTCCAACTTCATCAAGTTTCATAAAGTTTTCATCATATACTGCTTTTTGTTGTTCAATTGTTTTATTTGCAATTTTTTCAACATCTTCTTCTGAAATAAATGCTCCTTGTATTCTTGTTGGGAAAGTTGCTCCCATTGGTGCATAAAGCATATCACCTTTACCTAGTAATTTTTCAGCACCAGGATGATCTAGTATTGTTCTTGAATCTATTTGTGATGATACCGCAAATGATATACGAGATGGTATATTTGCTTTTACAACACCTGTAATTACATCTGTTGATGGTCTTTGAGTTGCTACTATTAAATGTATACCTGCAGCTCTAGCCATTTGCGTAATTCTCATTATTGATTGTTCTACTTCTTTTGATGCAACTAACATTAAATCAGCAAGTTCATCAATTAATACTACAATATAAGGTAATAATGGTTTTTGTGATTCAACTGGTAATAATTCATTTTGTGATCTTAATTTAGCATTATAACCTTCTATATTTTTAGTTTTTGTATCACTAAATAATTCATATCTTTTTTCCATTTCATCAACAACTTTTTGAAGTGCTGCTGATGCTTTTTTTGGATCTGTTATAACTGGCATTAATAAATGTGGGATACAGTTATACATAGTAAGTTCAACCTTTTTAGGGTCAACCATTATTAATTTAACTTCATCTGGTTTAGCTCTCATAAGTATTGAACTTATAATACAGTTAACACATACTGATTTACCTGAACCAGTTGATCCTGCGATTAAAAGGTGTGGTGTCTTATTAATATCCATAAATATAGGTTGTCCCATTATATCTTTACCAAGTGCAACACGAAGTTTATTGTCAGAATTTTCTTTTAAAAGTTCTTGCATCATTTCATAGAATGATACACCTGTAGATATTTTATTAGGTAATTCAACACCAACAGTACTCTTACCTGGAATAGGTGCTTGTATTCTTACATCTGTTGCTGCTAGTGCAAGAGCAATCTCACTACTTAATGCTTTAATTTTACTTATTTTTGTTCCTGATTTAACTTCTAATTCATACTGTGTAATTGATGGTCCAACGTGGGCAGTTTTTACTTTTGCTGTTATACCAAAATCTCTAAGTACGCCATCTAGTCTTTTAGCATTATCTAAAATCAAAGCTTCATTTTTTGCTTGACCTTTTTTCTTAGAATTATTATCACCAGCATCTAGTATGCTAAGATCTGGAAGTACATAATTTAAATATTTATTAGAAGCAGGAGTTTCTTCTTTTCTCTCTTCTTCTTGTTTTTTAGAAATAACTTCTTCTCTTTCTTCTTCGTCATCCTCTTCTATATAAGAAAGTCGTTTTGCTTTAGCAAGTTTTAACTTTTCTTTTTCTTCTTTTCTTTTTGCTTTTTTATCTATTACTTCACCAGTTTCTTCATCATAGTCTTCTTCCTCATACTCATATTCATCATCATCTTCTTTATCTTTAGATTTTTTTTCTTTTCTTTTAAACTTACTAAATAAATTAGTAATTGCATCTCCAATTGATAAATCAGAAACTAAAATAACACCAATAAGCATAAGTACACTAATAACTATAATGCTTCCCATTTTACCAAGTAAAATATTAAATATAGATATAAAGAATGCACCTATTACTCCACCACCTGCAAAGCTTACCTTTGTATTAATACATTTAATTACTTCATCAATAGTACTTTTCATTGTTTCAAAAAAGCCAGCACTTTCATTTATATAATTTAAATGCGCAAGTGATAAAAGTCCAATTAAGAATATATATATTCCTATCATCCTAGATGAAAAATACTTAGGATTTTCTCTTTTAACAAGCATATAAGAACCAAATATTAATAAAAATGCTAAAACTATAAAATCAAATGATCCCATTAAAAACATTGCAAATCCTTTAATAATAGTTCCAAGAATATTTGCTTTAAATCCTAAAAAACCAATAATTGCTATAACGATAAAAATAATACCTTTAATCTCTATTGGATATTTAAAACCAGATTTGTTTTGATTTTTCTTTTGCTTCTTTTTTGCCATATTATACGCCTCATCTACTCTTTAATAATTATATCATAGAAAAGAAAAATAGAAAAGCATTTATTACTTTTCTATATCTCTGTTATTACTGTAATTATCATTGGTTTACATTCTGTTTCACTAAATAAATATTTACCTAATTCTTCACGAATACCATTTTTTATTTTATTAAATTCAACATAGTTATCACTAATATTTGAATTAATAACTTCAAGAGAAATTTCTTTCATTTTTTCAATTATTTCATTATTTTCTTTTACGTAAATAAATCCTCTTGTTAATATTTCTGGTCCAGCTTCTATTTCTTTAGTCTTTCTATTTAATGTAGCACATATTATAACTATACCATTATCACTTAAAAGTTCTCTATCTTTAAGTACAAGTTCACCAATATCTTGAGTTGAGTTACCATCTATTAATAATTCATCAATCTTAACGATTTCTTTATCTTCTGTTAATTTTCCATCTACAAATGTAGCAACCTCACCATTAAGTTTAAGTATTATATTATTTTTATCCATACCTATACTAGATGCTATATTAGCATTTTCTACTTGATGACGATATTCACCAATTACTGGAAAATAATATTTTGGATTCATTAAGTTAAGCATTAACATTAAATCTTCTTGTGATGCATGATTTAATAAATGATTCTTACTTGATAATGTTATAACATTTGCTCCTATTTTGCTTATTTCATCTGTTATTTTAGCAGCCTTTTTCTCCATACCTACTTGAACAGGCTCTAAGAAAAAGATTGTATCACTAGGATTTATTTTAACATATTTATCATATCCGTTTACAATTCTATCTAGATTTACATATGGTTTTTCGTTTTCATTAGATATTAATATAATTGCATCTCTATCATTTAGATTATTTAAATTACCAATTTGCTCTTTATCAAAATTTACATATCCTTCATCAATTACATAATTAATTAATGTTTGCATCCTTTTTCCCATAACTACTACTTTTCTATGAGTTTTAGCTACTTCATTAAATAATTCTTGAAGTCTTGATATATGATTTGTAAATACAGTAAATATTATTCTACCTTCGTTATGTAAAAGTGCATCTCTTACATCACTTGCAATTCTATTATTTGGTGTTGTATATCCTGGTCTATCGGCATATTCTGATTCACTTAAAAGACATAATACTCCTTGTTTACCAATATAAGCAAGTTTACCAATATCTGTTTTATATGAACCAGTCATACTAGAATCAAATACAAAGTTACCAGTATAACAAATAGCGCCATCAGATGTATTTAAAACATATCCAACAGTATCTGGTACTGAATGTGTTAAACTAACTGGAAAAATACTATTTTTACCAAATTTAATATTTTTATGAGCACTTATTAAATGTAAATTATTATATTTAATATTGTTATCTTCAAACTCTTTTTTTAGAATATCCACAGTAAATTTAGTTGCATAAACTTTTATACTAGGAATATTTTTAACAATATCACTTACTGCACCCATATATTTTTCATGTGCATGTGTTATAAAAATACCTTTTATTCTTTTTAAATTATCTTTCAAAAACTTTAAATCAGGTATTATATAATCAACACCAAGCATTTTATCATCAGCATACTTAAGTCCTGCATCAAAAATAAATAAGTCATTATCAACATCAACAACATACATATTTTTTCCACTTTCATTAAGTCCACCTAAACTAAAAATTTTAATTTTACTCATTATTTTCTCCTTTCATTTTTTTACTAAAGAAATAAGCATTAATATTATAACAAAAAAAGACAAATTTTAAAAGCATTTGTCTTTAATTTTTTATTCATGTATTTTTTCTAAAACTAAATTTGTATCTGAGACTTTTACATTAGATGTACCTTTATCACCGATTAATACCACTGATACACTTAATATAGTTGTTTTTTCAAATCTGAATAGTATTACTCTTGAATAGTTCATTTGACTAAGCGTACCTTGTTCTAACTTATAGTCAAAATCTTTAATAGCAGCTCCTGTATCATCCATCAAATAAACTTCTATACCATGATCAGCATCAACACCTGTTATATAAGTAGAAAATGATATTTTATAAATACCTGGTTCAACTTCTATATGTGAATTATCTAATAATTTAAAATATTCTGATGGATTAGGTACAAACCAAGTATTCTCAAATTCCATAACACCAGTATCTTCATTTTCAAGAAAACTTGCATGAACTATTCCCTCATTTGATGAAAGTGGCGTTGTTCCACTAGGACCTGTTGGTCCTGTTTCACCTTGAATACCTTGAGCACCTGTTGGTCCTGTAGGTCCAATTTCTCCTCGTGGACCTGTCATACCAGTGGGTCCAATAACTACTGAACAAATTCCAAGTTTTCTTATTTTTTTACTTAATTCTAGATTTTTCTTTATTTCTTCAAAATCACCGTTTAGGAAAAGCCCCTTACTGACAGGGATAGAGCCGGGAATTTTCTCTAGAGTATGGAGGTAGAATAAAGTATCAGTCGCTACAGGACCACCCTTGTAGAGAGGTATTTCATCCAAATACTTAAATTCCGTGATAACATCGTTGAGAAACAGTGGCAATTGTTTATTGATGACCAATCCCATAGTTCCTTCCTCCGTATGATCGACCAGTAGAATTACGGATCTGCCAAACGTCGCATCGCGTAAAAAAGGTTCGGATATCAAAATCTTTCCTCTTGACGGCAATACATTATTCGATTGAATCTTAAATATGTCCAGGTTGATATTCATGCCCCTAAATTAATAAAAAAAACGGAAATAACGATAGTTATTCCGTTTTTTTTGATTTAGCAGGGTGCTTTTATGAATATCTTACCGCAAACGTCAGGCTACCGGATGATTTTCTGCAAATAATCTCATTCTTTCATCAAGTTGTGCATATTGATGGTCTTTAATAAAAGAGGTACACGCGCGCAAACCTTCCTGATGACTTCCGGTAGTCACTAATGAGATAGCGCTTACACCGTAGTACATCAGCTCCTTGGCAAGCTCACCGCTAGTCATTCCCGGATATCCGATTGTGAAATAAAATCCGTCTGCAATAGGATCACCCAAGTCATTGTCATATACCAAATGGAACCCGTGATGCAGGAAGATATCTTTCAACTTCTTCGCTC
>ERZ773116.3724-NODE-3724-length-10778-cov-2.783176_pt1 | contig 10778 bp, 9 predicted proteins | sample MGYA00580563_ERZ773116 | MGnify/ENA primary metagenome ERZ773116 (study PRJEB29015, sample SAMEA2737864) | human gut metagenome | biome: human gut; feature: human-associated habitat; material: faeces | place: China | collected 2012 ... | reverse complement strand
TATTGCTCCATCATAGGAGATAGCTTTGCCACGCCAATCACCCAATCCTTTCACCCATGAAGTAAAATCCCTTACAGTCTGTCAGCTTTACATCGACAGTCGTTCCGATCATATCGGCAGTTCCCGGAAAATGTACCGTTACATTCTCTTCGGTTCGTCCGGTTACAAGTGATGCATCGTGATGATTTACTTCCTCCACAAGCACAGGCTTTACCTGATCAGCAAACCGCTTGATCTGTGCATTCGAAATCTCGTTGACTAATGTCAGAAGACGGTTAAAACGTTCCTTGATGACATCTTCCGGCACCTGATTATCCATTGTTGCAGCCGGTGTTCCGGTGCGCTTGGAGTAGATAAATGTAAACGCCTGATCATATTTTACTTTACGGATAATATCCAGTGTATCCTCGAAATCTTCTTCTGTCTCACCCGGAAATCCGACGATGATATCGGTTGTCAGGGAGATGTTCGGCATCTTGGCACGAATCCGGTCAACTAACGCAAGGTACTGTTCCTTCGTATAGCGACGGTTCATGCGTGTTAATATGTTAGTGGAACCTGATTGTACAGGCAGATGCAGATGCTTGCAGATCTTCGGCTCTTCTGCCATTACCTCAATCAGCTCATCTGACAGATCTTTCGGATGACTGGTCATGAAGCGTACACGCTCGATGCCGTCAATTTTGCACACTTCCGTAAGCAGCTGTGGAAATGTTACACGATCTTTCTCGTCCACTTCAACAATCTTTCCGTCCTTGTATTCATAGATATTGCCATAGGAATTTACATTCTGACCAAGCAGCATAACTTCGGAAATTCCCTGCTTGGCAAGTGCTTCTACTTCTGCCAGAATCTCTTCTTTCTTGCGGCTCTGTTCACGTCCGCGTACATATGGCACGATACAGTACGTACAGAAATTGTTGCATCCATACATGATATTGACGCCGGACTTAAATGTATATTTCCGCTTTCTAGGAAGCTGTTCGACGGTCTGTTTTGTCTCATCTAAGACTTCGATTGTCTGCTTGCCTGTCTCTAAATAGCTGTAAATAAGCTCTGCTAATTTGTAGATGTTATGTGTGCCGAAGATAATATTTACGAATTTATACTTCTGTTTCAATGTCTCAATGACATGTGGCTCCTGCATCATGCAGCCACACAGACACACGATCATGTCTTTGTTTTTGTTCTTTAATGTCTTGACGTGGCCGAGATGTCCGTATAATTTCTGATTCGCATTCTCGCGAATCGTACATGTATTAAAGATTACAAAGTCAGCTGCCTCGTCGTCCACTTCTTCATATCCGATCTCATCCATGATGCCTTTGAGCTTCTCTGAGTCGTGGGAATTCATCTGACATCCAAAGGTCTGGATGTTGTAGGTAAGTGGTCGATTCAATGCTGCCTTTTTCTCAAGTACAAGTGTTTTGCACTGGTTCATGAAATAGTATTGTCTATCCGGCTCCATAGTTGGAATTGACACGCTGTTCATTTGTATTTCCTCTTTCTTATATAATTTGTGGGTGTATGTATTCCAATCCCACAATTAAATTATTATATAAGAAATCGGTTTAACTTTCAACCGATATGGCAGGAAATTTGTTGAAAAAAGCCGGAAGGTTTTACGTTCCGGCTTCAAATAAGGTATGGTATGGAATTTATTTATAATGGGGCTGCGTAGTAAGGAATTACCAGCTTGGCTCCACGATAAATCGTATCATCGGTCAGGTTGTTAATAAACTTGACTTCATCGATGTATTCCTGATAACTGTTATATTCTTCGGAATAATGCTCTTCTGCAATTGTCCAGAGTGTTTCGTCTTCATCAATCGTGATGCAGGCATAATATTTCTGATTGGATGTTGCTGCTTCCGGGTTCTGCTTTTTGTTGTTGACACCAAATATTATACAAATGATAAGTACAAGACTAAGTCCAAAAATTAATTTATGTTTCATATCTGTTTCCTCCCTGTTGCTGTTTCATCTGATGAACATCTGTTCGATGATTGAATTATACAGAACATCTGTTCTTTTGTCAATACTTTTTTCGAATAAATGTTCGACTTTTATCTAGGAAGGTAGTTGAACAGACTTATTGTAAAAAACGCGCAGTTTGTACTGCGCGTTTTTGTATTCATTAGTTATATTATTTGAATTCAGATAAAGTTGGAATATCGGAAAGAACACCGGTGTATTCTTTTCCTTCGGTATCCGGTTCCGCATCCATGTTGTTTTCTGGTGGTTGATAATGTAATGTATATCCAATAACTAGATCATCAAACCCTTTTTCTTCATAGAATGTATATACATCCTGCAAAGCGCAAAGGCATGCGTTAAGTTCTGTCTCGTTTGTATATTCAGCAACGATTTCGGCATTTGTCAGATGCGTTTGGTCGCTTTCTGTTATTTCATAAGATAAAATATCAGTTGGAAGCTTATCTGCATACGCGGCAAATACACAGTCGTCATAATCATCCAACAGCATATTGGCTACGCTTTCCACGCCATAGAAGGTGTTATCCAATACATGGAATGTAATGTTGTTTTTCTTATCTTTCACAGTCCATAAAATATCCGTGTATCCATCCTCATCTTTATATTCATGGGGGATTATATACACAGTAACTCTTCTTATGGATAACGTTTCTTTGGCATATGATTTGATATCGTCCGCGGTATACTCTTTTGTGCAGCCGGTTATGCCCACAACTATAAAAAGCAGAAAACACAAAGTCAGAATATATCGTACAAATTTTAAATGCCGTACATTTTTAATTTCGATTATCTGCTTTGTTCTTAAGATCTTCATATTGCTGCTCCTTCATCTGCTGCACTTCACGTTCCCTCTGTTTCTTCCCGATCTGTAAAGGGATTTGTGCAAGAATCAGGATAATCGTGCAGCCAATGACCATACGCAAAAAGCCTTTTCCGAGTTCTTTTATTGTACTATCCTGTCCCTCATATTGTAGTTCCTGAATATCAAGTACCTTGCCGTAAGTCTTCTTATCACAGCAAGGACAATAAAATTTCTTTGCATAATGGCTGTACTTTTGCGTATTTACAAAAGCACCGTTTGATATATGGGTACGACTGCTCTTCTTATATTTTATCATAGCCGGGCGTGTTGCCTCTTTTCCGGTTACTTCATATATCGTTCCGCATTTTTCACATTGTACCTGTACGGTAAGCCCCGCAGCTTTTGCTTTGCGGACATTATGAAGCGTGATGATGAAATTCACAACAAGCCACAGAAATAAGCATCCTCCCATGGCAATAAGCGCTATTGTCTCCAAATCCATATTACAATTTCTCCCAATCCTTTACTACCTTTACTATATATAACACTTCACAACCCGGCAAAAGGTTGCATGTAGTACGAAAATAAATTCTTAATCTGCGAGTTTCTCTAACTGCCGCATCCAGATCTGCACGGATGCGTCGCTTGGCATACGCCAGTCGCCACGTGGGGATAAGCATACACTACCGACCTTCACGCCATCCGGCATACAGCTCCGCTTAAACTGCTGGGCGAAGAAACGGCGATAGAACATTTTCATCCATTTTAAGATGGTTGCAGCATCATAGGTTCCTGCAAATGCACGTTTTGCCAGATAGAAGATCTTCTCCGGGCTGTATCCAAAACGCATGACATAGTACAGGAAGAAATCATGCAGCTCGTAAGGACCGACCGAATCTTCGGTCTTTTGCACGATGTTGCCGTGTTCATCCGGTGGAAGAAGCTCCGGACTGATTGGGGTATCGATGATATCCTTCAGGACTTCCGTGCTGTCCGGAAAGATGTTACATTCGATCACGCTGGCAATCATCCATTTGACAAGTGTCTTCGGGATGCTGGCATTGACGCCGTACATGCTCATCTGATCGGCGTTATAGGTACACCAGCCAAGGGCAAGCTCTGACAGATCTCCGGTTCCGACGACGATGGCACCGATTTTATTCGCATAGTCCATCAGCACCTGTGTCCGCTCGCGTGCCTGCACATTCTCATAAGTAATGTCTTTGATCTCCATATCATGTCCGATGTCCGCATAATGTATTATACATGCATCCTTGATTGGGATTTCCTTCACGGTGATGCCGAGTGTCTGCATCAGGGTTAGGGAATTTTGGTATGTGCGGTTCGTCGTGCCGAAGGCTGGCATCGTGATTCCGGTCAGATTCGTAGCAGGCAGCCCCATCTTCTTCAAGGTCTGTGCAGCCACAAGCAGTGACAAGGTGGAATCCATACCACCGATCACCATCTTTCCGCCACAGATGGAAAGCCGCTTGGCAAGTCCGCCGATCTGCATATGGAAGATATCCATACAACGCTTCTGACGTCTCTTTGTATCGCCCGGTGTAAATGGGTGTGGGTTGACGCTGCGAAGACTTCCGTCGCTTTCAAAAGCTTCGGATACCGGAATCAGGATCTGACGCATCGAAACCGCGCTGCCATAGGTGCCCGCACAGTCCTGATAGGTCTTTCCTTTCAGGCGGTCTGACTGAATCCGTTCGATGTCAATATCTGCGACAAGCAGATAGTTATTTTCCGCAATCCTGCTGTTTTCGGCAAGCATCTTTCCGCCCTCGCAGATCATGCAGTGACCGGAGAAAATCAGGTCGGTTGTACTCTCGTTTGCTCCGGCGCTCGCATAGAGATAGGTGCACATCAGAGAGGTTGATTTCTCTTTTACAAGCTTCTCGCGGTATTCACGCTTTCCAATCGTATCGTTGCTTGCGGAAAGGTTTAAAATCAGCTCTGCCCCGCTCATTGCCATAAATGCAGATGGGGGGATTGGTGCCCATAAGTCCTCACAGATTTCTGCGCCAAAGCAGAATGCATCCGGCAGATGATAAATCAGGTTATTGCCGAGCGGAATATCATAATCACATTTAACAGAGCCAAGTAATTCAGAGGCATAGATATGATCTGTTGATAATTCCCGTGCAGAAGAAAACCAGCGTTTCTCATAGAATTCGTTGTAATTCGGAAGAAATGTCTTGACGGTGATGCCGTAGATATGTCCGCGGTATGCGGTCACAGCGACATTGTAGAGCGCATTTGCAATCGAAAGCGGCATACCGAATACAACAACCATATTACAATCTGCGGTTGTCTGTACAAAACGGGCAGCTTCTTTTTTGCTTTCTGTAAGCAGCGTCTGCTGCAGGAATAAATCCCCACAGGAATATCCGGTGACAGACAGCTCCGGGAATGTAATCAGATTGACGCCTTTTTGTTTTGCTTCTTCCACTTTTTGAAGCATCTGGTCGACATTATAAGCAGTATCCGCAACACGCATGTCCGGAACTGCGGCTGCTACACGGTAATATTGATACATCGTTTAGTCCTCTCTTTCCTGCAAATCCAGTTGCAGTCCCTTCAGATAATGAATCGGTGCCCCGGATTGTGACTTTATAAAATAGGCGGGATTTAATTCCTCGTATTTAAAATTCCTTGCATGTCCCTGCTCGGCCCGGGCAAGATAGGTTTCTAACTCACACAGCCGCAGATAATAAAACTCATTGCGTGCGGTAAACATCACAAGCAAGAAGCTTATGCCCCGCTGCTTCTCAAATTGCCGCATGAAATGAATCTGGTGTTCATGGATATTCCGGAGTGGAAATGTATCTGTCGCGCTCTCCTTTGCGTCGAAGCAGACCGGAACGCCCTGTACCACCCCGATATAGTCGACGGTGGAATCCTTCTCGAAATAAGCAAGCTTGATCTGCCCGCTTTCCGAATCAATCTTGACAGGCGTGATTGGTGTCGGAATCTTCTGCATGAGCGCTAAGTTTTTCTCTGTATATAATTCGTTGGTCAGATTGACGAGTTCCTCTAAGGTGGAACCGCGTAATCCTCTGGAATTCCATGTTGGCATGTTGTTGTGCTTTCTATTTGTTGTGCTATATTATGAAATGTTAATACGTATGGACTTTATCTCCGTTGATCCATGATATTTAGTGATTTGCCGGCAGTTTCAACCCCAGCCCATCCGCTACTTTCTGAAATTCTGCCGGCAACGGATCTGTGATTTCCGGGATATCCGGTAATACAAGTCTGCCTGCGTGGAGTAACTGATGGTTCAGATGGTATCGCTCGCGAAGCTTCCGGTTTACCGCCGGATTGCCGTATTTCGTATCGCCTGCCATCGGATAGCCGAGTGATTGCAGATGCGCACGGATCTGATGCGATTTTCCGGTAAAAAGCTGTACCTGCAACAAGGTAAAGCCATTTTTTACGCAAAGCGGTGTAAATGCAGTCTCGATCATTGACGCACCGGGACTTTCGAGTTTCTGTATCTTAGACTGATTCTTCTTTGTATCCTTTACGATATAGGCTTTCTCATGGATGCGCTGTTTCATCTCTCCGGCTACGATCGTGTAGTAATATTTTTCACATGTATGCCCCTTTAATATGCGGGCTAACATCTGACTGCCCTTCAACGAGATTCCGGCAAGGATAATGCCGGAGGTATTCCGGTCTAAGCGGTTGCTGATCGACGGATGAAACGTCTCTAGCTGTTTCTCGCTTAGAATCCGCATGGAAAGGCAGTAATCAACGATTGCTTCGTTGATAGAGCAATCATCCTTTTTTGCTTTCTGTGATAGGACGCCGACAGGCTTATGAACCGCTAAGATATCCGGATCCTGATAGAGGATCTGAAGCGTGATTCCCGGTTTCTGTCTGGAGGTCTGCGCTGAACCATCGGATGTTGCCGAATCTGCGGATTTCACGATATCATGTTGTTTGGATCCACGATCAAAGTGTGGATTTTTGGTATTTACAACACGGAATTTTTCAATCGTCTCATCTGCCAGAAATACTTTAATAACATCACCGCATTCTAAGATTTCATCACCGGATGCTTTCTTGCCGTTTCTGGTGATGTTTTTCTTTCGGAGCATCTTGTAGATAAAGGAAGAAGGTGCCTGATTCAGGTATTTCATCATGTATTTATTTAAGCGTTGTCCGGATTCTAAATCTGTGATGGTTAGCTCCTGCATACCCGGGTTCCTCCTTGCTACACGCAGAACGTCAGTATCTGTTCCCGCATATACTGGTCAATTAATTTTGTCTTGTCATTCGGTTCACCGATGCTATGAATCTTCTTCGCAAAGGCATCCGTATCCGTGTACAGGTGAACAATGTATTTGTACTTGCTGTTTGCAAGTGCCTGTTGCATGAATGTCTCGTATTCCTTCTTCTCTTCCTTGAAATGTTTATCTAATACAAGCGCGTACACACTTCCGTTTCTGACACAGACCGCATCGTAGTAATGCATCCCCTCGGTCTGTGTAATCACAAGATCGTAGATCATGTCCGTCTCATCGGTCTGCCCGTGTACCACGTCATAAACATCCTGCGGCATCGTCTGAAATTTCGCACACATAATATAGGCAATCAGAAACTTTGCAAACGGCAGAACAAGGAGTATCGCGAATATAATACCGATACGTCCGGTGTCACCAAATGCAAGCAGCATGGAAAGAATGATCGAAGCAATCATGATCGCAAGGATCAACGTCACAAGCAGCTTTCCTTTTTTGTAATAATTAATATAGCCATACTGGCCTTTTTCTTTCTTTTTCATTGCAATAAGTCTGTCCTTTATTTTAGATATATCAAGCTGTTTAGTGTATGAATGGAACAATTAAGCCATGCGGAATAATCTTTGTCACAACTCGGAATGCCTTCATGACAACTCCATACGTTGATACGGTCTTTCCTTTCATTGCATCCTTTATGGCAAGTGTAACGACTTTGCCTGCATTGGCACGCAGGATAACCTTATATCCTTTGGTCTTGGTATAGCTTTCTGCGATATCAAAAAACTCCGTGTTTACCGGTCCCGGACAGACAGCGGTTACAACGATCCCATGCTTCTTCAATTCCTGATGCAAGGCTCTGGAGAATGAAAGCACATAGGATTTGCTTGCAGCATAGACTGCGAAGTTTGGCTGCGGCATAAATGCAGCGGAGCTTGCGATATTGATGATATTTGAACGCTTCGCCATGTATGGAAGGGAAATCTTCGTCATGCGGGTCAGGGCCTCACAATTTAACCGGATCTCTCCTGCCAGATCTTCCTCGGAGATCTGTTCGACATAACCCATCTTTCCGTATCCGGCAGCATTTATCAGTACACGGATCTGTGGATGGAATTTCTGCAGCATTTCCTCGTAAGTCCCAACGGCATCCCGGTCGCACAGATCAATCGGAATTGTCCGTACATGGACACCATGCAGGGATTCCTTTAATTCATTCAATCGTTCTTCTCTTCGTGCGATCAGCCAGACCTCGTCAAGTGTGACAAAATGCTGATTGATCTGTTTGGCGAACTCTCTTCCCAAACCGGAAGAGGCACCTGTAATTACTGCTATCTTCATGACATCAACCTCCATCCAGGTAAATACTTGTTCTTCAAAACTCCTTGGTTTGCTTTACCGAAGCCAAGTGGATATCCATCTACACATACTAATACGTAACCGTTTTTGACCGATGCATCATCGAAATCAATCGTCTCGCCCTTTAAGTATTTGATGACCTTTGCATCATCCGCAGGAAGATCGAGACAGTTATCAAATTCTTTCTTTGTAAGCGCCATTGCAAGTGACTGGCTCGGTTCGAAGCGGTTCTTCTTGATCTCGCCGACATACAAGCCACACCGTAAGATCCGGAGTCCGCGGACTGTTGGGAAGCTTTCTGGTATGTAGTATAGTTTATCGCCTGATGAAATTCGTGCGTCGTATGTGATAAAAATTCGGTGACGGAATCCGGCAGCTTTGCGCGCTTGACCGGATAATCGCCATAATTGGCGCGGTTATCCCGATCGCCCTGCTTCTTGACAAGGCATACAAAATGTCCCTCGCCCTCGATCTTATGTGGCCAGAGTCTGGCACAGCGTGTCAGCGTCTCATTTCCAGTATTCCCCCATTCCGGATGCCCGTGGTCAAAACCTTCGTAAGGGTGGAAATCCACCAGTTCCAAACGATCATCCAATGAAAGCAGATATTCGATGGACTGCTCATTTTCAAGGGGCGCAAATGTACAGGTTGAATAAAGCAGCATGCCGCCGGGTTTGAGCATTGTGACAACCTGATCTAAGATGCTTCGCTGCAGGTCGGCAAACAACTGATTGCCGTTATTCTCCCATGCGGTGATCATCGATACGGATTTGCGGAACATGCCCTCTCCGGAGCACGGCGCATCGATCAGGATCTTATCAAAATATTCGTGGAAGCGTTCGGCTAATTTGTAAGGTGCTTCGCTGATAATCAGCGCATTTTCTGCGCCGAAAACCTCTAAGTTCTTCAGCAATGCCTTCGCGCGCGAAGCACTGATATCATTCGATACAAGCAAGCCGGTTCCGTGTAATTTCGCCGCAAGCTCGGTTGATTTGCCACCCGGTGCGGCGCAGATATCGAGCACCCGGTCTCCTGCCTCCACAGGCAGTACATGTGCCGGTGTCATGGCAGAAGGCTCCTGAATATAGTAAAGCCCTGCAAAATAATATGGATGCTTGGATGGCTTATCCAGTGTCTCATCGTAATAAAATCCATTCTCACACCATGGAACCGGGCGCAGATGAAATGGATTGATCTTCAGAAATTCTTCCACAGATATCTTCATCGTGTTGATGCGGATGCCGTGATGCATCGGCTGTTCGAGGCATGCCGCATACGAATCATAATCGTCCTGAAGAAGCGTTCGCATATTTTGTTCAAAAGTAATCGGTAATTCCATGTTATAATAGCCCTTTCGTGCCTGCATCGACATACGCACGGACGAAGATGCCGTCCTCGCGGTATTCTTCTTCTAACAGATTGCCTGATTTGCGGATCTGCTGGATCACGCCTGCCTTGGCGTATGGAATCGTCTGTTCAATGTAAATGCGGCTCTGGTTGATAATTTCTGCGAGAATATCCGTGATCTTCTCGAATCCGGTCTCCTGTTTGGCAGAGATATATAACGTATGATCTGTCTGAAAATCTTTGACAGCCGGGAGTTCGTCCACTTTGTCTATCTTGTTAAATAATGTGACAACCGGCTTATCCTTTACGCCTAATTCACGCAATGTATCATATACAGTCAGGATATGCAGATCTGCCTGTGGGTTCGAGATATCAACGACATGGAGGATAATATCGGCAAACTTTGCTTCTTCTAATGTTGAACGGAATGCATCAATCAGATGATGTGGCAGCTTGCGGATAAAACCAACCGTATCCGTCAGGATGATCTCCTGTCCATTCGGGAGCTTGTAGTTCCGGGAGGTCGGATCAAGGGTTGCAAACAGCTTATCCTCCGCGAGGATTCCCGCGCCGGTAAGATAGTTGAGCAGCGTTGACTTTCCCGCATTCGTGTAGCCTGCGATAGCGACCGTCATTATGCCGGAGCGTTTTCTCGCATATCTGCGCAGCTCACGCTCACGCGCAATTCGGTCCAGCTCGCGGCGCAGCGCAGCCATGCGCGCACGTACGCGTCTGCGGTCGGTCTCGAGCTTCGTTTCGCCCGGTCCGCGCGACGCTATTCCGCCGCCCTGACGCGACATCTCCGTTCCCCTTCCGACAAGGCGCGGAGAGGAATACTGCAGCTGAGCAAGCTCGACCTGTATCTTTCCCTCGTCTGTCACAGCATGCAGAGCAAAGATATCGAGTATAAGCATACTGCGGTCGATAACCGTTACATCTCCGCCGAGATCATCCTCGATATTCTTTATCTGAGCAGGAGACAGCTCGGTATCAAACACCACCGCCTTGACGCCCCCGCTCTC
>ERZ773116.3720-NODE-3720-length-10784-cov-5.247833_pt1 | contig 10784 bp, 7 predicted proteins | sample MGYA00580563_ERZ773116 | MGnify/ENA primary metagenome ERZ773116 (study PRJEB29015, sample SAMEA2737864) | human gut metagenome | biome: human gut; feature: human-associated habitat; material: faeces | place: China | collected 2012 ... | reverse complement strand
TGCCGTGAAACGGCAGAATAAAATGATGAAATCATTTTATTAAGAAATAGTATTACAAGCGCAAATTTACCCTGTCAAACCTCGTCGGTCTGGGAGGCCGCCGCTTCGGCCTGAATGTCGGGGAATTGGGACAGCACCGGTTCCTCCGGAATGCCCTTGATCTTACGGTTTACATAATTCTTTGTAATCTTCACGACCATTGGGCAGAGGACGACCACACCGATCAGATTGGGCAGCATCATCAGGCCGTTGAAGGTATCGGAGATGTCCCAGGCCAGAGAGGATGTCATGACCGCGCCGGAAAGGATCATCACCACGAAGATCACCTTGTAGATTTTCGTGGCCTTTTCGCCGAACAGATATTCCACCGCCTTGGTGCCGTACTGCGACCAGCCGAGCACCGTGGTAAAGGCGAACAGCAGCATGGCCAGCGCCACAAACTTTTCGCCAAAGGGGCCGAATACGTCGCCGAAAGCCCGGGCGACCAGGGTAGCATCGTCCACACCCGCCACGGCAAGGCCGGTTTCCAGATCGATGCAGCCGGAGGACAGAACCACGATGGCGGTCATGGTGCACACCACGAAGGTGTCGAAGAACACCTCAAAAATGCCCCACATGCCCTGGGTGACAGGCTCCTTGACATTGGAAGAGGAATGCACCATGACGGAGGAGCCGAGACCTGCCTCGTTGGAGAACACGCCCCGCTTGCAGCCCTGGGTAATGGCCTGCTGGATGGCGATGCCCGCCGCGCCGCCCGCCACGGCCTTGCTGCCGAAGGCAAAGCGGAAGATTGCCGCGAACATGGCGCCCACGCTGCCGATATTGGTGAAGAACACGACCAGCGCGCCGATGATATACAGCACCGCCATGAAGGGAACGACCCGCTCTGCGACGGTGGCGATGCGCTGCAGGCCGCCGATGACGATCAGCGCCGCGAGGATCATCAGCACAATGCCGCAGCCCAGAGAAACCACGCTGACGCCCCCCACGGTGGCGGTCACGCCGCCGAAGAACGCGGATTTCATATTCAGAACGATCTTATTGATCTGCCCCATATTGCCGATGCCGAAGGAAGCCAGAATGGCGAAAACGGAGAACAGAACCGCAAGGACACTGCCGACGGTCTTGCAGTGCTTCCTGCCGCCCAGGCCGTCTCTCAGGTAGTACATCGCGCCTCCCGACCACTCGCCCTGGCTGTTGCGGCGGCGGTAGTAGATGCCCAGCACATTTTCGGAGAAATTGGTCATCATCCCGAAAAAGGCCGCGACCCACATCCAGAACACCGCGCCGGGGCCGCCGATGACGATGGCCGCCGACACGCCGGCGATGTTGCCGGTGCCGATGGTGGCGGCAAGGGCGGTACACAGCGCCTGGAACTGGGAAATGGTCTTCTTATCCGTTTTCGCGTGAACGCCACTGTCCCTGCGGAACACGCCGCCGATGGTCTGCTGCCACCAATGCTTCAGGTGGGTGATCTGGAACCACTTCGTGCAGCAGGTCATCAGAATGCCCGTGCCGATGAGCAGAACCAGGCCGATCTTCACCCAGATAAAGGCGTTGATCTTGTCGTTGATCCCGGCAAGTGTCGTGAAAAAATTCTCCATACGTATCCTCTCTTTCCGGTTTTGCGTGGTCTCTGCAAAGCCAACAAAAAAATAAAGACAGACTGCGCAAATGCGCAATCTGTCCAAAAAAACAAATATTTCCCCTACGGACGGTATGGAAATTCCTTTGTCCTTTTGCCTGAGAGATTGACGCGCAATGCGTTTTGCCCCTTCGGCACTCAATTCAATGAGCTTCTCCAAAGTTCTATCGGCTTACAGTCCTCATCCGTTCCGGACACCTGAGAGTGTTACTCCTTCGGTTGCGGCAAGCCGCATTTCCTGCAAGCGTCATGTAGATGTTGATAATTATACTATGCCTTCCCTAAATTGCAAGAATAAATTTCAGATATTGCATTTTTTGTCAATTCTCCCAACGCAAGACCTTTTCCCGCAGGCCGTCCACGTCCAGAACGCCCAAAGCAAAGCCCTTTTTCACCAGCTCCTCCGGCAAATATTCGTCGTACTTGTCAAAAAGAGGCAGCTCCTTGGGATATACCAGCTCCATGGGGTCGATGGGCTTGCGGATCTCTTCGGCCAGCACCCGGAAAAAAGTGGCTTCGTCGGCCTTCATGGTGAACTGAATGAAGAACGGGCGGGCGGAATCGAGACCCCGCAGGCCGAGGCGGTCGGCGCACTTGATTTTCAGGAACCGCTCCATGGTCAGGAAGGTGTACGTCCCCACCCAGGGCAGCAGGCACCACATGTTGCCCCCCAGGTTGATGAGCGTCTTGTCCGCCGCGCCGGAGTGAGCGGCGGTGAAGCGCGCCTGCTCCAGCCGCGCCACCGCGTTTTTCATCAGGTAGGGATACTGCCTGTCCTCCTGAAGCACCCGGCGCATTCTTGTGAGAATTTTGGTGTGCAGGTCGCCGGGGCACTGACCAAAATAGGCGGGGACGCTGCCCTTTACCTGCCGGCAGTAGATCAGGCGGCGCTTGTGATCCACGTCCAGCACCTGCCAGACATGCCCCGCAATGGCCAGCTTCTCCCCCACCGGGGGCGGCGAGACCACCGTACCCAGCTCCTGGGACTCGCTGCGGACGGTGTATTCCTCGCTTTCCTGGAACACGCCGTAGAACTTGAAGGAGTTGATGACCCGTTCCCCTGCCAGCCCTACGATCAGGCCGCCCTGCTCCGTCTGCTGAATGTGGTCTGTGGCGATGAGATGCCGGAGCAGCACCCGGTAGTCCTCCTGGGTGATTCTGTGGAAATAGTGCAGCCGCAGCACCCGGTCGGCCAGCGCCCGGGGGGACAGCTCGCCGCAGGAGGCCAGGGTGGACATGGTCTGATGATACAGGAGGCTGAAGGGAAGCCTGTCCAGCCGGGGCGGCTCCACCCACCGCTCCTCCAGATACAGCTGCACCAGGGCAATGCCCTGCAAAAGCTTCCAGGGAATGGTGGTGGGCAGCATGGCCCGCACCTCCGGCTCATCCTCCCGGATGACGAACCACATTTCCGGCGGAAGCTCCCGCCGGCCGGTGCGCCCCATACGCTGCAAGAAAGAGGACACCGTCCAGGGCGCGTCGATCTGAAACGCCCGCTCCAACCGGCCGATGTCAATGCCCAGCTCCAGCGTCGCGGTGGTCACCGTGGTCATGTACTGGGAATCGTCCTTCATGATTTCTTCCGCTGTCTCCCGGTAGGAGGCGGAAAGGTTGCCGTGATGGACAAGAAAGCGGTCGGGTTCGTGGTTCAGCTCGCAGTAATGGCGCAGGGTTGTTGTCACCATTTCGCATTCTTCCCGGGAATTGACGAAAACCAGACACTTTTTCCCCCGGGTATGCTCGAAAATATACCCGATGCCGGGGTCGGCGTTGGCGGGGGCGTCGTCGGTTTTTTCTTCCAGAACGGGCAGTGCCTCGGGAATCTGCTTGTCCTCTGCGGCCTGGGCGTCCTTGACGTAGAAATGCTCCATGCTCAGCCGCCACTTGCTGCCTTTGGCGTCGATTTTCGGGATGACGGTCTTCCTTCCCGTCCCCAGGGACAGAAATTCGCCGGTTCCCTCCGGGTCGCCGATGGTGGCGGACAATCCGATGCGCCGGGGATTGACCCCCGCAATCCGGGACAGCCGCTCAATTAAGCACAGCGTCTGCCCGCCCCGGTCGCCCCGGAGAAGGGAATGCACCTCGTCAATGACCACGAAGCGCAGGTCGCCGAACAGTTTGGCAATGGCCGCGTGCTTGTGCAGAAGCAGCGCTTCCAAGGATTCCGGCGTAATCTGAAGAATGCCGGAGGGGTGGCGCATGAGCTTTGCCTTATGGCTCTGGGCAACGTCCCCGTGCCAGTGCCACACCGGGATATCCGCCTCGGCGCACAGGTCGTTCAGCCGGGAAAACTGGTCGTTGATCAGCGCTTTCAGGGGGCCGATGTAAATGCAGCCCACGCTGGAGGGCATATCCTCGGAAAACAGGGTGATGATGGGAAAAAACGCCGCCTCCGTCTTGCCGGAGGCCGTGGAGGCGGTGAGCAGCACATTTTCGTCCGTGTTGAAAATGGCGTCCGCCGCAGCAACCTGAATGGAGCGCAGATTTTCCCAGTGATTCCGGTAGATATACTCCTGCACAAAGGGCGCGTATCGGTCAAATGCACGCATGGCAAGCCACCTTACAGCTCAAATTCCGCAAGGGAATCGTCGGTCTGTTCTTCTTTTACCGCGTTCTGGGCGTAGCGGAACCGGTCGGAACCCAGAAGCTCCCGCACGCGGATGCCGGGGTTCTGGTAGACGATGTCCAGCACCTCAATAAAGTCCCGGATGACCTCCCGGGGGGTGATATGGGTATCCGCCCCGATGCGGCCGAATTCGATCTCAATGAAGTCCACCATGTCCTGCTGGGTCACGATCTGGGAATAGTCGTACAGCCCCGCGTGAATATCCGCCAGCTTTTCCGTCAGAATCAGCATCTCCTCATAGGTCAGAGGCTGCAAGCGGATAACAGGGGAAAGCAAGTCCTTATGCTCCCCGGAGAAGTGGCCTTCGGCCAGGCGGGAACGGAGGGCTTCGTAGCTGTATACGCCCCGTCGGGGATCCTCCATGCACTGGGGCGTGCCGCAGAGGATAAAGCCCAGATACTGTGCCTTGCCCTGCATGGCGTCGTTGTACATGGTCAGAATTTTTTCGTAGTTGTATTGCCGGGTGATGGCGTTGGGAATTTTGTAGATGTTCACCAGCTCGTCAATGAGGATGAGCATACCGGCGTAGCCCGCCTGCTTGAGAAAACAGGCGAACAATTTGAGGTATTCGTACCAATCGTCGTCCGTGATGACGATGGTCACCCCCAGTTCCTGACGGGCTTCGGTTTTCGTGGCGTACTCGCCCCGGAACCATTTGAGCACCTTGGCCTTGGTCTCGTCGTCACCGGCGCAGTGAGCTTTGTAGTAGAGGGTCAGCAGCCTGGCAAAATCGAAACCGTGAACCATTTCGTTCAATGCGCCGATCACCGCGGAAATCCGTTTTTCCACCAGCGGCGCAAGGCCGGGGTCGGTCACCCCAAGGCCGGAGGATGCCATGACCTCCTGCTGCACGCTGCTGATCCACCGATCCAGAATCAGGGGCAGCGCGCCGCCCTCCGGCTTGGTCTTGGTGGACATGTTGCGGATCAGTTCCTTGTAGGTCGCCAGCCCCTGTCCCCGGGTGCCCTGCAAGCGGCGCTCCGGGGAGAGGTCAGCGTCCACCACCACGAAATTCTTCGCCATCACGTAATTCCGGATGGTCTGGAGCAGAAAGCTTTTGCCGCTGCCGTATTTGCCCACGATAAAACGGAAAGACGCGCCCCCGTCGGCGATAATGTCCACATCCCGCAGCAGAGCGTCAATTTCGTCCTTCCGCCCCACGGTGATGTAGGGCAGGCCGACACGGGGAACGACGCCGCCCTTCAGGGAATTGATCAGCGCCTGGGCAATTCTTTTTGGTATTTTCATGGATGAATCATCTCTTTCAAATCCGCAATATAGTCTTCGATCAGCTCCGGCGGGTCATCTCCCAGCAGAACCGAATCGGAAAAGGTGTCGTACAGCTTGTCGTTGATGCCGTCCACAAGGACGGACAGCATCAGCCCGGAAGACCGTACCCAGCCGTAGTCCCGGCCATACAGCAGGCTTTGGAGCAGCCGGTACTCATCCCTGGTCAAAGGGGTGTCCTCCGGTTCTTCGGCAGGCGCAGGGGTCTGCACGGGAGGCGCTTCCTCCTCCGCTTCCTCCTCCACCATCAGTCTGTCCCGGGTGACGGCGGCGTCACTCCGGATCCTTGCCAGCCGGGAATAGTCGATGGTGATTTTCTTCTCCTCCGCCGCCTTCTTTTCCGTAAGAAGGTTTCGGGCTTCCTCCTGAATGATCTTGAGGATCCACTTGGTATCCAGCTTGTACTGAATGGGGCGGCCGTAACCATAGCATTCCCGCATCACGCCGTCGATGGCTTTCAGAACATCTCCCAGCTTCCCGTTGGAATGGGGCAGGCAGTTGTACTTCTGCACGCTCCACAGGCCGTTCCGGCAGCGGTAGATATAGTTTTCGTCCACCTTGTATTGGCGGCTGCCCTCCACCTGACGCTCGTAAAAGACCGCCGCGTCAAACAGAATCACCCGATACTGGGAAAAGCTTCCAAAATACTGCTCGACCATGGTCTTTTTGCACCGGGCATTGTAATGCGCCGACATCCGCCGCAGCACCCGGACGGTCACGGTGTCGCAGTCCTCCCGGTATTCCCTGTAGAACTTGGAGCGCTCCAGCCATTTGGGCGACAGCTGCTTCACCGCGCGGATGACTTCCTCGTCGCCACGGCTCTGGATGCTGTCCAGCACGGCGATGCCACGGTTGAACCGCACCTGTGGCGTATCCGCCAGAAGGCCGGCGTCCAGATTATAATAGACCACGTAATCCATCAGCCACAGATTCAGATATGGAAGAATGCCGTCGTCCAGCGCGCCGTATGCGTCCCGGAACTCCGTCAGCTTGCGGTAACCGTCCATGGGGTCGGCGACGCCGATTTGGTTGAGAAGCTCGTAGATATACAAAAACGCATAGGTCAGGGACGTTTTCTGCAAATTCCCCCGGCGCAGCTTCGTCCGCCAGGAGAAATACCCCCGCAGCTCCGGGTTGGTCAGGGACTGGTAGGTGGGAAAATAATGGGTCACCCGCCGGTCGTAAACATAATCGTCCTCATAACCCGCCAGCAGTTTTCCCTGCTTGATGAAAATGGACTCCCGGGATTGCCGGTAGGCGGGCATCCCGTTTTCCAGGGAGCGGGCAGCCCGGAGAAGCGAAGGCAGCGGCTCCTTAGACGCCTGGGGCCTCGGCTGAATGGCCTCGTCCCGGAAAATGGTGCTGTAGAACCATTCCGCAGCCTTCTTTGCGCGATTTGTATCCGTAGCGTCTCTCTCCTTTCGCCCATATGTTTGGTATTATCATACAATATTTGCTGCACGCAGTCAAGCGCGCAGACAACATTTTCCCAAAAAGCAGCAGGGACAGGCCGTTTTGGCCTGTCCCACGAAAATTTTTTGTCTGTTTACACGTCCAGATATCCGCAAAGCACCTTAAGCGTATTGTACACGCCGTCGATGTGGCTGCGCTCGTAGCCGTGGCTGGCGTAGACACCTGCGCCGATCAGGCCGTGGCGGATGTCAAAGCCTGACCGCAGGGTCACGTCCACATCGGAGGAATAGTGGGGATAGACGTCCACGGCATAGTCCGCGCCGGTCTTCTTCGCGGCATCAATGAGCTTGCCCACCACCTCGTAGCTGTATGGACCTACGGAATCCTTGGCGCAGATGGAGACCTGCCGCTCGGTGCAGCTCAGGCCCTCGCCCACGCAGCCCATGTCCACGGAAATGGCCTCCGTCACCCCGGCAGGAACGGAGCCTGCGCCGCCGTGGCCGACTTCTTCATATACCGTCACATGGACGTAGGTTCTCCGGGGCAGGGTGATGCGGTTGTCGGCAAGATACTTGGCAAAGCCCAGCAGAATGCCCACGCTGAGCTTGTCGTCCAAAAAGCGGCTCTTGAGATAACCGGAGGCCGTGCGGCGGGTGCGGGGGTCGAAACAGACGAAGTCTCCCACCTCAATGCCCAGCTTCCGGGTATCCTTGGCGGTGGAGACGTCCTCATCTGGCACGACCTCCACGGTGTCGTAGCTGCGCTTGGCGGAGCCGTATTCCCCGTTGACGTGGACGGAGGCATTGCACAGCTGACAGGTGCCGTCGTAGACTTTTCCGGAACGGGTGTAAATGCGGACGTTTTCCGCTTCGGCGTTGTTCGGCTCCATGCCGCCCACCGCCGTCAGGCGGAGACGGCCGCTGCCCTTGATCTGGGCGACCATCGCGCCCAAAGTGTCGCTGTGGGCTTCCAGGAACAGGCCGTCGTCAATATTTTCGCCGCCAAGATCGGCCAGAACGCCGCCCTTGGTGGTGATCTTCGCCGGGAAGCCCAGGGCTTCAAAGGCCGTCTTCACCCATTCGGCCGCCCGGCGGGTAAAGCCGGAGGGAGAGTCGATGGCCAGCAGCGCGGCGGTCTGCTCCCAGGCGTAGTCCGCATAATCTTTGTTAATCATAGTTTCCTCCCAGTAAAATATAGTGCCAGACACCAGCCACTTCCCGCATGAAATGGTTGATTTTCTGGGACAAACGGGATGTTTTTGCAGGGATTCCCACGAATTCCACGCCGCACGCCCTGGCAAACCGGCTGGCGCGGTACAGGTGATACTCGCTGGACACCACCCCCAGCTTCCGGGGTCGCTCACCGGTTTTTTCCTCGATGAGGTCAAGAGAAAAGTTCAGATTTTCCCAGGTAGAGGTGGCGTCCTCCTCCATCCAGAGGCGCTCCGGGTCGATGCCCAGATTCACCAGCTCCCGGTACATGCACTCTGCCTCGGTGATCGGCTCGTCGGTACCCTGACCGCCGGAAAGCACGGCGGTCACATCGGGATGCTCGTCCAGATAGGTGTAGGCAGCGCAGATCCGATCCCACAGGGAAACCGACGGGCCGTCCCGGTTCACCTTGGCCCCCAGAACCACCACGTAATCCACCGGCTCCTCTGGGTTTCCGAAGCTGGCATGGATGATGATGCCCTCCGTAATGCCGATCACCAGCACCCCCACCGCGAGAATCACGGTGACGGCGGTCTGCACGACCTTGGCAAAGACGGGGAATTTCAGCCCAACAAGGGGAAATAGGGTATAAAACAGGATAATGCCGATCAGGCACAGGCACACCAGCGCGGAAAAGCTGTAGCCGGGGACAGCAAATTTCAGGAACAGCGCCGCCACTGCCAGAACGCCGCAGCAAATCAGCGCCGCGATTCGTCCCCCGCCGAGAAAAGAAAAAAAGGCTTTCATTTCAGCAAACTCCAAGTAAAAAAGTGTCTCGACCAATGCCGCCTTTTCCCCGGCGGCAATATGCCAAGTTTTATGATTTGCTATAGTTTACCACATTATTCCAAGGAAAACAAGCCGCCCCGGCGGGGCGGCCTGCAAATTCAGGAAATCTTAATGGTGGCGTTTCTTTTCCCCACTGGCCTTCACCAGCGCGGTAAAGGGGCGCTGCATCCGTTCCTCCACGGCGGCCACGGCCTCCGGGTGCCACTGCAAGCCCAGCAGGAAGCGTCCGTCCGCAGCTTCAATGCCCTCCACGATTCCCGCAGGGCTGAGGGCGCAGACCCGCATTCCCGGGGCGGGGGTGTCCACCGCCTGATGGTGGACGCTGTTGGTCAGCAGCTCGTCACAGCCCATGAGGCTGCGCAGGAGCGTGCCGGGAAGCACCCGGGCGGGATGATCAGGGGCGTAACGGTGGGCGTTGTCCCGGTGGTTTTCCCCGGCGGCTTCGGGGCGCTGGCTGGGGATGTCCTGAATCAGAGTCCCGCCCAGCGCCACGTTGAGTATCTGCTCCCCCCGGCAGATGCCGAGGATCGGCTTCCCCGTGTCCATGACCGCTTTCAAAAGCGCCAGCTCGAATTCGTCTCTTGCCGGATTGGGCGTGCCGCATTCCGGACGCATGGACTCGCCGTAGTATTTGGGGTCAGGGTCTCCCCCGCCGGTGAACAGGAAGCCGTCCAGATGCTTTGCCCAGAAGGCCGCGTGCTTCGGCTTCCAGGGCAGGAACACCGGGACGCCGCCACCGCGGCGCACGGCCTTGCCGTAGTTGCTCCGGAAAACCTGCTGCATCCGGGGGTCGCCCGTAAAAACCACACCGATCAGAATCATTCAGATGTCCTTGCTCTTGGAAGCGATCTCCGCCAGGCACTTGGACAGGAAAGCGTCCATGGTCATGGCGCCCAGATCCTCGCCCTTGCGGGTACGGACGGAAACGGTGCCGTTCTCCATATCCCGGTCGCCCACCACCAGCATGTAGGGGATCTTCTGCATCTGGGCTTCCCGGATCTTGTAGCCCAGCTTCTCGCTGCGGCAGTCGTCCTCGGCGCGGATGCCCGCATCCACCAGCTTCTGGGTCAGGCCCTTGGCGTACTCATGCGCCCGGTCGGTGACAGGCAGTACCTTGACCTGGACAGGGGTCAGCCACAGGGGGAAGGCGCCGGCAAAATGCTCGGTGATCACGCCGATGAAGCGCTCGATGGAGCCGAACACCACCCGGTGGATCATCACGGGACGATGCTTCTGGCCGTCCTCGCCGGTGTATTCCAGATTGAACCGCTCGGGCAGCTGGGAATCCAGCTGGATGGTGCCGCACTGCCAGGTACGGCCGAGGCAGTCCTCAATGTGGAAGTCCAGCTTCGGCCCGTAGAACGCGCCGTCGCCCTCGTTGACAACGAAGTCCTTGCCCATGCCGGTAATGGCCTTCTTCAGAATCTCCTGGTTGGCCTCCCACTCCTCCACGGTGCCGATGTGGTCTTCGGGCATGGTGGACAGCTCTACGGTGTACTTCAGGCCAAACACGTTGTACACCTCGTCGAACAGGCGGACAACGTTCTGAATTTCGCTCTCCATCTGCTCCCGGGTCATGAAGATGTGGGCATCGTCCTGGGTGAAGCACCGGACGCGGAACAATCCGTGGAGCGCGCCGGACAGCTCATGGCGATGCACCAGCCCCAGCTCGCCCACCCGCAGGGGCAGGTCGCGGTAGGAATGGGGCTCGCTGGCGTAGACCAGCATACCGCCGGGGCAGTTCATAGGCTTGATGGCGTAATCCTCGCCGTCAATGACGGTGGTGTACATATTGTTCTTGTAGTGATCCCAG
>ERZ773116.3718-NODE-3718-length-10786-cov-3.437890_pt1 | contig 10786 bp, 7 predicted proteins | sample MGYA00580563_ERZ773116 | MGnify/ENA primary metagenome ERZ773116 (study PRJEB29015, sample SAMEA2737864) | human gut metagenome | biome: human gut; feature: human-associated habitat; material: faeces | place: China | collected 2012 ... | reverse complement strand
TTCGCCGATACCCCGCGCGACACCGTGTTCACCACCGAGTACTCCATCCGCACCGGCATGGAAGCGGTCTACACGCTCTGCAACATTGACCGCGGCGTGCCCGAAGTCTGGGGCTCCGTGTACGATATCCGCGACCTGCTGTATGCTACCAGCAAGCTGCTCGACGGCAAGAAGCCGCTTGAGTTCCTGCTGCCCACTATTCTCCCGCTGCTCGGTCTCGTCAAGGAGCCGCTTACCAACAACGTCGTCGTTGACCTGCTGAAGAAGTACAACATCGTCTGATTTGATCCCAAAACAATTATAAGGAGAACCGATATGGATTTCAGAAGTCTGACCGTAAAGGAACTGTTTGACAATCCCGCAACCGCGGCCGTCATTAAGGAGGACGCGCCCCAGCTCCTCAAATACCCCATAAAGATGTTCAACAAGAAAAAATGCGGCGAGATATTTGATAAGGTCGTCGCGGCCGGCATAGTCCCCAAGGACACTGCCGAAAAGGTTGAAGCGAAGATAAACGCGCTGCTGTAAGCTTCCAGATACGCTTAGTGCCGGCTCAGTGTCGCAGCCGCAGTCGATGCGAAGCACCCCCCCATAGGTCAGCACCGGACTTTGTCCGGTGCTGATTTTTTCTGCGCCGCACCGCCGCGCTATTTTTCTGTTAAGATAGCCGCAATTTTTTAAACATTTTGTGTCCAATGCACATTATTATGCGAAGTTGGCTTGCCATGACAGGCGGTTTCATGTTACTATTAGGAAAAGAAAAATCTCAGGGAGTGATATTATAAAACTAACTCAGCTAGAAATAAACAGAACCGCAGTCAAAGAAAAGATCGTTGAAGCCGCGCTGTCGGTGCTGCCCATCGCGGTCATAGTGCTTCTGCTGTGTCTCATGGTCACGCCGATGCGCCCCGATCTGCTGCTGTGCTTTCTGATAGGCGCGGTGATGCTGGTCGTTGGAATGGGGCTGTTTTCCCTCGGCGCAGAGCAGTCCATGACGCCCATCGGCAGCAAGATTGGCACGGCGCTGACCCGAACAAAGAATATGCCGCTGATTCTCGGTGTCAGCTTCCTGCTCGGCTTTGCCATTACTGTTGCGGAGCCTGACCTGCAGGTTCTGGCGCAGACCGTGCCGCATATCAAAAGCAGCGTCCTGCTCGTGACCGTCGGTGCGGGAGTCGGGCTATTCATGGCAATATGCATGCTTCGCATCCTCACCGGCGCTTCGCTCCGGTGGATACTCATCGTGTGCTACACGCTGATTTTTGTGCTCGCCGCATTCACGGATCGGGACTTTCTCTGCATCGCCTTCGACTCCGGCGGAGTCACCACGGGGCCGATGACCGTGCCGTTCATCCTCGCTATGGGGCTCGGTGTCTCCAAGGTCAGAAGCGACGACCGCGCCGAGGCGGACAGCTTCGGTCTTGTCGCGCTGTGCTCGATCGGGCCTATTCTCTCTGTCCTGCTGCTCGGCTTTTTCTCCAGCGGCGGCAGCGCCGTCGTTGATATCAGCGCCGCATCATACGACAGCACGGTCGGGATAGGGCGCGCGTTTCTCGCAGCTATCCCCGTATATATGAAGGAAATGGCGGTCGCCATGCTGCCGATTGTTGCGATATTCCTTGTATTCCAGCTTGCGTTGCTGCGTCTGAACCGCCGCAGCTTGGCAAAAATACTCATTGGTATTCTGTATACATATGTCGGTCTCGTGCTGTTCCTCACCGGCGTCAACATCGGCTTCTCGGCGCTAGGCGCAGAGCTTGGAGTTGCACTCGCGGGCAGCATGAGTTGGCTGCTAATCCCCCTTGCGATGCTGCTAGGCTGGTTCATAATCTCGGCAGAGCCTGCCGTCGGAGTGCTTGAAAAGCAGATCGAGGAGGTCAGCGCCGGAGCTATCCCCGGCCGCGCGATAAAGCTCAGTCTCTCGGTCGCGATCTCGCTTGCCATGGGCATATCGATGCTCCGCGTTCTGACAGGGATATCAATACTATGGTTCCTCATTCCGGGCTACGCGCTGGCGCTCGGCCTGTCGTTCTTCGTGCCGGACATATACACCGCCATCGCATTCGACTCCGGCGGAGTCGCCTCCGGCCCCATGACGGCGACCTTTATGCTCCAGTTTGTCATGGGCGCGAGCATCGCCGTGGGTGGGAACGTCCTGCGCGACGCGTTCGGCGTCGTCGCAATGGTAGCAATGCTGCCGTTGCTATCCATTCAGGCGGTCGGCTTCATATATGAATTCAAGGCCAAGCATACGTCGGCAGTCGAGACGTATGGCGACTTTGATATAATAGAGCTTTGGGAGGAGACGGGAGCATGAATTACGTTATATCCATAATCAATCCCGAAGCGCTCGGGGCGCTGACGGAGATATGCGAAAAGCTTTCGCTTCCGCTCACCGTGACGCTGCACGGGCGCGGAACGGCCATGCAGGGGATGCTCGACCTCTTGGGCATAGAGTCCAACGAGAAACGCGTCGTGCTCACCGTGGCAAACGAAGAAAAAACCGCGCAGCTTATAGCAGCGCAACGGCGATACCTGCATCTCGGCGTGCCGGGGCACGGGTTTGTGATCGCTATACCGATAAAAAGCGTTGGAGGAGGAAAAGCCGTGGCATACATGAACGGAGATACAAAGAACGCAAAATACACACCGGCAATAAACTACGACTATGAGCTTATCGTAGCCATATCAAACGAGGGCAGCACCGACATGGTAATGAACGCGGCAAGAGCCGCCGGCGCCCGCGGCGGGACTGTGCTGCACGGCAAGGGCACCGGATCAAAGGACGCGCCGAAGTTTTATAACATCTCGATCGCCGACGAGAAGGAGGTCATCCTCATCGTCTCCACCGCTGGGCAGAAGGCGGGGATAATGCGCGCGATCCTCGAAAAGGCTGGGCCTGACAGCAAAGCGGGAAGCATAGTCTTCTCTATCCCGACTACAGAAGTGGCCGGCTTCGGCGTTCTTGACAGTTCGGAAACCTGATAATAAAAAGCTGCTATCGATCGATAGCAGCTTTTTGCGTAGTATTCTTTCTTGGCGCTGAATTGTTTAATCCGCTTCAATTTCTTTCAGCATAAGCTCACGTCCGGTCAGCGGCGTGAGCTTTTTTCCGCCGCAGCGCGGGCAGACGAGCTTCTCTATATCAGCAGTGAATTTCTCTCCGCAGTCGATGCACTGTGCGACGCCCGGCAGCGTCTCGACCGCAAACGCCGTGCTTTGATACGGCGTCCCGTCGGTCACGGCATCCCAGCAGTCGGCAAGGTATGCCGGAACGACGCCGGACAGCGAGCCGACCTCTACCGTCACCTTTCTCACGCAGGCAAGCCCCTCGTCGCGCGCGATACCATCGACCATTTTCAGCAGCGCATCACAAATGCCAAGCTCGTGCATTATTTCGTTACCGCCTTTTTGACAATGCCGCCGGTGCGCTTGACAAGATTCTCCGCGACCTTTATCGGCATCGCCTCGAACGGCGCCGCGTGCCAGTCACGGACTTTCTTTAGATGTATCGCGTCAAACTTGCACTTCGTGGTGCAGAGCCCGCAGCCGATGCAGAGATAGCTGTCAACCTTGGTCGCTCCACAGCCGAGACAGCGGGCGCATTCCTTGCGCACCTGCTCTTCTGTAAATGTCACGCGCGCGTCGGCAAAGGTCTTGGCCTTTGCGGCGTTGTAGCCCGGAGTCTGGCGGTGTTCCCTGTCGAAGCCGCCGACGCCGATCATCGCGTGCTCCTTGTCGAGTGCGCGGTACTCGCGGCGGTCGCGCCCCGCGGTGAGCGTCTGGCCGGGGTGGACATAGCGGTGCAGCGAGATTGCGGCTTCCTTGCCCGCCGCGATTGCGTCTATCGCGAACTTCGGGCCGGTGTAGCAGTCGCCGCCGACAAAGATGTCAGGCTGCGCAGTCTGATAGGTCAGGCTGTCGGCCTCGGCGGTGTTCTTCTTCGTGGTCTTGAGCGCACCGACGTCAAGCGTACCCCAGTCAACAGTCTGGCCTACTGCGCCGATGACGCTGTCTATCTCAACGATCTCAAATTCTCCGGTGCCGACGGGCTTGCGGCGTCCCCTCTCGTCCGGCTCGCCAAGCTCCATCTTCTCGATCTTTATCGCGCTGACTCTGCCGTCTGTGCCGATGATCTCAACAGGCGCGCTCAGGAAGCGGAACTTCACGCCCTCTTCCATCGCCTCGCGGACTTCTTCGGGGTCTGCGGGCATCTCCGCTTCGGAGCGGCGGTAGAATACATAGGTCTCCTCTGCGCCGAGGCGCACGGCGCTGCGGCAGACGTCCATCGCAACGTTGCCGCCGCCTATAACGGCGCACCGCCTGCCGATGTCCGGCTTGTTGCCGAGGTTCACTTCCCGCAGAAAGTCAACGCCGCCGAGCACGCCCTCCAGCTCCTCGCCGGGGATACGCAGCTTTGCGGACTTCTGCGCGCCTATCGCCAGATAGAAGCCCTTGTAGCCCTCGCCGCGCAGCTGCTGAATGGTGACGTCCTTGCCGACCTCGACGCCGCACCTGAATTCGACGCCCATCTCCTTGAGAATGTCTATCTCGGCGTTGAGCACGTCCTTCTCAAGCCTGAATGACGGTATGCCGAGAGTCAGCATTCCGCCCGGAACCGGGTTGCGGTCGAACACGGTGACGGGATAGCCCTTCTGCGCCAGATAATACGCACAGCTCATACCGGCAGGCCCCGCGCCGATGACGGCGATCTTCTCGGTATACGGTCTGCCGATCTGGTTGACCATCTTCGGCACAAATCGGGTCTCCTCGTGCATGTCGTGGTCGGCTATGAAGCGCTTGACCTCGTCAATGGCGACCGCTTCGTCAACGTCGCCGCGGGTGCACTCGGCCTCACAGCGCTTGTTGCAGATTCGCCCGCAGACCGCAGGGAACGGGTTCTCCGTCTTGATAAGCTCCAGCGCCTCGGTGTATCTCCCCTGCGCGGCGAGCTTGAGATAGCCCTGCACAGGGATATGAGCGGGACACGCGGCCTTACACGGCGCGGTACCGCTCGGCAGGACGTCCTCGCGGTTCTCGCGGTAGTTTTCGTTGACGGCCTTGGCAAAGTTGAAGGTCTCGGTTATCTTCGTATATTTTGGCGCGGAGGTATCGTTCGTCGCACAGAGCTTCTGGCCGAGCTTCAGTGCGTTGCCGGGACATACCTCGACGCACTGCGCGCAGGCCACGCACTTGGCTTCGTCCACCTCGGCAACGAAGTTCGAGCGGATAGCGTCGCGCGCGCCGAACATCATACCGGCGCGAAGTCCGAAGCAGGCGCAGGCACAGCAGTTGCAGATAGCCGACGTCTCGCCGCTGCCCTCGATGTTCGGGATGTCGTGCATGAGGCCGTTTTCCTCGGCACGCTTTACGATTTCATAAGCCTCTTCGCGGCTTATCTGACGGGCGCGGCCGGAACGAATGTAGTGCTCCGCGCCCTTGCCCATCTGGACGCACATATCCTCGGCGAGATGTCCGCAGCCGTCCCCCAGCAGCGTACGCGACGCGCGGCACGAACACGGCGAGACCGAAAACGTATCGTATTTATTCAAATAGTAAGACAGGCGCTCGTCGTCGGTAACGCCGGGCAGCCCCTCGATGGCGCTCTCCACGGGGATAACGCGCATAAGGCCGTAGCCGTCGGGCAGTATCGGCCCCATCGCCTGCATACGCAGACGCGTGTATTCCTCAAACGCGCGGCCGACCTCAGAATGCGCCGCCATGAGCGGCTGATTATTCACCATCATTTCAAGTATGCCGGGTGCAAATATCTGCATGAAATATGTATCCTCGCCCAGCTCTTCGCTGTACACACGGCGGAACACGCCGTAGTACACGAGGTTATCCAGCGCAGGCTGTATCTCCGCGACGGTCTTCCCCACCTTTGCGGCCAGCCAGCCCGCGGTGCGCTCCTTGCGCAGCCCCGCGGCGATGGCGATGTCGGCCTCGTCATCGGAGACAATGTTCTCCATGCAGTAATACTCCGGAGCGTTCTCATCTATCTTGACGAGCATACCTGAAGCGCCGCCGATTATCTTTGCGAGCTTCACTATTTTTGGTCTGAGTTGTGCCATAATATTCCTCCCCTATATGCGCCGAGCGCACCTGAATATCATTATAATAGCCTAAAAAATAACTATTGGCAACTCAGCTTTTCAATTCCGTCATAATAGCTATTCGCCCGCACACATTTTTGTTGCATTTAACGGCAAACCGCATTGATGATACATCAATGCGGTTTGTCAGCTGTTAAGTTATTTACGAGAGAAGCATCCTGTCGTTATCAAGCGCCCTGCCGGTTCCGGCCTTGAACTTAGCGACGAGGCTGTCAACGGTCATCCTCTCGCGTTCCTTGCCGCTGACGTCCATGACGATATGCCCGTCCGCCATCATCAGGGTGCGGTTGCCAAGCTCAAGCGCCTGCGTCATGTTGTGCGTAACCATAAGGCAGGTTATGTGACTCTCCTCGACGATGCGCTGTGTCAGCTCAAGCACCTTTTCCGCCGTCGCGGGGTCGAGCGCCGCCGTGTGCTCATCGAGCAGCAGCAGCTGGGGCGGAACCATCGTCGCCATCAGCAGCGTCAATGCCTGGCGCTGGCCGCCCGACAGCAGGCCGACCGGCTGCCGCATACGATCCTCAAGCCCCATGTCCAGCAGCGACAGCTGCGCGCGGAATTTTTCCTTATCGGCGCGGGATATGCGGCTGAAGGGATTTCCGTGCGAGGCGCGCAGATACGCGAGCGCGAGGTTTTCTTCTATCGTCATGTGCGGCGCGGTGCCGCGGAGCGGGTCCTGAAACAGCCGCCCGATAACGCGGCTTCGCTGATGCTCCGGTGTAAATGTGATGTCCCGTCCGGCAAGCGAGATGCTGCCGGTATCGGCATAGAAGCAGCCCGCGATCGCGTTGAAGAGCGTGGATTTCCCCGCGCCGTTCGAGCCGACTATCGTCGCAAAGTCGCCCTGCTCAAGATGCAGCGAGAAGTCGGTAAGCGCGCGTTTTTCATTCACGGTGCCGGGGTTGAAGGTTTTGGAGATGTTCTTTATATCAAGCATGTCAGTTCCCTCCCCTTCTCTGCGCCGCGAGCTTGCGGTGCTGGAACGCCGCCCATTTTTTGATGCTCGGCGCGGCGATCGCCAGCGCGACTATGACCGCCGTCAGAAGCTTCAGGCACTCCACCGGAACGACCTTGGTGTAGAACACTATCGCGTAGATGAAGCGGTACACTATCGAGCCGAGAATCACGGCGATGACGCCCTTCGTGACCGTGCGGCGGCCAAGCAGAGTTTCGCCGATAATGAGGCAGGCAAGGCCGATAACCACAATACCCGTGCCGGAATTTATGTCCACGGTTTTCTGATACTGGCCGACTATCGCGCCGGAGAGCGCGGTCAGAGAGTTTGCGATGCAGAGGCCGACGGTTATCGTAAAGTTCGGGTTTAAGGACGATGCGCGCACCATGTCCTGATTGTCGCCCGTCGCGCGGATAGATAGGCCAAGCCGCGTACCGAGGAAAAGTCTCAGCAGAACCGCGGCAAGGATGGTGATAAACGCCGCCAGCAGCAGCTCGTACCAGTCGCCGCCGATACCGGTGTCGCGCAGGAGGGTGAATATCGTCGTGCCGCCGAGGAGGCTGGAATTTGACTTCCAGCCCATGACCATGAGGTTTATCGTATAAAGCCCGGTGTTCGTGACTATACCGGCGAGTATCGACGGGACACCGAGACGCGTCTGCAAAAACGCCGTGACGAATCCGGCGCAGGCTCCCGCGAGCATTGCGGCGGGCAGCGCGAGGAACGGATGCCCCGCAGCGGAGAGCGTGACCGAGACGGCGGCTCCGAGCACGAAGCAGCCGTCGGTCGTCATATCTGCGATATCAAGGATGCGATAGCTTAGAAACAGTGCCATCGCCACGAGCGCGTACATGAAGCCCAGTTCCAGCGCGGTCTGGCTGATTATCAGCATTGGCAAAAACTCCTTTCAGGCCGGTTCCCCCAGCGTTGCGCTGGGGGACGGTGAATATCAATATCAGTCCTTGGTAGTAGTGACTTCGACCAGCTCGCCCATGTCGGCAAACACGGAGTAATCCGCGCCGAGGGCAGCGGCGGTCTCGGTGTTGACGGTGATGATGCCGCCGTCCATGAGGTAGAAGTCATCAAGCGCTTCGCCGGAAACGGCTCTGATGGCCAGCTCCGCGGTCTTGCGGCCAAGCTCGGTGTAGTTCACTCCGCAGGTAGCAAAGGCTCCGTTGCGGACGAAGGAATCAGCTCCGGTGTAGTGCTGGATGCCGGCCTTTGCGAGATCCTCGTAGATTGCAAGCTCCGCCGCCATTATGGTATTGTCGGTCGGGGTGAAGATTGCGTCAACGTCAGCTGCGATAAGGGCGGATGCTGCGGCAACGACCTCGTCGTTGGTGTTCGCGGTCTGCTCGACGTATTCAATGTTCTTCGCGTCGAGGTATGCTTTCGCGTCGGCTATCGGGGTGGCGGAGTTCGGCTCGGACAGGGAGTACAGCAGGCCGACCTTCTTGATATCCGGGTTCTGCGCGAACATCATGTCAAGGATGAAGGAGGTATTCAGCGCGTCGCTGGTGCCGGTGACGTAGTCGATGCCGGTCAGGTTCGCGGCCGCGGGGTCGGATATTGCGGCGTAGACGACCTTGACGCCGGTGCCCTCAGCGGAGAGGGTCGCTACCTGCGCGGCGGTGGTCGCGATGGGGACGATGACGTCGACCTTATCGGCTATTGCCTGATCGCACAGCTGCTTGAGAATGGTCTGGTCGTTCTGGCCGGAGCTTATGGAATACTCGACCTTGACGTCACCCGCGGCGTTCATCTCATCAAAGCGGGCGGCGATCGCGTTTGCGATCTCGTCGAGAGACGCATGGTCAAGCTGCTTGATTATTGCGACTTTTACGGTGCCGTCGTCCTCGGCGGCGGGGGCTTCCGACGCTGCCGGCGCGGGGCTGCTGCCGCAGGCCGCAAAGGCCAGCATCATGGCACAGGCAAGGAGCATTGCAAAGATCTTCTTGATAGTGCTGTTGGTTTTCATTGTGTTTTCCTCCGATTTTATATGATTTTGGATGGCAGATGTTTTCCGGGCTGCGCCGGAGCCGGGAAAAAGAAAAAAGACCTTCATCCCATACACATGGGACAAAAGCCGTTCACTTCTGCGATACCACCCAAATTGACGTCATAAAAACGTCCGCTCGCTTACGCATACCATCATATGCGCCCCGATGGATAACGGGTGGGATACCCGTCGGTCTCTACTCAGTCGCCCTTTCGATCCGCCCTCCGAAGTCCATTCGCCAGCCGTCCGCCGTCCCGATCACACCATCCGGGACTCTCTGAGGGTTTTCTGCACTGGTTACTTCTCTCCGTCATAGGTTTGAAGTTTTCACTTGTTGTGCGTATTATAGCACCGCGACGAAAAATGTCAAGACCCGTATGAATAAAAAATACGGGTCTTGTTCGCCGATTTAATTGGTTAAATTGCACATCACTGGCTGCGGCCAGGCTGCGATTCATTTTTTGACGCGGAGCCTTTCGACAAGGCTCTCGTCGCCCTCGATGATGATTGTCCTGTAATCGGTATAGATCACCTTGCCCGGCAGCGAGCCGGAGGGCTTGCGCACGAAGCGCACCATGGTGTAATCCACCGGCAGCTTGCCGGAGTCGCGCCCCTGCGAATAATAGGCTGCGATGCAGGCCGCCTGCTCGACGCTCCGCTGCGGCGGCTCAAGCCCGTCACAGCGCAGGATGACATGGCTGCCGTGCACCTTCTGCGTGTGCAGCCAGTAGTCCGTGCGGCGGGCAAGCTTCGTCGTCAGCTCGTCGTTCTGGATATTGCTGCGCCCAACGAGGACTTCCAGCCCGTCATCCGTGACAAATCGCAGCGGCTGCTGCGGACGCAGGCGCTCTTTTTTCACGGCCTTCGCCTTGCGGTCATATCCGGAGGAGATAAGCTCAAGCCGGATATCGGCCAGATCCTTCTCACTCTCGGCGCACTGCAATTCGCTCATGACACTGTTGAGATAATCAAGCTGCGCTTCGCCCTGCGCGACGAGCACCGTCAGATGCTCCTTCGCGGCCTTCAGCTTGTTATATTCCTTATACATTGCCGCCGCGTTCTGCTGCGGCGTTTTCAGCACGTCGAGCGGGATGACGATCTCAGGGCAGTCTGGCTCGTAATAGTCCTCGCAGCGCAGCTCCCTGTCCCCTTTTTTCATGCGGTATATGTTCGCCGTGACCAGCTCCGCCTGCTTTTTCAGCTCTTCGCGGCTGTCCGCGCGGCTCAGCTCCTCGCTCTGCGCGGCAAGCTTTCTCGCTGTGCGGTCGCGCAGAGTCCTGACGTAATGCGTAAGCTCGCTGCCGCGGCGGCGCTGGCGCTCAAGTCTGTCACGTCTGGCGTAGAAATTGTCCAGCAGCTCCGAAAAGCTGTCGAAGCGCTCCGTCTCCGCCGCGCTCCCGTACTGGCCTATCGCAATGCAGCTGTAATCAAACGGCGCGCCGTCTCGTGTGAGGATATACGGCGCGGTCTCGCCGTTGGCAATGCTTTCAAGCAGCGCGGAAATGCAGCTGTCAAGCCGCTCATAGTCCCCTCCGCAGCGATGTGCAAGCTCTCGGCACAGCAGCGGCGACAGCCCCGAAAATGCCGAGAGCAGCCATTTATCCATCGGCGCCGCTCTATCCGCCTGCGCGATGAGCGCGCGGCGCTCGTCCTCGGCAGCGTCGAACACGGACAGCTTGTTCTGCTTCGGCGGCATACGGTAAAACATGCCCGGCA
>ERZ773116.3711-NODE-3711-length-10797-cov-3.717837_pt1 | contig 10797 bp, 10 predicted proteins | sample MGYA00580563_ERZ773116 | MGnify/ENA primary metagenome ERZ773116 (study PRJEB29015, sample SAMEA2737864) | human gut metagenome | biome: human gut; feature: human-associated habitat; material: faeces | place: China | collected 2012 ... | reverse complement strand
TTAATTCTAATTTTGCCGTTTTTTATATATACTTCTATAACATCAAATCTAATATATTTTATATTTTGATTACTTTTATAAATATAATATTGAGCAGCTTGATACATATGTTTTTGTTTAAAATATGTAACCGCTTCTGCTGGTTTACCAAAATTTTCATTACATCTTGTCTTTACCTCTATAAAAACAAACTCTACTCCATCTTTAGCAACTATATCAATTTCACCTCTATTAGTATAAAAATTAGTAGTAATAATTTTATATTTTTGTTTTCTTAGATATTTTACAGCCAATTTTTCTCCTATCTTACCTATTCTACAATTGTTTTTCAAATTCATTTTTCCATCCTCATTTTTAACAAAAACCTATTTTTTAGCTTTAATATATTTTTTACCTGGTAACTCAATTATTTTATCTTCCAAAGTCAACATTGTTATTTCATAATTTACATCCTGAATATTCATTTTTGCACATTCCATAAGTCCATCTACATCTATAGGCTTTTCTCCTATATATTTATATATTTTATAATCAACTTTTTCTTCATTTATTTTACCAAATTTTTTATAAAATTGTTCTTCTATGTCATATTCAAATTTTGTTTTAATTTCTTTTTGAATACATTTTACATTTTTAATTTTTTCTATAATATCAAATTCATTTGTTACAACATATCCTCCATTTTTCAAAAGTAAATTTGGTGCATATCCTTTTTTACTATCTAAATTACTTGGTATACAAAACACTGGTAAATCAAGTTTTTTTGCAATTTTTGCTGTATTTCTAGTACCACTTCTATAATCACCTTCTACTACAAGAAGCCCTTTACTCAAACCTGCTACAATTCTATTTCTTTCAGTAAATTTACTACTATCAGCTTCAATTTCTTGAGAATATTCTGTTATTACTAAGCCTCCATTATCTATAATTACTCTACACAATTTCTTATTTTCTTTTGGATATATATTTTTTAATCCACAAGGTAGCACAGCTATTGTTTTTCCTTTTTCTATGATTGCACCAATATGAGAATAACTATCTATTCCATTTGCTAATCCACTAACAATAGTTACCCCTTTTTTACTTAACTTTTTAGAAAAATTTAATGCCATATTTTTTCCATACTCTGTATTTCTTCTTGTTCCAACAATTGCAATTCTAAAAACATTATTTTTTAACAAATCTATATTTCCGGCAGTATAAATTTTTTTAGGTGGATTTTTTAGTCTTTTCAGTTCAATTGGATATTCTTTATCTTCCAAATATATTACTTTTTCATTTTTCATCATACTATCCTTTCTAAAATTTTAGCATAATATTCAATTTATAATAAACACTTATAGTACATTACAACTAATTTACAAATCTATACTGAATTGCCTCTGCCACATTTTGTGCTGTAATATTTTCATTTTCTTCTAAATCTGCAATTGTCCTAGCCACTTTAAGTATTCTAGTATATGTTCTAGCTGTTAATCCATAATTTGTAAAAGCCTTTTCCATAATCATTTTTCCTGTATTATCCAATTTGCAAAATTCTTCTATTAATTTTGGAGTTAGTTCACTATTATACAAAATATTTAAACCTTTATATCTATCTCTTTGAATCTTTATTGCCTTTTCTACTCTAGCCTTTATATCCTTAGATTTTTCAGCTTTTTGCTTTAATTCTAAACTTTCATACTCAATAGGTTTAACATTTACATTTATATCAATTCTATCTAACAAAGGTCCACTTAATTTTGACAAATAATTTCTTATAGCTGTAGGAGTACATGTACACTCTCTTATACCACTACCATAATATCCACAAGGGCATGGATTCATACTAGCAATTAACATAAAATTACATGGATAAGTCAAACTTGCCCACAATCTAGAAATTGTTATTTCTTTATCCTCTAAAGGACCTCTAAGTGTTTCTAAAGTTTCTTTTCTAAATTCAAGTATTTCATCCAAATACAAAACTCCATAATGTGCTAAACTTATTTCACCGTGGCTTTGGTATTCTTCCACCACCAACCATTGATGTTGTTGATATTGTATGATGCGGAGTTCTAAATGGCCTTGTTGTTATAATTCCTTTTTCACTTTTTAATATTCCAGCTATACTATGAATTTTAGTTATCTCTAATGCCTCTTCAAAGCTCAAATCTGGTAAAATAGTTGGTAATCTTTTAGCAAGCATTGTTTTGCCCCCACCTGGACTTCCTGTAAGCAAGCAATTATGCCATCCAGCAGCTGCAATTTCTAATGCTCTTTTGGCATTTTCTTGTCCTTTTACATCAGCAAAATCTATATCAAATAATTTGGAAATATTATTATCAAAATTTATATTTGAATTCACAACTTCTATCTGTTTATTTTGATTTATATATTCAATAACTTCTACAAGTGTTTTTACTGGCACTATTTGCAGCCCTCCAATAATTGTTGCTTCTTTTTCATTTTCCTTTGGTACAAAAATCTTTTTTATCCCACATTTTTTTGCTTCTATACATATAGGCAAAATCCCAGGTATTTTGTTTATCTTTCCATCTAAAGCCAATTCTCCTATAAATATTGTCGTTTTTTCATCAAACTTACTTATTGCTCCAACTGCAGATAATATTCCTACAGCAATTGGCAAATCATATCCACTTCCTTCTTTTTTTATATCTGATGGTGCCAAATTTATTAATATTTTTCTACTATTTAATTGAACACCAGAATTTTTTATTGCTGATTTTATTCTTTCTTTAGACTCTTTTACAGTAACATCTGGTAACCCCACTATTTCAAAGTTTGGAAGTCCTCCTGATATATCTGTTTGAACCTCAACCAATTTTCCATCTAATCCCATAAGTGAAATTGTTTGTATTATTGATAACATTTTTTGCCTCCTTTTTTCATAAAATTATTGATTTTTAAGGTGTTTTATTATACAATATTTTTACACAAATTATTAACCCAATCAAAAATGGAACGCAATTAATACTACTAAATTTTTACTTTACAATACTGCATTCCATAGAAAGGACTTAGATAAAATATGAAAAAAAATACAAGTAAAAAAGATAAAAAAGTTTTAAATATAAATAATGAATTCACTTCACAAAATTTTATACATACTAAAAAATTAAAAGTAATATTTCTAGTTTCAATTATTATTTTTGTTTTATTAGTTTCAAGACTTGCTGTAATCCAATTTGTTGATGGTACATATTTAAAAGAAAAAGCTTACTCACAGCAAACAATTAACCAAATTATTAGCCCCAAACGTGGAAATATATATGATTCAACTGGAAAAGTTTTAGCAAGTAGTGTAGCAGTTGACACTATAACAATTAATCCTCAAAAAATAGTTGATGCTAATGATGATAGCAAAACTAACGAACTTAAAGAAAAGGTAGCAAAAGGACTATCAGAAATATTTGAATTAGACTACAACGAAACATTAGAAAAAGTAAAAAGCAATTCACAAGTTGAAACAATTGCTAAAAAAATAGACCAATCTAAAGTTGAAACTCTTCAAAAATGGATGAAAGAAAATAAAATATCTGTTGGAATAAACATTGATGAAGATTCAAAACGTTATTACCCTTATGACACAGTTCTATCTAACGTATTAGGTTTTTGTGGAACAGACAATTCTGGAATAGTTGGACTAGAATCTACATACAATTCTGTTTTACAAGGTACTCCAGGAAAAATTGTAAGTTCAAAAGGTAGTGACCAAGAAGAAATTCCAAATGCAGAAGAAACTTATATTTCTGCTGAAAACGGTAGTGACCTAACATTAACTATAGATTATAATATTCAAACAATTGTAGAAGAATATCTTTCTCAAGCTTGTGTCAACTTAAATGCCAAAGGTGGCGGTACTTGTATTGCAATGAATCCTAAAACAGGAAAAATTTTAGCAATGGCAGACTATCCGAACTACAATCTAAATACACCATTTACTCCAAATGAATCACTTTCCTCTACATATGATTCACTTTCTACAGAAGAAAAAGGAAATGCTTTACATTCAATGTGGAGAAACAAATGTGTAGCAGATTTATATGAACCTGGTTCTGTATTCAAATTAATAACCGCATCAGTCGCATTAGAAGAGCACATTACAACACCAGATATTGGTGGAGATTTTAACTGTAAAGGATATGAACAAGTTGCAGATAAAAAAATCAGTTGTTGGAGTACTACTCCACATGGTTCTTTATCACTAAGACAAGCTCTAGAAAAATCTTGTAACCCTGCATTAATGCAATTAGGTAAAAGAATTGGTGTTTCTACATTATATAATTATTATAGAGCTTATGGATTATTTGAAACAACAGGCAGCAATTTATATGGAGAATCTAATTCCCTATTTACTAAAGAATCTAGTGTAGCAGATGTTGAGCTTGCTACCATGTCTTTTGGGCAAAGGCTTAATATCACCCCTTTGCAGATGATTACAGCAATATCTGCAATTGCTAATGATGGTATCTTAATGAAACCAATGATTGTTGATAAAATTACTAATGCAGATACAGGTGCTGTTACTACTGTAGAACCAACTCAAGTTCGCCAAATTCTTTCTAAAGAAACAGCAAGTACTATGAAAGATTTAATGAAATCTGTAGTTGTAGATGGTACTGGTTACCGTGGTGCTGTTACTGGATACTCTGTAGGTGGAAAAACTGGTACTTCTGAACCTCCAGACGGAAAAGAAAGTGAAGGTTATGTTGCATCATTTGTTGCAATATCTCCTGTAGAAGATACTCAAATTGTTTTACTTGTATGCTTCTATGGATTAAATAAAGGACAACAAGGTGGACAAGTTGCTGCTCCAGTTGCTTCACAAATGTTGACAAAAATCTTACCATATATGGGTGTTCCTTCTGACACAACAGATACAGGTTCATCTGATTTAACACAAATCTCTGATGTAAGAAACAAAACATTTACAGAAGCAGAAAAAGTACTAACTGCTGCTGGATTTAAAGTAAAATCTGTAACTAGTCAAAATAAAAATACAACCACCGTTTCTGACCAAGTTCCTAAACCTGGTGTATCTTTATCCAAAAATTCTATAGTTATGCTTTATGATAATACAACAACAGCAAGAACTTCAGTTACAGTTCCTGACTTAAATTTAAAAACTTCTGCACAAGCTATAAGTGCATTACACAATTTAAATTTAAATGTTTCTATTGATGGTTCTGGTACTGTTGTCTCACAAGATCCTCCAGCAAATTCTAAAGTTGAAGAAGGTACTGTTATAAAAATAACACTTAAAAACGGAAGTAAATCAGCACATTAAAACCATTTTACAGATTCTATATTTTTACTTTTAGGAAATTGCACTAAAAATGCAATTTCCTACTTTTTTTCTTTTTTCATTTTTTCATTCTATTTTTTCTTTTTTCCAATATTCTTTCACTAGTTCATCTAAATATTTTATATAAATATTTTCCTCTTTTATCTTTTCCATTGTACTTATATCTACACCTTTAAAAAACGCAATCCATTGCTCTTTTTTTGACATTTCATTTTCATTATTCACTTTAAATTTGGGTAATTCTAAGATATGAGTTTCCGCTCTTTCTTCACTAAAATCTATTGATTTAAATTTATTTAAAATTTCTTTTCTATGATATTCTAAATTTTGATAATACGTAAAATCCAAAATATTGATAGTAATCGTCTTTGCAGTATTCCTATGGTCTTCATAATAAATTTGATTTGTATGAACAAATAAATAGTATAAAGCTATTTTTTTCTGAATATGTTTTCCATCTATAAACTGTATTCCTATATTAAATTCTTCTTCATTTTTAGTAGTCACTCTAACATCTACTACTCCCATTTTATGATATGCCGGAATATATTTTTCAAGAGTATCGATATAAGTGTTCATCTTTATTTTTTGTATATCTATATTCAATATACTCTGTATAAAATCTTTTAAGATATTTGTATAATTTTCATTAGATAAAACCTTTTTTAAAACATAATTTCTATTACAAATTAAATCTTGATTCATTATTTTATAATTCCATTCCTCCTTTCGTACTATAAAATATTTTCTTCTGTTTTTATGGGAAATTTTAGATATAAAAAATTGAAATAAAATTTTTGAATTATAATTCTTAAATCCAGTATACTTACTTTTATATTCTTTGTCAATTACTTTTCTCTTTATTTTTCGAGTTTTCATCGCAAATTTCGACAATACAAAACCTATTATGTTTTAGTTTGTTATCTATATTTCAGTACTTATTAATTTATATTACCTTAATTGTTATTAGTAATGTTTTTTGAGTCCGGCCACAAAAACATCAATAAGAAAAATCAAACGTAAATAGGACCGAATCTACTGTATTCAATCCAGTCCTGTTCCAACTTACTCAAGGCATAATAAACTTCTAAGATATGATATTGCTTGCTCTCTCTCATTTGGTAAATAATAACTTAAATAATATTTTAGATTACAAAAATCTTCATCAAATTTATTAAAGTTATTATTTTCAGCCCAGATATCTAAGGCCTCTGTTGAATCGGTTTCACTTGTTGCCATCTTTGCTATGGCAAATTTCAAAACTTCTTTAAAATATTGCCATTTTCCCTTCTGTAGTCCTTCTACAAACAATTCCTTCATCATTCTTTCTGCCATATTTTTATACCTCTCTTTCTTTTGTTTGACTCTTAAAATTATTTAAGAGTCATAATATATCTGACTACAAATATATTATAACTCTTATTTTTGATATTGTCAAATTCTGGTAATTTAGATAACATAATATAAAAATCACAGTAACAAACTACTAATGCTAATGCTTATCACTTTATTCTATTTTACCATAATTGCCTCCACCGCCTGCATGAACTATGCATTTACCTTTTCTAGCATCATCTATTTTATTAGCTATTTTTTCTCCTACCACCGCTTCTATATCATCTTTTGAAAGTTTGTGTAAAATATTCATTTCAGTTTCAAAAGTTTCTAAAAGTTTTTCTATTGTTTTACCTCCAACACCAGGCACAAAGCCAAGTGGTACTTGATAAATATATTGAGGTCTATTGGCTGGGCTCTTACTTTCAGGTTTATCTTTTATTAGCTCAATTCTATCAAAAACACCAAAAGTAACTTTATCACTATTGCAATATGGGCATTTGTCAACAGGTTCTTTTGTTTCTATTGTTTGCTCGCAATTATCACAATATGTTCTATGATATTTTCCAAGTTTTGGATCTAATCCATAATTTGCTACAACTTTTCTACCATCTTCATTTTTTAATGCTTTTACAACCTCTTTAAAAGATATATCCTCAACTTGCATTTTATTATATTCTCTTGCTATTTTAGGTAATGAATGTGCATCTGAATTTGTAACAAAAGTCTTATTTTCTAATTCCGAAATCATATCTGCTAAATATGTATCAGAACTCAATCCTAATTCCACTGCAAAAATTTTATCATATTTTTCCTTAAAAATGTCTTTCATTCTATCTGTACAATTTCCATAATAACTTTTAAATGGTGTAAATACATGTGCTGGAATCAATATTCCATTGTATTTTTCTACAATATCTATTAAATCATATCCTGATAAATCTGAACGTTGTGTACTTAATGTTATATTTTTTATATGATGGCTCATTTCTTCGGAAAAGCCTTTTATATCCTTTAAATATGGAAAAAAGCAAACATTGTGTGCACTACCACATTTCCCATTTCTACCTTTTTCAGAAGTTTCTACTTCACTTCCTAGTAATATACATACTTTATCTTTATAGATAATTCCACCATCTTTTAACTCATATGCATCCCCATTTTCCAAAAATTTTTCTATATCTTCTATTACATATGGTGATGCACAATCTATTATTCCTACAACTTGTATTCCTTTTCTTGATTCACATTCTTTTGCTATATTAGCAAAATTTAAAGTTCTGGCTGCTGTTATTTTTATTGGCTTTCCTGATTCAGATCTTCCTATATGAACATGTAAATCTGCAAATATTTCATACATCTTACTCTCATTCCTCTCTAAAACTAATTTGAAAACTTCAAAATTTATTTACTTCCTAATTTTTTCTATTATCTACTAACTCTCCTATAACTTTTCTTGTTGTTTCTTCACTAAATAATGGTCTATTAGGATTTCCCACTTCTAATTTACTTAAATTTTTTCTAGCTTTAAAAAATTCTCCACATTGTTGTCTACATATTGCTTCATCAACTTTCATTTCATATTCATAAACAACTGCAGTGATAAATTTTTTTACATCTTCTGCTTCTTTATAAGTATTTACTAACAAATTTAAAGGTGATATTTCTACTTTATCATTTACCTGAACCTCTTCCAATTTCTTAATAAAATCTACAAATACCTGCAAAAATTGATTATTAACATCTTTTAAATTTCTATACTCAAGTAATACTAAAGCTTCATCAACTTTCATTCCTATTCTTTCTGGTCTATCCAAAAGCATAGCACCAAATTGGTCTACTAATTCTAGTATATCACTTTCTTTAGCTCTATTTTTTTGAGTTTTATATCTATTCATACCAGCACAAATATTACAAAACTCTTGTCCAAAACCAATTGTATACAAATAATCTGCACCCTCTTGTGCAAAAGCTTTTATTTTTTCTATATCATTTGCAACTTCAATTTTCTTACAACTTGCAAGTAATGATGCTGTTATTAACAAATTATGATCAACTTCTAAATCCACATTATTTAAAAACAATCTCATTATTTCCGTTTTAAAAATTACTGATTTATCAAAAAATATTTTTTCTTTTTTAGATAAATAATATGCTATTTCCATTTTAGAACCTGTATTTTTCTCATTTAATATATAATCTGCAAATGTCTCCAATCTTACTTCATCCCTTTCTTAAAATTCAAACACAGTTAGAAAAAAGTTAAATTTTATCAAAGCAAATTTTTAACAAAACTATAATCTTTTTCAACATTGTTCATTTTAGTTTAAATCTTTTATGGCTTTTCTTGCCATCTCATCACAACGATTATTAAATTCATTATCACTATGTCCTTTAACCTTAATAAATTTAATTTTATGCACTTTAGTCATTTGATATATTGCTTCCCAAATTTCTTTATTTTTAACTGGCTCTTTATTAGCTGTTTGCCAATTATTTTTTTGCCAATTATAAATCCAACCTTTATCAAAGCCATTTACCAAATAGGCACTATCACTATATAAATCAACTTCACAAGGAAATTTCAAAAGCTTTAATGCCTCTAAAGCTGCTGTTAATTCCATTACATTATTAGTTGTATCTCTTTTTCCTCCTGAAATCTCTTTTTTATTATCACCTGCCATTAAAATAGCTCCCCATCCACCTGGACCAGGATTACCTGAGCAAGCTCCATCTGTATATATTACTACTTTTTGCATAATCACAAACCTTTCTTTATAAGCAAATTAATTGTTTTTTTTCATTTTATATGTTATCATTATAACAATAAAAAATAAATAAAACAATAGAGAGGACTAATATTTATGGAAAAAGTTTTAGGAATAATTACAGAATATAATCCATTCCACAATGGACATTTATATCACTTAAATGAAAGTAAAAAACAAACAAATTGCCAATACTCCATATGTGTTATGAGTGGCAATTTTACGCAAAGAGGAGCAACCTCAATAATAGACAAATGGTCAAAAGCAAAAACAGCAATTCAAAATGGTATAGATTTAGTAATTGAATTACCTACTCTATATTCAATTTCAAGTGCTGAAAATTTTGCATATGGAGCAATTAAAATTCTAGATTCTTTAAATATTGTAACAGATATAAGTTTTGGAACAGAATCAAATAACATTGATTTATTAAATAATATTGCTCATTTATTATTAACTGAACCTGAAGAATTTAAAACATTTCTTAATGAAGAATTAAACAAAGGTTCTTCTTTTCCTAAAGCACGTGAAATCGCTTGTGCAAAATACTTACAAAAAGACTCTCCAGAAAACCTTTTACTATATAATAATATTTTATCCTCACCAAATAATATTTTAGGAATTGAATACTTAAAAGCTTTAAAAAAGCTAAATAGCAATATTACTCCTCATGTAATTAATAGAATTGAATCTGAACATAATAGCCTAGATATAAAAAATAATATTGCAAGTAGCAGTGCTATTCGCAATATCATTTCTGAAAATCAAAACTTAGAAATATTAAAAAAACTGATGCCAGAAAACAGCTACACTATGCTTATGGAAAATTTTAAAAATGGTCATTTTGTTCCAGATATTTCATGTTTTGAAAAGGAAATTTTTTATAGATTACGTCAAATGTCTACACAAGATATTGCTAATCTTGCAGAAGTAAATGAGGGCTTAGAATACAAAATTAAAACTGCAGCTAATTCATGCAACAATTTAAATACATTTTTTGATATTGTAAAATCTAAACGTTTTACACGTACACGCCTACAACGAATACTACTTTACTCCCTTCTCAACATAACAAAAGAGGATATGCTTTTGTCTAAAAATGCTTCACCTTATATTCATGTATTAGGATTTAATACTAATGGACAAAACCTATTATCTCAAATATCAAAAGCTAATCCTAAATTAAAAATTATAACTTCTGTTAAAAAATTTGAAAATACTTGCACAGACCTTAGTCTAAAACATATTCTTGAAAAAGATATTTTAGCTACTAATATTTATACACTTGCATATACTAAAGATTCTTTTGCTAATTTAGATTATACTACACATTTAATTAATATATAAAAAGATTAGTATATATATTTTTTGAAATATGAAAATGTG
>ERZ773116.3702-NODE-3702-length-10816-cov-17.062262_pt1 | contig 10816 bp, 10 predicted proteins | sample MGYA00580563_ERZ773116 | MGnify/ENA primary metagenome ERZ773116 (study PRJEB29015, sample SAMEA2737864) | human gut metagenome | biome: human gut; feature: human-associated habitat; material: faeces | place: China | collected 2012 ... | reverse complement strand
TAGAGCAACAGACTCATAATCTGGAGGTCCTAGGTTCAAGCCCTAGCTGGTCCACCAAGATTTAAAGGTGCTAATCGCTTATTATTTAAGCCTTTAGCACTTTTTTGTTTGTCCAAGCTATCTTTGGGGCGCACGATTTGCAGCCAAAGGCACATCAACCTTATGCTATTTAGTTGACTAATTGTTGACTAATAAAAATTAGCGTAAGATGCTTACAATCAAAGCAGAGATTAAAAGACAAGAGCAAAAAGCGGATGGTACTTATAATGTTAAGGTACGCTTTACGCTCAATCGAAAGGTGAAAAGATTGTCAACAAGTCTATTCATCAAACCGTCTGACTTAACCAAGACAGGCAATTTCAAGAAAGGCACTACCATTCACAAGGAGATTGAACAACTTGTTACAGGCTATCAGCAGAAATGCGATGCTATGCAAGTTGACCTAAACGGCTACTCTCTTGATGAAATTTTCAAGCGTTTAAAGTTTGGAGAGCAGAAAGACAAAGAGATTGATTTCATACAGTTCTCTCGCCAATGGATAGACAAAGCAACCATCAAAGGTGCAAGCAACTATAAGACGGTTATCAACTCACTTGTTTCTTTTATAGGCAAAGAAGAACTGAACATAAAAGAGGTTAATGTTTCGTTTCTCAACAAATACACCCAATATCTGAACCAACGCAGAAATGAAAGAATCAAGGAATTGGAAGCAAAGGGGAAACGCATACCGTCTAACAGGATGATTTCTCTTTACCTTGGGAGTTTGCGCCACCTTTACAAGGAAGCGCAACGCAAATACAATGATGTGGAGAATGGACTTATATTTATTCCATCCTCACCATTTGACAGCATTTCCATTCCCAAGCAAGAAGCCACACGCAAGAGAGCACTTGACAAAGGCATCATCAAAAGAATCTACGACCTCCCTTATAAAGAGGTAGGCAAAGGTTTGAAGCACACCTGTAGATTTGACCTTGCCAAAGACTGTTTTATTATGTCGTTCTGCCTTATAGGAATGAACTCCGCCGACTTATACAACGCTACAGAGTTGAAAGATGGCAAACTGACCTATTACAGAACAAAGACAAAGGACAGACGAAACGACAATGCTAAAATGGTGGTAGATGTTCCAACTTTCATCATGCCCCTAATAAATAAGTACAAGGACAAGACAGGGAAACGCCTGTTTAATTTCTATCAGACCTATGCCAATAGCAAAGCATTTAACAAGGCTATCAACTACGGCTTGAAAGAGATTGGAAAACTTTTAGAGGTTAACGATTTGGAATACTATGCAGCTCGCCACTCATGGGCAACAATCGCCCTCAATAAAGTTGGCATTGATAAATACACCGTCCACGCAAGCCTCAACCATGTAGATGAATCTATGAAAGTGACAGACATCTACATTGAGCGTGACTTTGTGAATGAGAACAAGGCTAATGCCAAGGTTCTAAAATACGTTTTTGGATAAACTTTATCACCGCTCCACCTTAAAAATACAGGGTGGAGCGTTTTTTGTTGTAGAGATAAACAATATCACACGATTATTCCGTTTCTATATAAAAAAGGTATAAGATATGCAGCAACACATAGATTGTAGTAATGAGAAACAGTTTCAGTATATATTCAGCATTATCAGAGGCAAGGGAGAACCATTCTACACCTCTGACGGAATCGCTATGTTCCCAAGCCTCATCCGTCTAACAGACCCATTGGAAGCTATGGATATATTTGCAGAACGCTATAATAATGACGAAATAGAATGTCCTTTTAAATATAGCAGTTACATTGCAGCAGACGATTTGCAAGACATAATCAAAGGGTTGCAACTGGATGCTGATGCGTTTTGGCTACTTATTATGTTTTGTTTTGACTATGCTTATAGCGTTTGCTTAACAGGATTCACTTATAATAACAGTGAAAAAGAAACAATAGAAAAGTTTATTGCATTAATGCCCTCAAACGACAGTTCAAACATGAAGCTATCCTTAAAAACTGAAAAGGGGAATATGGAAATTTGCAATAATTTCATCGTTTCCAACCTTTTAAAATGGATAAAGCAAGGCTATGAGCAAAGCCAAAAAACAAGCAATCGTCTTAGCAAGAAAGAGTTTCAAACAATGCTTGACTATCGTTTCAATGAAAAGACAGAATCCAACTCTAAAATGATATGGCTTTTTGCCTCATTGCTGAAATACTTTTTTGAACTGAATCCACAATTTGATGGTAAACACAAAAGAGGCATCAATAAGAATTTTCTTATTTCAAAGCTCATTTACTACACACATATATCTACAAACGACAATTTTAGGTTTGACACAGAAACTCTAAAAGGATTCTTCAAACAATACAAGGGTATAAGAATAGAAACACATTCCTCTATATACCCAGACTTCTAAAACTACACAAACTATCATATCAATCCTGTTTCTTCATATTGGAGAGGCAGGATTTTTTGTTATTCCCCTCTAAGGGAGTATTCCACACCAATCATTTACTCACCTATTATACTTGCTAATGTCTATATCTTTGCAGCGTGATTTGAAAATCCAAGTGCGCATAAGGATTGAATGTCACATAGTTTACAATAAAATAAATTAAATACTAATATGGAAAAAGATATTATTACAGAGAGTTTTCTCTTGGTATCAGAAAAGAACCTCCGTATTGAAAAGAGGTCTTTAGAGCAACTTCAAAAAAGAGGTGCTTCACCTAATGTTATTGCAGAACAGCAGAAAGTTGTTAGTGAGCTAACGGAAAAATATGAGGAAGCCAAAGCTGCAACAGAAAGAATCCAAAAACAACTTGGAGAAACTGCCATTACATTCAATGTCGTTGATGATGCAACAGGCAATGCAACCAACATTTCTAAGAAAATAGCTTTCGTCAAAAACAATCGCCCCATAAATAGCACAAAAGTAGATAGCTTTATAAGCCTCATCGCTAATGACAAATACGAGAGAGCATTTCCTATCATTGTTGCAGAAGCTAAATTTTTAATGGAGAAAGGATATGAAATCTATAATTTAAAGAACGAGAAACTTTCAACAGAAGAAGCAGACAATTATTTTGTCATTCTTGATGGTCAGCATAGATGTTGCGCATTTGCAAGACTTGTAGCAGCAGATGGGAAATACGATATTCCTAATGTTCATGTCAGAAATAAAGAAAACATTGGTGCTTATTTGGTTGACATCAATGAAACAGGCACAAGTTGGAACAACAAGGATAGATTAAGCGTAGCCGCATTAACAGCAAAAGAGCATAGCAACTTATTCTCAAACATTGCCATGCTAATGAGCCAAGGATTTAATCCATCGGCTGCTTCAATGATTCTTGCCAAAGTGAAACTGTCAACCAAAACCATCAAACAGGCACTCAAAGGAGAACATATAAAGCTACCACAAAGAACAGAAATAAACATAGAACGAGGGCAAAAATTTGTAACACTCTGCAATGCAGCAGGCATAAACACAGCTTTTGTAACCAAGCGGTACTTTATAGAGGGCTTCAATTCTTATGCAGCATCAAATGGAGAAGAAAAGGCTTTTGAAGCATTACAAAGATTGCGAAATCTCAACTTGGCAGAAAAGGAATTAAAGGAAATATCGGCTGGTGATGATTTTTCTGCACTCTTGAAACAAGCAACAGAAGCAGAACAGCTTTTAGAATAAAATAGGTGTGAATTTTAATGAACTTGTCTATCATTATCTCAAAATATCAAGCAGGGAGATTGGTTTATTCCAAATCCCCTGCTAATATAAAATGTCGGGAATGGGTGATATATAAAGCAAGGACATACTATTAACTACATATACTATCAACATAACTAAACAGGCTTTCAGCCTCGCTTAATGTTGATAACAAAATGAAGAAATATGGAGAATTTAGACAATAAAGATTACAGGATTTTCCCTATAAACGCTGCAAAAGTCCTCTCTAACAAGGAAGCATACATATACTTGGCACTCCTTTTTAAGAGTGATTTTCAGACAGGAGAATCAAACGTATTATTAGAAACCTTATCGAAAGAAACAGGCTATGACACTGATACCGTAAGCTCTTATCTCCATAAAGCCAAAGACAAAGGCTTTGTTGACATTGCAAGGATGTGGGTTAATGCAGGAAATGTAGCAAAACCTAAGACCAAGAATTTCTACAAGATACAGATACCTACATACAACTTCGTAATGGTAAGTCGTAGTTTTCTTAATTGGCACATTGATGGTATGTCACTAAAGGAAGAAACAGACATAAAAGGGTTCATTCTCCTTATAAAGTCTATCTGCTTGAATAATTGCAATGTCACTTTTTATAGTTTACGAGAGATGACAAAAATTCTGAATCTTAGTTACTCCACTTTACAGAAACTTATGACAAAATGCAGAGATTTAGGCATAATAGAAACAATAAAAGGTGGTGGCTATAAGATTATGCTTGAACATTTCGATATAGGCAACACAGACTATTTTCCAAAAGGCACGCAATCTCTTTATAAGGAGATATACAACACCATTTCAGCCTATTGCAAATCTAAGGGTTTTGACCCACCTCCTTATAAAGGGGAATACATTAGCCAAATAGCAGTAGAATATCCATACACGCAAAATGATTTAGAGCAGACAAATGACAAAGCCTTTATCATGCAACATTCCGTCAGCTATCAGTTAAAAGAACGATTGCTCCCAATAGTTAAGCCTATTAAAAGCCTCAACTATTTTGTCAAAGTACTAACCAATAAAGATTACCACCCTCCTATTAAAGGACAACACAAATTTATTATGTAGTAAGAAGAAAGGTAGCCACAAACTATCTTTCTTCTTTTGTTTAAAGTCCACATGAAAAACACTTCAAATTCCATTTTATTTGAAATTCCCATATTTAACCTACTATATAAGATAAAATAGCACTACACAAAAACATAGCCGTAATACAGAAATCGGAACTTAACCAAAGCGAAATATTAAAATATCCCCTCTCCACTCCATCTAAAAATCACATAATAGTTACGCAAACGCAAGTTTACAACATTTTCAGTTCCCCCTACAAGTCTTGAAGAAAAACAAAAAACGATAACAATATTATTCACCGTTTAAATTTTACAGTAATGGAGAATTTAATTTTATTGCCATCATTGGCACAACGAAAAGCCAACGGATTCCACCGTTTTGTGGAAGACGCTACGGTAATTTCAGAAGAAACTACCAAGGTTAAGAAAGTAAACCATTTCATTGAGGCTAACACAATGGAGATTGATTTACAGAGCCTAAAGAATGATTGTGTTGTTCCTGTTTTTAGCAAAGACAACGAACTTACCATTTCTCATAATGCTTTCATCGAAAGCGTATGGGATGCAGCACAAAATTTCTTTAGTGGTGAACAAATTGATAAACCCGAAATTCGTGTTTCTCACATCATTAAGGGACGTATTCCAGAGGCAATACACAAACCTGCAAACCAACTCTTAGAGAGTGACAAAACGCAATACTTTGAGCGTATGATGTTTTGTTTTGAGATTCCCACCATCTACGAAAATGTAGAGGGAAACAAACTCACTCTTTCTGTTGGTGGTGTGCGTGCATACAACCACATGAATTTGTATTCAAGAAAGACCGTAGAGAAATTCAAGGTTTTCATTGGATTCAAAAACTTGGTTTGTTGCAATCTTTGCGTTTCTACAGATGGGTATCTTAGCAACTTGGAGGTTTCCAACGCAAGCGACTTGTTTTGCTCTGTTTTGGAAATGTTCAAGTTCTACAATCCTGCAAAGCACATTCATTTGATGCAAACTCTTGGAAATGCCTATCTGACAGAACACCAATTTGCAGAGATTTTGGGCAAAATGAGATTATATCAAAGTTTGCCCCCTCACTATCAGAAAAGCGTACCAAAGTTGCTAATCACTGACACGCAAATTAATTCAGTTGCAAAGGCATATATGCAAGATGAGAATTTTGGTAGTTTTGGAAATGACCTCTCAATGTGGAAATTTTATAATCTGCTTACAGGGGCTAACAAAAGTAGCTACATTGATTCTTTCTTGGATAGAGCCTATAACGCAACAGAGATTGCAACAGGCATTAACGCAGCCTTGTATGGTGACGAGAGATACAAGTGGTTTATTGATTAAACTTGCAAAGTGAGGGAGAAAATAAAACTCTCTCACTTTAATTTTTACGAACTTCTAAATTTATAAGGTTATGAAAGAACAAAACCAAAAGACAATGGCAAAGGCTACCTTTGGCACAATCGTCTTAGCAACGGTACTAATCATTCTATTTATTGCAAATCCAATCCTTACTATTTGCATAGGGTGGTTTATCATCCTTATTGCTGCTTCGATTTTCTAAACGCAAAAACGGCTGTCTGATTTTCTCAAAAAGAGCAAAATCAGATAGCCTTTTTTGTTGGTGTAAAGAGGCAAAGGCTAAACACGTTGATATTTTGCTTTCAAATACGCTACTTATTCTACACATTATAGTTAAAATCAATGCTTTAGGCAGTTTTTGTATGTTAAAAATGACAGATTCTCAATGTTTTTTCGTACTTTTGCAATTGACATTCGTAAGTTTGTCAAGACATATTAGAAAACGAAGAGCGTTATTGATACTCGCCATATATAGTCAAATTCTCGCAAAATTTGAATACAGAAATAGGCAAGTGGCAACAACGCTCACGCTACGGATATATACTATCCCGAAAGGGATAACTATATACTCGCATTGCGTGAGTGGCTGTTGTTTACTCATTTCTGTAGGCAATGCGAGAAGCCTGACTGTAGAGTAAACAAGATACAGTCCTCACGCTTTTTGCATTTATAAACTTAATGTTCCAATGGGGGATGAGGAGCAGAACAGGATTATGAAGAAACTTCTTATCATATTGGCACTTGCATTATCATCTTCTATGTCTATGTTTGCTGACTTTTCCAATAGAGGACGATACTCTGACTTTACAGACCACAAATCAAGCATATTGGATATACTACCAATTTTAATCTTTATTGGTATCGTTGGGATATTCCTTTATTATGGAGCTAAGGAATATTGGAGCAAACATAAAGATAGTATTGTAGGAAACCTAACTCTCATTGGGATTGGCATCCTGTTTGTCTTGTTTTTACGCTTTGGATTAAAATCATGTGAACCTACTGACAAAAAGAGCCATAATGTAGCAAAACAAGAAACCAATCAGATACCAACTTACCAAGACCATACAAGAGCTTGGGATGGTAATCAGCAAACAGGCACACCGATTAAGACGAAAGAAAATGATTTCTTAGTTGCTGTTGTCAACAATCCGTCATACAGCATTTATGACCTTATTATGATTGCAGGGCTAAACTCTCATAATACGCAGTTTCTTACAGAACAAGAATACGCAAGTTCCAAATTTGTGAGAAAGAATTATACTCCTGCAAGTTTTCATAGGACATATTCTAAACTATACAAAGCATGGAAACTGTTTCAGAAATGCCAAAATTATGATTTGAACAATGAGGAAATAAAAAGTTATATGTACGATTATAGCATATGGGATGTAACCAAGCCCAATATAAACCAAGCCTCAAATCCGCAGTTAATTCGTGCTTTAAAAGTTGTTCCACTATTTCAATAAAGAAATTCATACGATTATGAAAAAGAAAATTCTTATATGCAGCATATTATTCTTGGCACTGTTGGGTATCAATCAAGTTATATATCTGACAAAAGTACAATACATTTGTACAAACAAGATAGCCAAAGGGGATGAACTTAACTTGTATGAAACATTAAGTGCATTACAGACACATTCAATGCTTTGGCTACTTGGTTGGATTGTAGAGCCAAACACTGCTCAAATTTGTTTCGCAAAACAATTTCACCTAAAAAATCCGCATTGGTTGTTTCCTATTCCACAAGATAGCAAAACTAAGGATGTTAAGAAACGACTTTTAAAGGGCGAAATGAAATCTGTCAGATTAGCTTGGAAAAGTTACAATAGCAAGGCTTCCATTTTATTGAATGGAAGCACAATGAGCATAACAAGAATTAAAGGTGCTACTTTCTTTTCTTATCATATACCATCTGATTACAAGGTTGGAGTGGTGAAAATTGCAGGAATAAAGTTAAGTGAAACCGTTTTTGATTATCTCGAAAATAAAGGCATTCTTTCTAAATATACATATATCAGAAATGAAAAAAAATAATGTAACAAACTTATACTATTTAACAAATATGAAAAATATAATTTTAGCAGCCATTGCAATACTTATAACATCATGTGGTGGCTACAAAACAGAAAAGGCAAGACCTGTTGATTCTGTTGTGGCATCTATCTTAAAAGACAAGATGCAGGAATATGATGCAACGTCGGGGATTGTCATTATCAAGAGCGTGGGAACTGGCAATGTTATTGCTTGTGTTGGAGATACAGCAATATCATACAAATCAGATTTAGCAAAAACACTGATAAAAGAAACAGGAAAAGTCAAGCCTATGCAAATACTTACATTTGTCAATGATGTAGCCAAGAGGTCAGACGAGGATAGCTTGAAAAAGTCAATGCGGCAATTTGTAACACATGGTCTTGGAAAGAAAGCCAATCCCGAATACATTTGGGTTGCAGGAATGGCAGGTACAACCAAGCAAAAGGACGGAACTTATTGGGCAGACTTTTGTGGGTTTTATACGAACTATTCTATAATGGTAGCTATTCAAAGAAAAGATATTCCTGTTAGTGGTGGTGCTATGGCAGGAAGTATTTTCAAAGAAGTGGTAGAATATATAGCAAACAAAGCAGATTACAATTAATTGACTATGGCAGATGTATTAGATTATGCCTTACAGCAAGGCAATGATATAGGTATTTACGTTGCGTTTATTCTTGTGTTTCTTATTTACCTCATTCCTGTGGGATTTGTGGGATATTGGGCTATTAAAATTGTTGGCTATATGGTAAAGAACAACAAGCAAGGCTCTATCAGAAAGTCAACCACAAAACAATCCTTATGTTTCAAAAACATATTAGATAGCAGAAATAAGAGAATCGCTGTTTGGATAATAGGTATATTACTTTGCATTTATGCAGCCTTTAAAGTCTGCACATACAATATTTCTCTAAGCAAGATAAAAGACAGAAACACAGAATCTATAGAATTGAGCCAATCTTTAAAAGGGAGAATACAAAAGGAAACACAAGGCATGGATAAGGCAGCAGTTATAGATTACAGCGTGAAACTTACAGCCAAGCTCCTTACATTCTCTGCCACACAAGGCAAACTTGGAGATAACAAAAAATCAAAAGCAAATTGTGTGGGATATGCAAGATTATGCGCATCAATCTGCAACTATGGCTTTAGACAGAATCATATACAAGCCAAAGCAAAGCCTGTAGTTGGTTATGTTTATCTGTGGAATATCAACCTATGTAAACTGATAAGCCATAATACAAGTGGCAGACTATCATTATTCACCAAAGACCATGACTTTGTAGATATTGATGGAAAGTTTGTTGACCCTTGTATATACGACATATTAAATGTAGAAGCAAAGCAGAAATAATATATTAACAACTTAAATTTCAAGAAATGATGAAAACATTAAGATTGATTGGAATGGCTTTGTTAGCCATTGTGATGAGTGTTAGCTTTATCGCTTGTTCAAATGATGATGACGATAACAAGGAAGCCTCAACATCATTAGTAGGCACAACTTGGAAAGTCACTTCTGTTGACAATGCAGATGAAAATTTCAACGGTTGGACTAACGTAACAGCCACATTCAACGAAAATGGTACTGTTACTTTCAACCCTAACACAGGTTGGAACTACACTCGTTGGACTTTGAACGACAAGACATTAAAGATTGTCGTTGGTGAGGATGCAGCAGACGATTACATTGAGGGAACAATCTCTATCAATGGAAAGTCTGCCACATGGAACTGCTATTGGGCAGATGTGGATGGAAATTGGACTAACAAGGACAAGACCCACGCAACAGTTCATTTGCAGAAACAGTAGAACCGTGCGGATATGCCTTGGAAAATTACGGAAAGATTGCTTTACTCCTTTACAATAAAAAGGACTGAAATACGTTATTATATTATAAGTAGCCAGTGGTATTTCAAGACATATCCGCAACTGACTATTTATAAACAAGAGCAAAAGCAAGGTCTATTGCAAAATTCACCTTATTTGCTTAGAGAGCAGTTGTTGACTGATTGTTGACTAATTGTTTCTCGCAGAGTGTTCATTAACAGTCAATGATATAGCACAAAGGACTTGTAGCTCAGTTGGTTGCACACAAAAGCGCAGCTTTCGTGTGCCGCAGAGAGCAACAGACTCATAATCTGGAGGTCCTAGGTTCAAGCCCTAGCTGGTCCACGCTTCTATTACAGCGACTTACGAGCAATCGTGGGCCGCTGTTTTTCTTTTTTCACAAAACGTATCCGACAGAAAAAAAGAGGGCAACTGGAGCTTTTGCAACCAAGTTGCAGAAACCTTTTCGTAATTTTGCAACCGAAATAGAAAAAGGAACTGAATGTTCCTGGTTATATAGAACTAAAGTATTGTAAAATTATGGAAGAAATGAAACTTTCTCACGAACATCATCATGAGCACAATCATGACTGCTCATGCTCCACAGAAGAACATGAGCACCAGGGGTGCGGTTGCCACCACCATCATCACCATGAAGAAGGCAGTTTGAAATCCAAACTCTTTCTGATTGGAGCAACCATCATCCTCCTGATTATCGCTGTTTTCATCGAAAAGGAATGCAGTCTGGCTACCTGGCAGTTACTCCTCGTCTATCTCATTCCTTATTTATTGATA